>WNGL01001737.1_pt1 | contig 26927 bp, 27 predicted proteins | sample 5400591 | NCBI WGS metagenome assembly WNGL01 (sample SAMN13153377, study PRJNA577476) | soil metagenome | isolation source: 80 cm soil or saprolite under Garry oak tree replicate 1 | place: USA:California | collected 2016-06-15 | reverse complement strand
CCCGCGATCCCCTCGCGGTACTTCGCGAGGTAGGCGGCAACCTCGTGCCCAAGGGGATGTCCCTCAGAGATACGCGCGGAGCCCTCGAACGTGACCACCTGGCCGCCTTGTGCATCACTGTTGAGGTGCAGCGACACCTTGGGATTATCGCGGATGTTCCGCACCTTCCAGGAGTGCGGCTGGGCGTACACGAGGAACTCGTCTTCTTCCCACAGGAACCAGACCGGGGAAGACTGTGGCTGCCCTCCGGGGGTCACCGTAGTGATCCAGGCAACGCTCTCCGTCTGCAGACGCCCGGCGAGGGTGGCTGATGCCTGCGCGCTCAGATTTAGCACCCCGCGAGTCTAATGGGCCAGCCGCTAGCCGGGTCTTCCGCACATGCACAGAGATCAACTTTGTTGATCCTGCGCTCACTGGCTGACCTGCGGCTGCGAGCCGCCGAAGTCACCGGATGCGGCGTGCCGACCGGCGCTCTTAAGATCAGCTGAACATACTGGCCAGTAACCGGTAGAACTTCCCCTCGTGGCCTCTTGGACTCGCGAGCTGATGGTGCGGCCGGTGCTGCCGGGCGAGATTCCCCGGTTCCACCAGCTGCTGGCGGCTCATCACTGGCTCGGGCCGCGCCTGTTCGGGCCGGTGGTCCGGCATGTCGCCGTCCTGGGCGGCGCCTGGGTCGCCCTGCTCGGGTACGGGTCGGCGGTGCTGCGGTGCACCGCGAGGGACCGGGTGATCGGCTGGGCGGACGCCGATCGTGTGGACCGGCTGCCGATGCTGGCCGGCAATCAGCGGTTCTGCGTGCTGCCGGGCTCGCGGCGCCCGCATCTGGCCTCGGCGGTGCTGGCCCGCTCGCTGGCCCGGCTGCCCGCGGACTACCTGCGGTTCCGCAACCAGATCGTGCTGGCGGTCGAGACGTTCACCGACCCGGCCCGCCACACCGGGGCGTGTTACGCCGCGGCCGGGTTCGCCTGCGCCGGGTCAACCCGCGGGTATGCGCGCAGGGCCGGGGGATCGGGATGTGCCTTCCACGGCCAGGTGAAACGGTGCTGGCTGCGCGAGGTGGCGCCCGGTGGCCTGGCCGCGCTGGGCGCGCCGGCCCCGTCGGGGCTGTTCACCCCGCCGCCGCCGGCTGTGTGGCTGGACCTGAGCCGCGACCAGGTCGCCTCGCTGCGCGCCTGCCTTGACGACGATCGCCCCGGCCGCGCTGCTGGCCGGGCACGCCGCCCCGGCGCGGATCGCCGGCTATGCGGGCGGGTTCGGCCAGGAGGCGCTGCAGGTGTTCGGTGCCCGCTGGTCGCAGCGGGCAGGCGGCTACGTTCCGCCGTCGGAGACCAGCTTCCGCCGGTTCCTGCGCGCCCTGCCCGACGGCCCGCGGGCCCGCACGCCCACGGCTGGCCTATGCTGACCCGGCCGAGCGGCAGAGCAAGATGCTCAGCTCGCTGCCGGTGATCTGCTCGTTCTGCCGGCGGCTGGGCATCGCCGCCATCATCGACGACCTGGTCCCAATCCGCCCCCTTGCCGCCGTCACCGCCGGGCAGGCGGCCGAGGCGATGGTCTGCAACCGGCTCACCTCCCCGGCCCCGCTGGTGCACGTCCAGGACTGGGCCCGCACCTGGGCGGTGGAAGAGATCCTCGGCATCGCCCCGGCCAGTCTGAATGACGACAAGCTGGGCCGCACCCTCGACGTGATCGCCCCGCACCTGGAGCAGATCACCTCGGCCGTCGCCGTCGCCGCCATCACCACCTTCGGCATCGACCTCTCCCAGCTGCACTGGGACATGACCAGCTTCTCCCTGCACGGCGCCTGCGACCAGGCCGATGAGGACTACCCCGAGCCCCGCTACGGCCACCCCAAGGACCGCCGCACGGACCTGCTGCAGGTGCAGGCCGGGATCGCGGCCGCCGGCGACGGCGGGATCCCCGTCTACCACCGCGCCTACGACGGCGGCGCCGCCGAGGTGTCCCAGGTGACCGGGGCGATGACCGCGCTGAAGAAGATCGCCGGCACCAGGACGTTCCTGCTGATCGGGGACTCCAAGCTGATCAGCTACGACAACGTGGCCGCGGTCACCGGGAAGGGCTGCACGTTCCTGGCCCCGGCCTCCAAAACCTACGTCAAGGCCGCCGAGCTGGCCGCCTGCGACCTGGCGCAGGCCAGCGAGGCCGGCTACGCCGCCCAGCGTGACGCGCGCAAGGACCCCGGGCAGCGGGGCCGCTGGCACGTCCTCGAAGACCCCCGGCCCTTCCAGATCCGCAACCCCAAGCGCAAGACCGGCCCGCCCATCATGCTGCGCCGGATCTTCGTGCACTCCAGCGCCCGTGCCAGCGCGGCGGCCGCGAGCCGCGCCAAGAAGCTCGCCCGCGCAGCGGCGGACCCAGGAAACCCGCCCTTACCTGGTGGTTCGACCAGGACGCCATCGACGCCGAAGCCGAAACCGACTGCTGGTACGCGCTGCTCACCAACCTGGACCCCAGCATCACCGCCACCGAGGCGCTGCTGCGCTACAAAGGCCAGGAAGCCGTGGAACGCCGCTACGGCAACCTCAAGGGACCGCTCGCGGTCGCGCCGATGTTCCTGAACAGCAACCGGCGCATCGCCGCCCTGATTACCGTGATCAGCCTCGCCCTGCTGATCTTCTGCCTCATCGAACGAGAAACCCGCCGCAACCTCGCCCCGGAAACCAGGATCGACGGACTGTACAACCGGCAGCCCGCCCGGCCGGCCGGCCGGCTCATCCTCACCGCCCTGGCCAGCCTGCAACTGATCCCGGCCACCCCGGCCAGCCCAGCGCAGATCATCCGCCCGAACCCGGTCCAGGCCCAGCTGCTGCAACTGCTCGGCGTAGACCCGACCCGCCCGCCATAGCTGAACCATGCCCATGTGCGAATTACCGGGCTAGCGAACTGTCAACGGGCACGTCACCGAGCCGAGGGCCTCGGGCCCCTGCACCCATTTGTTTCTCCGGCGCGGCAGAGTACCCGATCTGAACCGCCGGGATCTGAACCGGTGGCAAGCCCGATGGCTGCGCTGAACGACGGATAGTGTTCGGCCGGCGACATCCCGAGGACGATCACAGAGCGTGACCTTCAGACTGAGCGCCCCTGGCGGCCCGTCGGGCTGGATCGCCGAGTATGAGCGGCTCGGTTGCGGCCACCGTTGCGATCGCGGCGCGCGCAGATTAGGCATTCTGTGCGCGATCTGGGTGGCCGTTTGAGGCGCTGATCGCCGAGGTAGGTTTGCTCTGATCGGGCTCTACGCACTGCGGCTGGCGACGACGCAGCTGGCTGCTCTGCTCACGACGCTGTTCCCCGGCCGTCTACCTCAGCAGGACGTTCACGGGCGACTGCAGGTAGATCATCGGCTCGGCGTCCTGGGTGCCCACGTATTTGGGTTTGCGGCGGTGAACAGCAGCGGCAAGCTGCTACTGGATGCGCGTGGGCTTCAGCCTGCACTCAAGGGTTCGGCTGATCCTCGCGCATCACCGGGCATGGAGCCAACCCGGCCCTTTTTGGCATTCCCTCTATCCGCGGGGTGAGTGTGCTTCCCATAATGGAGTTCTACCGGGTCAGACCGGCCGGGAAGTTGGGCCGCTCTCGCCGGATGCGGGTACCTGAACGATTGGGGGAGGGCACCGTAAGCGGTGTCCTCACCCTTTCCCGCGCCTGCCGCTAGGCTCACAAGAAGTGCCGCGGCCCCGGCCGAAGGTGGGGAGGGTGCCATGATCGAGCACGGTTCTCCGGCCACGTTGTGCGAGGCGTTCCAGGCGACGGTGGCGCGGTATCCGCAGGAGGTGGCGCTGCGGACGCCGGGCGGTGCGGTCACGCTCACCTGGCAGGAGTACGCCAGCCGGGTCCAGGGGGTCGCGGCGGGCCTGGCCGGGCTGGGTGTCGGCCATGGCGACACGGTCGCGCTGATGATGACCAACCGGCCGGAGTTCCACCTGGTGGACACGGCAGCATTCCACCTGGGAGCGGTCCCGTTCTCCATCTACAACACCTTCGCGCCCGAGCAGATCACGCACGTGCTGTCCAATGCCGGCAGCCGGGTGGTGATCTGCGAGGAGCAGGTCGGCGAGCGGCTGCTGGCCGCCAGGGACGGCACCGCGCTCGAGCATGTGGTGTGCGTGGATGGCAAGCCGGACGGCACGGTCACGCTTGGCGAGCTGGTGGCCGGTGGTGATCCGGGTTTCGGGTTCGAGGCATGCTGGCGGGCGGTCCGGCCGGGTGACGTGCTGACGCTGATCTACACCTCGGGCACCATCGGGCCGCCGAAGGGGGTGGAGATCACCCACGCGCAGATGCTGGCCGAGCTTGCGGCGACGAACACCCTGATGCCAGCCGGCGTTGGTGACCGCGTCATCTCATTTCTGCCGATGGCGCACGTCGTCGAGCGCTGGGCCACGCACTATGGCCCGATGTTCACCGGCACGCAGGCCACGGCCGTGGCGGATCCGAGGGATCTGCCCCGCGCGCTGCTCGACGTACGGCCGACGTTCTTCGGCGGGGTGCCACGGGTGTGGGAGAAGCTGAAGGCCGGCATCGAGGCCATGGTGGCCTACGAACCCGATCAGGCCAGGCGCCAGGCCATGCAGCAGGCGTTCGAGATTGCACGCCAGTATGTGCGGGCCGTCCAGGCCGGCGAGGTCCCGGCCGAGCTGGCCGAGGCGTACCGGCGGGCCGACGGGCAGGTGCTGTCGAAGATCAGGTCTGGGCTCGGCCTGGACCAGGTCAGGGTCTCCGGGTCCGGAGGGGCGCCGATCGCGCCGGAGATCCTGGAGTTCATGCTTGCGGTCGGGATCCCTATCGCCGAGGTATGGGGCATGTCTGAGCTCTCCTGCATTGGGACCGCCAACCCGCCCGGCGCGATCCGGATCGGCACGGTCGGTAAAGCCATCCCAGGCGTGGAGCTGAAACTGGCCGGCGACGGCGAGTTGCTGGTCCGCGGCCCGACGGTGATGAAGGGCTACCACAACGACCCGGTGCAGACCGCCGAGGCCATCGACCCCGACGGGTGGCTGCATACCGGCGACGTCGCCACCATCGACGCCGACGGGTACGTGCGGATCGTCGACCGCAAGAAGGACCTGATCATCAACGCGGCGGGCAAGAACATGTCCCCGTCCAATATCGAAACCGCCGTCCTCGCGGCGAGCCCGCTGATCGGCCAGGTGGTGGCGATCGGAGACCGGCGGCCCTACGTCGTCGCGCTGATCGTGCTCGACCCCGACGCGGCCGCCGCCCTCGCCACCCACCACGGCGTCAGCGACACCTCCGCGGCCGCACTGGCCACCCACCCCGCCATCCACGCCGCCGTCGACACCGCGGTCAAGGCGGGCAACTGCAAGCTGTCGCGGGTGGAGCAGATCAAGCGCTTCTGCATCCTGCCGACGTTCTGGGAACCCGGCGGGGACGAGATTACGCCAACCATGAAGCTGAAGCGCCGGCCGATCGCAGCAAAGTACGCTGAGGTCATCGACTCGATGTACGCCACGGCAGCCCAGCCGGCCTGACTTCATTCACATCAGCTACCGAACCCCAGACCCTCGAATCGGGCGAACGCGCAGAGAAGCATGACTGCCGCTCGCACGACAGCACCGGCAGCCACCAGCATCACAAAATGGTCCACCTGTACAACACGGCCGCAGGCACCGATGACTGGCCCAGGCCCGCCGGACGAGGACCTCTTCCCGGGAAATCTCGGGCTCCCGGCGGGCGGCCCTGGTTTCCGGCGCCAAGGCACCAGACCGTGCCGCAGAGCAGCCCTGTCGCCCTCCACCCACTCAAGAGTGGAAGGATACTGATATTTGCGGCCGATACCGCATAACACCCTGTTCTGGACGGCCAGTACGAGGCCAGGGTTGCGCGCCCGGGCCCGCGCAGATCGGCGGGTTTGCGCTCCTTGCTCACGTCGACCGCCGATCACGCAGCGTGAGCACGTGGGCTCGGCCGGCGGCGGAGTGCGTTCACTCGCGTGGACCGGCGTTGTGTAGATTGCGGGTGAGCGTCGATGGGCAAGTACCAGGCAGCGCCTGCTCGGGTGCTCGATGAGCCCGGCCGTCGGCCGGGACTGCGGCTCAGGCTTCGATCAGGACGGGCTTGAGGTGAGAGTTTCGGTCGCGGGGCGTGCCGTGCTTGCGCTTGCCGGCTTGCGCTCGCACCGGAAACCGCGGCCAGGCCCAATCAAGATCAACAGCGCCCGGGCTGGCATCGGCGCGAATGATCGAGGCTGGCATGGGAGGATGCTGGCCAGGGGAGCACGTCCGGCAGTGCGGCCAGGCCCATCAGCAACACCATGAACATCAGCACAACACGGGGGGAGAAGAACATGGGGGACCTGCGGGAAATTCAGCGCACCCACTATGACGCCTTCAACAGCGGCGACCTGGATAGGGCGATGTCGGTTTTCGACGCCGACTGCGAGCTGGTTACGCCGCTTGGGCCGGCGCGGGGCGTAGCGGAGCACCGAGGCTTTCTCGAGGGTTACTTTGCGGCTTTTCCGGACAGCCGGGTCGAGGCGCTGCGCACCTTCGATGCCCGTGACACGATCGTGGTCGAAGGCATGTACTCCGGCACCCAGACCGGGGACCTGGTGGGACCGGACGGCACGATTCCAGCCAGCGGCCGGCAGGTCTCGGTCCCGTACGCCGACTTCTTCCATATCCGCGGCGGCAAGGTCGTGTCGCACCACATCTACTGGGATAACGCGGGGTTCATGGCGCAGCTGGGTGTCATGCCCGGGGGGTGAGAGTCACGCCACGGCAGCAACTTGGCGTGGTACCTGAGGAATTTCGTGCCGGGAGTGCCCGCCGGAGGCTCCAGCACGCCCGGTCATCGGCCCGCGATCGATCCTCATCCCCGCATCTTGCGGTGATCGAAGATCACCGCGCCCTCCGGGCTCACATAATGTTCGGTGCGGCACCGGCAGCCGTGCCGACTGGCGCGCGACGCGCACATATCGGCGGCCTCCGTGCGCGTTCTCCCTGACCCTCCTCGTCACTCAGGGTGATGACGTCGAGCTTCGGACCGGCCCAGGGTGACCGGTCTACTGGCGGTCACCATCGGGCGGTGGCCGAGGTGCTTGTCGATCCAGCACCCTGGCCGTCAGGCGACTGCGTCATGCCCGACATGCCGCGCTCTCCGCGGCAGATCCGGACGTTCACTGCACCCAGCCCGCAGTGAATGCTTATACGGAATCGTCGGAGCGTGCACGGCGGAGTACTGATCCACAGGCACATGCGGGAACCGCTGCATGCGCACGCGTAGCCGCCGTTCTGTCCGCGAACTTGCCGGTCGACGTTGCTGTCCGTACAGCGTCCGAACAGGCATTATGTGGCGCGAAGGGCGAAGGTGATCGAAGATCATCCACCAGGCCGGTAACGGCAAGGGGGACGACCGGCTGCGGCGCCCGTTTGCTGGCGAAGTCTGTTGCGCGCCCGCTGCTCAGCCGGCCTTGCTGATGATGGAGCTCATTTCGTCGGAGTTGAAGGCGCGCAGCGTCGTCGTGCGCAGATTGCCCATCGAGCCCAGCGAGAGCAGGAACGCGGTGGCGGATTCGTCGTCGGGGAAGTCGGCGATGCCGACGAGGTCGTAGGGCCCGACAGTCCAGAAGGTGTCCCGGATCGAGCCGCCCAGGCGCGCAGCGGCGTCATTGACCGACTTGGCGCGGCTGATGGTGTCCTTGAAGTCGCGGATCCCCTGGTCGGTCCAGTTCATCAGGGCTATATACGTCGGCATGCGACTCACCTTCCCTGTCTGGGTTCGCAGCGACGCACAAGAAGTGCTCAGCTCCCGAAGATACGGGGGACGTCGGTGGGCGGGCAATAGCCCGTTCGGGCTCGCCCGGTCGGTCGTGACCGGCTCCCGCGCAGGCATCTAGGCGATCGCGCCGGGTGATGGTCGAGGACGCGGCCGTGATCGTGCACGGCCGGCGGGCTGAGGCAGTCCATGCAGTCGTGGAAGCAATACGGTCTGAGGGAGGGCATGTCGACGGTCAGCTGGCGAACCTGGCCGATCCCGCAGATTGCGCAAGGTTCGTCTCCGGGGTCCTGGGTGGGGGGCGCCGCCATCCTGGCCAACAACGCGGCGCGCGTTCGTCACCAGGGCTGGGACGAGGTGACACCTGAGGACTGGCCTGAGCTGTGTGCGGTCGACGTGCCGTGCCAGGGCCCGGGCCTCCGCAAGCGTGGCAGCTGCCCGGATCGCGGCGCTCACCATACCCCCGGTTGCCGGCATCAGGGTCTGCGGGGCTTCATCGCGGTTGAGGGTGGCCTGGAGGTGTTCGTGTACTTCAGTGTGATCAGCGGGCGGCTGCCGACATGGCCTGTCTGTGACCTGCCGGGCGTAACGTCACAAACGGAAGAACCACAGGCGGTCACGCAGAACAGGAGGAGTCATGTCGATCCTCGACAAAGCCAAGGCGGCCGCCGGGCGTGCCCGGGGCCAGGCCAAGCACGGCGCAGCGGTAGGCCGGGCGCGGCTGATGCAGATGCAGGCGCGGCGGGAGCACGCCGAGCTGGTCCGGCAGCTGGGCGAGGCCTGCTACGCCGCGCACTCCGGGCAGGCAACACACGAGGCGGTGGCCAGCGCGTTCGCCGCCCTAGAGGCGCACGCGCAGGCGCATCCCCAGGCGCTGGCACCGGGCCGCCCGCAGCCGGTCCGGCAGGCGCGCGACATCATGCACCCGGGAGCGGAATGCATCGGCGAGAACGACACCGTCGCGGCCGCCGCGCAGAAGATGCGCGATCTGGGTGTCGGCTCGCTGCCGATCTGCGGCACCGACGACCGGCTGCACGGCATCCTCACCGACCGCGACATCGTGCTGCGGTGCATCGCCGAGGGCCGCGACCCGGCCCGGGTCCGGGCCGGTGACCTGGCCCAGGGCACGCTGTTCTGGGCCGAGGCCGGCGCCGGCGTGGGCGAGGTGCTGCACCAGATGGAAGATCACCGGGTCAAGCACCTGCCGGTGATCGAAAACCACCGCCTGGTCGGCATCATCACCGAGGCCGACCTGGCCCGCAACCTTGACGAGCACCGGCTCGCTGAGTTCGTCGAGAAGGTCTACACCACGGCCTGACCCCGGCCGGGGCCTCGCCTGCGGCCATGGCCGGGAGTGCCTGGCGGTCAACGCGCGGTGTCAGGCGCCCGGCCGGGCGTTGCCGCGCGGGCGCACCTGGCCTCCAGCGGTGAGAGGGCTACCGTCACCGAGCCGGCAACCTGGAGCGGGCGGCCAACATCTACCGCGACATCGGCTGGCCTGCCACCGGCTGGCCTGCCAGGTGCCCGGTGACGAGTTCACCGCACCGAGTGCCGGGCCACCGCCCTGGCACCTGCACCGATTCACCTTCCACACCATCGTGGGTTTGAGCACTACCGAGCCGAACGGCGCGACGCTGGTGGCCCGACCGATGCCCCCTGTACCTCACAGATGGCCGACGGGTCCTGACGCATACTCGCGCACTGTGTCATCGAAAGCGCAGCGCCGACGTCACACTCCGCGACCCATCTCGGCGTCCGCGAAGCGCACAATGCCGCCGTTCTGCCCGCCGGGCGGAGCGTGACGGCATGGCCCCCGCAGCGCGCAGATCTGGATGATCGGCGCGGGCTGGCGACGTTCGGTCGTGTCTGTTGAGCGAGTGTTCGCTGATGCCACTCGTTCGGTGAGGCGGTTAGCTGGCTGTGATGGCCAGGCACATGGTGGTGAGAGTCTTGGAGGCTGGGCTAGAGTGCCTGACCGCATAGGTGCCCGCGCGTGGGGGAGGTGTCGTGCCTGGCCGGGAATGGGTTCGGCCGGGCAGCACGATCGCGGCGGGGGTTCTTGCGGCGGCTTGTCTTGGTAAGGTCGCGCCAGTTTCGCCCTTCGTACGGGAGGCGTTCGGGCTCTCGCCGGTGGCGCTCGGCGCCACAATCTCGCTGGTCACCCTCGTTGCCGCGGTTGTGGCCACCCCGGCCGGGATGTGGTTGCGGGACCGGGACCCGCGTCCGTGGCTGGGCATCGGCCTGGTGGTGATGGCCGTTGCCGGGGGCACGATGATCCTGATTCCCTCCAGCCAGGTTGTGCTGATATGCCTGCGGGCCGTGGAAGGAATTGGCTACCTGCTCATCGTCGTAGGGGGGCCCGGAGCTTTGGTCCGGCAGATGAGCGGTGCGCAGAATTCGGTCGCGCTGGCCCTGTGGGGCGCGTGCACACCTGTTGGCCTCGCTGTCAGCGCCGCGGCCGGTGGGCTCGCCGCGAGCAGGACGGGGTGGCGTGAATGGTTCGCCGTGCTGGCCATGATGTGCGCTGTGCTGGCTGGTGTGGTGCTGATGCTTGCCCGCAACCAAAACCCAGGTGCGCCGGCGCCGACACGGCCGGCAGCCCATCGCCGGCCGGGCTGACTGCCCCGCTGCTTCTCGCGTGCGGATTTGGCGCGCTGTCGCTGATGACAGTGGCGATTTGGGCGCTGCTGCCCTCATACCTGAGCACCCGGCTGGGCCTGCCGGCGGTTGCTGCCGGCGCCGCCACGGCCGTCGCGGCGGCCGCCAGCATTCCGGGGAATGCCTGCGCCGCGGTGCTGCTGCGCCGCGGGGTCCCGCCTGGCCTGCTTGCCTGCTCGATGCTGGTGTGCCCGGCGCTGGCGGCCGTCACCTTCGCCGGTGCTGTCCCGCTACCCGCGAGCATCGGGGCCGCCGCCGCGCTCATCTTCGCCGTGGGCATTGCGGCATCGGCGGCCTATGCCAGCCTGCCCAAAGTCACCGAGCTCACCCACGACCTCCCCGTGGCCAACGGCATCCTGGTCCAGCTGGGCAGCGCCGGCGCCTTGGCTGGCCCGCCGATCTTCGCGGCCATCACCGGCCTGCGGCACTGGCACCTGGCCGGTTACCTCACCGCACCGGCAGCCATCGTCAGCGCGGCCACGATGGCAGCAGCCACCCTGGCCCGTCGCTACCGCTGAGCAGACAGGGCGAGCAGAAACGCCGGGTTGTCCCGGGCCAGCTCCCGGTAGATACACACGGCTTCTTCGGTGGGGCGACCGCATCGGCGGGCCGCCCTCGCGTTCGGCCCAATGGTTGCACTCACCCAGCTGCGCAACGTCCGGGGCGAATGATCATGCTGAACTACGCATAAGAATGTGCAGGTGTAACGCGCTCATTTCGGCAGAAGCGGGCGGCCGGCGGTCCGGCGGCACCATGTCGTGGGGAAGCGGTCCCGGAGCGGGATCTGGCCGGTGCCGTGCCCGCCTGCCGCAGCGTGACCTCAGCTGACCGGGATGCCGTGTCCCGGCGAGGCCACCGGCCCGCCAGCCGCAGCGTCCAGGCACGCAACGATCCGGTGTGCCACCAGTGGTGTCACCCGCCCGGCCGCCTCGCCCGCGCCTGCGAACGCGAACCCGGCGGGTTCACCATCTGGCAGTGCGATCGCGTCACCATCATCGGCGGGCAGCATGCCACCGGCGTGCACCACGGCCGGGCCCTGCGGGCCTCCCGGCCGCGGCGGTACCCAGCCCACACGGCCAGCATCGCCCTGCGGGCGATCCAGTCCGGGCTGCTGAGCCACCTCACGGCACGCGGCGTGCGGGAACTCCTCACCCACCACCGCGCTGCCCGGCAGATCCCGGGTGCCGCGGTAAACCAGACCGGCCCGCAGCACGCTGCCGACCATGCCGGCACGCAACGCTCCCGCCGCCACGCGCTGACGAGCCAGCGACGCGGCGTACTCACCGGCTGGCAATATCCCTGGCCGGCCTGCATCCATCTGCCAGGCAGGACCGGCGAGATCCGCGGTGCGGCATGAAGATGCCCCAGGTGCGCATGCCCGCGAAGGCCCGGGATCTGCCCCACCGGCGGCGCGCGCCCGCCGGGCGCGGCGCCTAAGGGGGCACAAGCCGGTTCCAGGGGGGCCGAAGCCGGCCCGCAAGGCTGGCCCGGTGACCGGCCGCGTGACCGCGGACCGCCGGCGGGGCCTGACTCACACACATCCCTTTGCAGGCCAGGCTGCGCCGGGGGCAAGATCGCTGACGCCACGCGGGCACCGCGCCTTGCCCCGCATGGCAATAGCCAGCCATATGCGAAAACATGCCATCCACGAAAGCGGATTACCCGCCCGCGTGCCGCGGTGCGGCAGAACCGGCTTGACACACACGGGCATCAGCTCACTATGCTGGCCGCATGATTTCCCCGAACCGGGGAGATCGCACTACTCTCCGTGTTCAAGTCCCGCCTCGGACACCAGAACCGGGGAAATTTCCCGCAAACCAGGCAGTACTCGAACACGCGGGCGGGCTGGCGGCTAGGGGCCGCTGCCCGCACATGGCCGGGCAGTCCCGGCTCCTCCCGACGGGGAGGCGGCCATGACCGCTCCCCTCATCGCCCCTGTTATCCCCTCTCTCACCCGCCCGGCCCTGCGCGGGTGCGGCAGCACGGGCACGGCCCGCCGGCTGCCGATCGCCGCGCCGCCGATGGTCCCGGCTGGCCCGGATGACGTGCACTACGGGTTCGGCCGGATCGATTCATCGGGGCGGGTGGCCGACCGTGCCATTGTCAGCGTGCTGGGCTGGCAGCCGGGTGACCGGCTGACTCTCACCGCGGCCGCGGGTGTGGTCATCGCCCGCCGTGACCCGGGCGGGCTGGGCATCATGCCAGCCAAGCCCTACGTGGTGATCCCGGCGGCGCTGCGCCGCCGCTGCGGGCTGCGGGCCGGTGACCGGATGCTGCTGGCCGTGTGCCCAGGCGAGGACACGCTGGCCGCGTACTCCTTCGCGGTGGTGGACCAGGCACTGCGGTCGCACGCCGCGTTCCCGCGCGCTGGGGGAGGACAGCGATGAGCACCCTGAACCCGCCCGCGCAGCCGGGCACATCCCAGCATGCGGTTGTGGAGGCGGCCCTGCTGCTGCTGGAGCGGATGGGCCTGTCCCCTGCGGACCTGGCGGCAGTACCCCAGGCGAGGCGGCCGGTGCCGACGTTCGGCGAGTACGTCCCGGTGGTATCGGCGGCGGTGAGCCCCGGGACACGCCGGGCGTACGGCTCGTACTGGAACCGGGTCACCGAGCAATGGGCCGGCCGGCGCCTGGATGAGATCAGGCCCTCGGAGGTCCGGCAGCTGATGGCGTATGTAAAGACACATGTGGTGCGCCGGCGTAACGCGCGGGGCGGGCGCAGCGCCGAGGAGCATCTGATTGCAGCGCTGCGCTGCCTGTATCGGCGAGCCGTGGATGACGGGCTGATCGCCGAGGCGGACAACCCGGCCCGCAAGGTAGCCAAGCCCCGCCGCTTGCCGTCCACCCGGAGGGCTATCGCGGACGCCCGGCTGGCGGAGATCAACGAGGTCGCTGCCACCACGGGCGACGATTCGGAACTGGACACGCTGCTGCTGCGGCTGCACACCGAGACCGCCTGCCGGCGCGGCGGCGCGCTGGCCCTGCGCCCGACTGATCTGGACCCCGATCAGTGCCTGATCCTGCTGCGGGAGAAGGGCGAGACCGTGCGCTGGCAGCCGGTCTCCCCCACCCTCATGGCCCGGCTGGTCCAGCACGGGCAGGACCGCCACGCTCCGCGGGAGGGGCAGTTGCTGCGCTATGCCAGCGGGCAGCCGATCACCAGCCGCCGCTATGACCACCTGTGGACCCGAATCGGCAAGCACCTGCCCTGGGTGGCCACCCAGCAGATCAGCACCCACTGGATCCGCCACACCACCTTGACCTGGGTGGAACGCAACTTCGGCTACGCCGTCGCCCGCGCCTACGCCGGCCACACCGACGTCGGCGGCGAGGCCGGCGCTACGTCGACCTATGTCCGGGCCAGCCTGCCCGAGGTCGCCGCCGCGTTGGCCGCACTGACCGGCGAGCCCCATCCCCTCACGGCCCAGGGAGGGTGGTGATCTCCATGGTTGCCCTGACTGCTGGTATACGTCGCGGCAGCGCGGACCAGGACCTGGCAACCCATGGTCCGTCACTCGTTCGGACCACCGGACCAGCCGACGCGGGCCGGTCCCCGGCGGCCACGAAGTCAGGCAGGACCATGCGGTCCTGGCCGCTGCTGGCCCTGGCGGTCCCAGCCGCGGCCGAGGTATGGTCCGGGTGGGTCGGCATCGCGCAGAAGACCGGTTTCGGGCTGGTCTCCCCGCTGCCGGGCATCTGGCCCGCCCTGCACCTGAACACAGCCGTCACCCTGCCGGTCGGCGTGGAGGCCTACGCCGCCTACGCCCTGCGCGCCTGGCTGGCCAGCGAGCACAGGGTCAGCACCCGGACCCGCAGGTTCGCCAAATGGTCAGCGATCTTCTCCTTCACCCTCGGCATGGCCGGGCAGATCGCCTACCATCTGCTGGCTCAGGCCGGGGTTGCGCGGGCGCCGTGGGCGGTCACCACCATCGTGTCCTGCCTGCCGGTCCTGGTCCTGGGCATGGGGACCGCCCTGGCCCACATGCTGCGCGCTGACGCCGCCGGGGATGCGCAAGGCGGCCGGACCACAGCACCAACCACGCCCCGCTCCCCCGAGGACCAGTCCGGGTCAGGACCAGACCAGACCACTTGCGGCGAACAATGGACCGTGTCCGGTCCTCCGGCGCAGACCAGGACATCCTGGCAACAGGACCACGACGCCACCGTGCGGACTGCGAGAACCGGAGCGCAGGCGGCCGCACGGCAACAGGTGGAGCATGCCCGCCTCGTCGGCCGACGGCTGGCCGCTGCCGACAGGCCAGTGACACGGCGAGCCTTGCGCCGTAACGGAGTCAGGGGCTCCAATGAGGCGCTCAACGCCTTGGCGCGCAGAATCAGCGCGGAGCTGACACGTGCGACAGAGCTTCGGCCTGAAACAGAGACGGGCCTGTGAGCTCACCGAGTGGCTGACCGCCATCGGCGGCCAGTGTCGATCGAGAGCAGGGACCGGCCGCGGCGGTCCTTGCCTTGATCACCTTGATGCACATGTATGTAGTCGAAGACCAGGGTTGATGATGGCAGCAGCAGGAGAACCGTGCAGGTTGCAAGATCGTTAAGCAAGGCTGACAGGGGTGTCTGGCAGTGCCAGTGAGATGGCCGAGTGCCGCAGGCTGTGGAGGAGAGCTCGTCCCAGGTCTCGATCCCGGCGGGCCTGGGCAAGGCGGCGGACCAGCTTCCACAAATTGGCTTGGCGCAGCCGCCCGCCGGTGGCGGTCGCCAGCAGCAGGTCGGTCAGCTCCGTGGGTCCGGCCAGGCCGCCGCGCTCCACCCGGTCGGCAAGGTAGGTATCGATCGCCGCCGCGGCCGCCCGTGCCAGCGGCACCTTGGCCCGCCGGGCGCCCTTGCAGGTCATCTGCAGCACCCGTCGCCGACGAGGAGCCCCGTGCGCAGAGCCGATTCAAGCCCCGGCGACACGCCGCTAAAGCGGAAGGTGCCAAATTCGCTGATTTCTAAAGTGATCTGCTAGGCTCCTCGCTGTTGACATCGAGAGGGGTTCCCGTGGACCAGGGTCGCCGTTGGGCAATCGAGACCTTCGGCACGTATGGCGTGCACATCCGCGACCTGGTGCCGCGACTGGTCCGCGAGGAGCACACAGCCTCGGCGGACGCGCAGGATGCCTCCGGCCACCGCAGCAAGGGCGTATACGGCGAGTTCTGGCGCGGAATCCTGGAGAAGTTCGAGCAGTTCGGCAAGTTGCCGGGCGCCACACTGATCCGCCCTGGCCAGGCGCCGTACAACATCCCTGTCATGAACGGAGTGGCGCTCTTCCCGTGGCGTTACGGTCGAAGCCGCGACGGTGACCTCGCCACGACGACGTTCGTCACGTCGGAGGCACGTGCCGCCATGTTCGACCTCAGCGGCGTGGAGGCGCAGCCCGAGCTGAACCTCGGTCTGCCGCGGCCGGAGCTCACGCCGGAAGAGCAGCAGCTGGCTGAGATCGTCGAGGCAGCCATGAGCGACGCGCACGTGACCTCCGGGAAGCTCGTTGTGGTGGCCATCTCCAGTTCGGTGATCGGACTCCACGACATGGCGTGGGGCGAGGCCACGCTCAACAGCGACGGCTGTCTGGAGTGGGGATTCCACGAGAAGCTCATGAGGCCCGCGAAGCCGTCCGCCGTTCCGGCCGACAGCAAGACCTTTACCAGCGGCGAACCGCCAGCCAAGCAGATCGGCCTCCAGGGCGAGGACAAGGCTGCGGAGGATGACCCCCGCGATGTCTGACGGCCGCCAGGGCGAGTTCGACCTCTTCTCTCATAGAAGTGGGCGCGGTTACCGCGACGTCGCGAGAGCGTTCGAGCCAGCTCGGCTCACGCAGGCCCGCGTGCTTGCCGAACTCACGAAGGCCGAACTGGCCGATGCCATCCACGTTTCGGCTGCAGCGGTTGGCCAATACGAAGCGGGAGCCGCCGCCCCCCGCCCTGAGCTCTTGCCGGTACTAGCGCGAGAACTCAAGGTGCCAGTGGAGTTCTTCGCCGCCGGTCGGCCGCTTGGCCGGCTTGACGCGGCCAACGCGCACTTCAGGAGTCTCAGATCAACCCGGGCCAAGGATCGGGCCAAGGCAGCAACCCATGCTGAGCAGATCTGGGAGCTGACACATGCGCTGGAAAAGCGCGTACGGCTCCCAGAGATCAAGCTGCCAGAAGTGCCGGAAGGCGCCTCGCCAACTGACGGTGCGCAGATTCTCCGCCAGGCCTGGGGTGTTAGCCCGGGACCGCTCGCTCACCTCGTCGCGACAATCGAGGCGCACGGCATCATCGTCACGCTGATCCCGCTCACGAACGAGGCCATCACGCGAGTGAGTGCCTATTCCACGGACGCCCTCGGCAGGCCCATAATCATCGTGACCCCAGAGCGCGCTGCCTCGATCTATCGGTATCGCTTCACATGTGCGCACGAACTGGGCCACCTATTGCTTCACTCCAACCCACTGCCAGGGGACCGGCAGCAAGAACGGGAAGCTGACGAATTCGCTGCCGAGCTGCTGACCCCCCGAGCACAGATAGAGCCACTGCTGCCACGGACGATCCGCATGGCCGCGCTCGAAAACCTCAGTACTTCATGGGGGGTATCCGTTGAGTCGCTGATCCGCCGCATGGGTGAACTCCGCGTCGTGTCCGACGTCTCTGTGCGCCGGGCGTACCAGCGACTGCACGGCATGACCGAATTCCGGCGAGACGAGCCGATAGCGACATACCAAGGAGAGGTCCCTTCGCTGCTCCGGGAAGCGCTGGGACTCGCGGAGCAACATGGGCTTAGCCGCGGCGAGCTCGCATCCGAGCTGTGCTGGTCAACCAAGCACCTCAGCAATGTCCTAGGCGAGGCCGACTCACGGCCGGAGTTGCACATCGTCAGGTAATGCAGCGGCGGGGAACCGTCGAACGATCAGCCACCTACTTGGACCCGGTCAAGTGCCCGACGGGGTGATACAGCGATGTCTCTTGTGCGAGCCCGCGTAGCGCGTGTGGCAGGAAATCTCCCATTCCCTGCCACATCTCAGCTGGCCTTCGGGGCCAGCCGCGAGGTCCGCCACACCAGGCCCGCATCCCCGCCTTGAAGGCGTACAGATAGTCCTCACGAGAGGGGCCATGTAGGGGTGTCGTACTCCGCTTGATGCATTACAGAACGGTTCCACATGATGCGTGACACTCTGCAGAGTGTTGGTGGAGTTGACCGTGACAGAGCAGCGGTATCGCGCGGTACTGGAAGTGCAAGCCGGGGTGCCCGTAATCGAGGTGGCTGAACGGTTCGGGGTGTCAAGGCAGGCGGTGCACCGTTGGGTGCGCTGGTATCGGGATGAGGGCCTGGACGGGCTGTCGGACCGGTCGCACCGCCCCCACGCCCACCCAGCCCAGACCAGCCTCGAGGTTGAAGCTGCGATCTGCGAACTGCGCCGCAACCATCCGCGGTGGGGTCAGCGACGGCTGCAGTTCGAACTAGGCCGCAACGGCTGTCCCGGGCCGATACCCGGGCTGACCACCATCTACCGCGTCCTGGTGCGGCACGGGCTCATCCAGCCCGTCTCACGCCGACGCCGCCGGGAGGACTATCAGCGGTGGCAACGGGAAGTGCCGATGGAACTGTGGCAACTGGACATCGTCGGCGGCATCCAGTTGGCCGACGGCGGCGAGGCAAAAGTGGTCACCGGGGTGGACGATCATTCCCGGTTCTGCGTCATCGCCACCGTGGTCCGAACGGCGACGGGCCGTGCGGTGTGCCTGTCGTTTGTTGAGGCGCTGCAACGCTTCGGCATCCCGGACGAGGTACTCAGCGACAATGGCAAGCAGTTCACTGGCCGCTTCAACCAGCCCCGGTCGGCGGAGGTGATGTTCGAGCGGATCTGCCGGGAGAACGGGATCGTTGCCCGTCATACCAAGCCCCGCAGCCCGACCACGACGGGGAAGGTGGAGCGGTTCCACCAGACCCTGGAGCGTGAACTGCTCGACGACGTGGAGGTGTGGCCGGACGTGGCGGCGGTGCAGGCCGCGGTGGACGCCTTCCGGATCGAGTACAACACCAATCGGCCGCACCAGTCGCTGGAGATGGCCTTCCCGGCTGACCGGTTCACGCCCCGGCCTGCCGATCAGCGGTTGCCACTGCGGCTACCGGCCCGGCTGTCGGCTGCCGTGGCTCAACTTCCTCCGGAACCCGCTCCCGACACCACGACTGCGGCACCCGAAGCGGCACCGGATCTGCCGGCTGCGCTGGTGGTATCCAGCAACGGTGTCGACCCGGTCGACCTGGCGGTCGAGTTCACCCGCGTGGTGCCCGTCTCCGGGAACATGACCGTGTGTGGGCAACAGTTCTGGCTGGGTCCCGACCGGGCCGGCAGCAGCATCGCCTTCTGGGCTGATACCACCGTCGTGCACCTGCTCGCCAACGGCGTGCGGCTTAAGACCGTCCCCTCCCGGCTGACCGTCGCCCACCTGCAGCGGCTACTGGCCGAAGGTGCCCGTCCCGCCGGACCACCACCAATCCCCAGCGGCGAGGCCGGCGACCCGATCGAAGTCGACCGCCTGGTCAACGGCACCGGCCTGATCAGCCTCGCCGGACGCCAACACCCCATCGGCTATCACTTCGCCGGCCGACGCCTGACCGTGCGTCTCGACCACGGCCTACTCCAACTCGTCCAGGACGGCATGCTGCTGCGCAGCCTGCCCAACCCACTAACACCCTCAGAGCTGGCACGCATCCGCGACGCCCGACCCGCCGGACCACCACCCCAACCAGCAGCCGAACCCGTCCAAGTCGAACGTCGGGTCAGCAGCCGCGGCGCCATAACCATTGCACGGCAACGCATTCACATCGGAATCGTCCACGCTGGACGAACCCTGACCGTCGAGTCCGCCGACCATACCTTCCGCATCTACGACGGCGACCAGCTGCTGGCCGAGACCGGCCGCACGACCACCAAACCCATCGCCCGATTCAAGGTCCGCAAACCAGAACCCCCGCGTCAGCGTCACCCGGCACAAGGATCCGCTAATTGGCACTGATCGTCATATCGAGGGTGGAACTCCGGTACTGGGCCGTGCTGGCGGTGCAGTCCGGGGACCGGGTTATTGAGGTCGCGCACCAGCTGGGGGTGTCGCCGCAGAGCCCGCACAGCTGCATGCGTTCAGCTGCCCGGTCCTCTAGCGGTAGGGCGTCAGATCGGCCCGGGGGTAGCGCGTTTGGGTGTCGGCCAAGGTTTGCTCGTCCCAATACGGATCGCCCGGAGCTGGGAAGCCGAACACCGACCGCTCCCGGGGAGAGGCCCGCTCGACGATCTCGAACCAGTCTGACCGCGTCGCGCGCTCGGCCCAGGCGACCCGGCCGGTCCAGCGCGGTGCCCACACATCGTAGTCGGCGAGGAGCGCAAAGCGGGTTGATCGTTCGCCGGTCATGCGCGACCCACGGTGAAGTACGTCGGACCGAAAAGCGAACAGGGTTCCTGCCGGACCGGTCATCGAGACCTCCTCCTCGGCGAACATCCCCTCGGGGAGGTAGTTCGTGATGTCGTGATGCCCAGGGACCGGCCAGTACGGGACGCTCTGCCCGACCGACAGCGGAACGATCTTGGTAGGGCCGTCCTCATCGCCTACGTCGGACAGGAGGATCCAGCTCAACATCTGTGTGGCCGGCTCGGAGCGCTTGGGCACGACGAGGCTGTGGTTGACGAAGTCGCGGTGGTGGCGCTGGTCGTAGTCGACGGCTCCGGCGTACTTGGCCCACAGGGACGCCTCGTAGAGCCGCAGGTCGGCTGAGCCCAGGAAGCGCTCCGCCAGGTCGAGCAGGTCCGGGTGGAAGGCCAGTCGGTTCAGGTTCCAGGATCGCCACGGTCCGCTGACTTCGCCGGCCCACTGGTCCGTCGCCAACCCCGCATGAGCAGCTGGGTCGGCGAAATACACCTCGGGCCGCGGGTAGTGCAGCCACAGAGCTTCCTGGGCCGCGGCCAGCTCGTCAGCCTCGAGGAAACCCTCGAAGAGCAGGTAACCCCGCTCCCGCAGGTCCGCCAAGCAACGGTCGGGCACCCTCATCCCCGCACCCTAGCCGCCCTCGCAGTTCGACCGCACCGGCATTTCGACAGTGCAGCGGTTCAGGGTCACCGCCGAACCCGCCGATTGGGCAGACACCCTCCCCGCGGGCTGCCGACGCTCCTGACCTCGCTAACCCCCGGTTGTCCAACCCGACCCGGGTACCCTGACCCCACGAGATCATCTAGCAGGAGGTGTTACGGATCATCTGACATCGATCCGTAACGCATCAACTGGAGCTCGACAGGGGCCATGTAGGGGCCAATGCCTGGCGAACCGGAGGCCAGCGCAGCGACGGTTTCCTCAGCCGTACAGGTCCTCGACGTCTGGCAGGTCGAGGCGGATCACGTAGGCTGCGTGGCCGGCATGGCCGGGGTTGGTGAGAAAGCGGACGCGTTCGCCGGTACGGATCGTCCGGAAGCCCTCGGTGACGATGTCGGCGTAACTGAAGGCGTAGATGGTGCTGGTCTCGTCGTCGCGGACGAAGTATGTTCCCATCCGCCCTTCGGGCCCACTGCCTGAAGGCTGGCGGTCGACGATGCGCCCAAACCGCTGCGCTCCGCCGGGCCCGCCCTCAGTGCTGTTGCCTATCTCAGGCTGGGGAACATCCGATCCGCTGCCCACCACGTCACACATCCTCTGCGCAGCGGAACCCGACCGCGTTGCTCGCGCCCCGCCACCGGTAGGCCCCCTTGGACGAGGCCTGCACCGCCCGGTAGGGGTTGTCGAAACGACCCACCGCAGATCACGGCCTCGTTCAGGTCCTCCAGCACGGTGGCGGTCCATTCCCACACGTTCCCGGCCATCTCCCGCACCCCAAACGGCGAGACATTCCCCGGATGGGCGCCCACAGGCCCAGGCAGCGCCTCCCGCAGCCGCCCGCGGTCGAGTTCTTCCCGCCACGCCTCGTAGGTGATCAGTGGGTGGTCGCTCCAGGAGTCGGCGCAGTTGACCACCGACAGATCCACGTCATCACCCCAGGGAAACAGCCGCCCGGCGAACCCGCGGGCCGCAGCCTCCCACTCCAGCGACGTCGGCAGCCGTTTGCTTTCAAACCGGGCGAAGGCGTAGGCGCTCCACCAGTTCACCGCGATCGCCGGGTACTGCTCATACGCCGCGTCCTGGTAGTAGGAGGGCACCCGCAGCCGGTCCTGCCACGGCTGATGCGTGAACCCGGCAGGCATCGCCGGGTGATCCCACTCACCCGGCCCACGTTCGGAAACCGCGCCGAGGAACCGCTTGTAGCGCCCGACCGTGACCGGGAACCGGTCGACCCGGACCGGCCGCCCGATCTGGCGCAGCATCAGATGGTGGCTGGGCCCGACCGGGTACACGCCCGCTGGCACTACGCAGTCGTTCGCCATGCCGGTACCCGGGCCTGCCACACCGGCGGCCTGGCTTCGGCGATACAGGAATTCCCGTACCTGCTCAGTCAGCCGTGGATGCGCAATCGCGGCCGCGGCCTGCCGCCTCAACGGACTGCGCAGGTATTCGGCCGCCAGCAGTTCCTGGTAAGCCACATGCCGGAACGCCACGCCATCCCCACCTGCCCGGGCGGCCCGGAACAGATTCCGCAGCCCGAAGCTGCCAAGCTCGGCCCGCCCATCGTCGAACACCCCGATGCCCAGCCCGTTGACCAGTTCGACCAAGCCGAACACCGTCGTGCCGCGCAAGAACGCCGACCCGAAGAACTCCACCACCCGCGGCACCAGTTCCGCCCCCGCTACCTGCCCAATGTGCCGCCACAACAGCTCCGCGAGATCTTCACCCCCGCGAACCACTTCCCGGGCACGTTCACTGACCCCGCCAGGCTCGCCACCCTCGCCACGGCCAACTTGGCTGGCCAGTTGCTGCCCCAGCAGCGACCGGCCATCTTCCTCATCCCGCACCTTCAGCACCGAAAACCGTGTCTCCGAAGCGGTCAGCGCCGGGACACGACGGGTATACAGCACCTATTGGAACCAGGTGATCCAGGCATGGGGACCAAGACCTATCACCTCGGTAACGTCACTGGAAATCAGCCAGCTCGCCGAGCAGGTCAAGGCCAACGTGGTGCAGCGGAGGAACGCCCGCGGCGGGCGCGGGGCAGCCGAGCACCTGATTGCCGCCCTGCGGTGCATATACAAGCACGCGGTCGCCGACGGCGTCCTGACCGAGGCTGAGAACCCCGCGGCGCGTGTGCCCAAGCCGCGCAGGCTGCGCAGCACTCGCAGGGCACTGCCGGACGGCCGACTGGGGGAACTTTCCCAGGTCGCCGGGTCCACTGGGGATGACCCGGCCCTAGACGCGCTGCTACTGCGGCTGCACAGCGAGACCGCCTGCCGGCGAGGCGGCGCCCTTGCGCTGACACCAGAAGACCTTGACCCTGAGCAATGCCTGATCCGGCTACGCGAGAAAGGCGGCACGGTACGCTGGCAGCCCGTATCACCCACATTGATGTCTCACCTACTCGCGCACGGCCAAAGCAGGGGCGGGCTGGAATCAGGCCAGCGCCTGCTACGGTACGCGAACGGCCAGCCAATCACCTCGCGGCGTTATGACTATCTCTGGCAGCGGCTCGGCCAGCACCTCCCGTGGGTGGCGACCCAGCAGGTCAGCATGCACTGGATACGGCACACGATCCTGACCTGGGTCGAGCGCCGCTTCGGCTTCGCAGTCGCCCAGGCCTACGCCGGACACGAAGACCATGGCCGAGGAGGAAGGGCCATGGCCACCTATGTGCGCGCCGGACTCCCCGAGGTCGCAACGGCGCTCGCCGCCCTGACCGGCGAGGACCACCCGCTAGCGATCAGCGGGCCTTACCGCAGCGCGCCGCCCTGAACCGCATACGAGGCTGCGCGACGCATGCCAGCAGGCTAGAGTGCCCTTCTTCTTCAATGGGGCGGTCGCACGCCTAAAGCACTCGGCCGCGAGCTTGATGGAGAACTGTGGGACGAGATGCCGACCGCTGTCGGGCAATAAACCTTTGATCACCACCAGGGTCGGCTGGCCGGATCCCACGACAAAGTGCGCTCCCATGCCAGGCTTTCGACCGGGATCGAGGACGGGTCAGGTTCAAACAAAGCGAGCCGTGCGAACTTGTCGTCTCGCTGACGCCACGACTGTGCTTTGGCTTCCTGACGCATCCTGGGTTTCCGCTCAGCCGCACGCCGGTACAGGTCAGTCATGATCTTGTCACCTACAGGGTGATCAGTGGCGAAAAGACTTCCGTTACGCCCGCACCCACTTCGCCCTCGACGCCCTCGATTCCTACGCAGCTTCCCCCGACGACCCGCACCGTATGGCCCAAGCGCACGTCTCGCTCAGCGCTCGTCACGACCTGCGCGCGTGAGCTCAGCTCTCGCACGGAGCAGGGTCCCTACGATTGCGGTAACCGTGTCCCAGTGGGCAAGCGCTTCGGAGGAGCCAATGTTGGGTGACTTCGTGCTCACCTGCCTGGCATCCCCGGCGATCTGCTGCAGGGCGTCTCGCACGTGGCCGACCTCAGCCTGGAGCCCGGCCTCCCATAGACGCTCCAGGGGAAACTCAACGGAGTCAGCAGTGGATATATCGGTGACTGGCAGGTCAGCTTACCAACTCTGAGCAGTCTTATGGCCTTTGCCCACCCGCTGGCACCGCTCACCGACGCCTCTTAATAGACGGTAACCACGCCTCCCCTGACCACGGCCGGATGATCCCATCGTTGCCCCGGGTCGATGCCGACCCGGGGCAGTAGTGCAGCCAGTGCCGGCAAGCGGCACGGCGTTTACGTCTCCAAGGGTGAAGCGAAGTTGGCGCCGATCCGGGCCAGCTCCATGTTCCGGGACTGCGGATCATGCATGGCGTGACAGGGGCCGCCGTAGGCTCGGCCCATGACTGATGAACCTGCGAACGCTGGGCTGAACGCCGTAGATCCGGTGGCCGGTAAGCTGGATCGGCCTCTCACCGAGTTGACCGTAGACGAACTCATGGCGCTCAAGGCCGAGTTCGAATCGCGCGGGGTTCGGATCTACAACGGCGCGACCTTTGAGCAGATGGTGCTCGCTTTCATGGTCGTGAACTTCTCGTCAGCGTTTATCCAGGCCCTGGGTCAGCGCGCGGCAGGCGGCGCAGCGAAGCTGCCGAAGCGGGCGGCCGACCTCGTGTGCAACCATGTCCGGAAGAAGGGCCGACCTGACGAGTACCGAATCGGGGTTGACGACGGTTCAGCAGCAACAATCGTCATAACAGCGGACACGCCCGACGAGGCCCGGCTCGCGCTGCTCGACCTGGACGTCACTGCCCCCGAGCTACGCGGCAAGGAACTGGGCTGGGACCGGACCAATGGAGAATGGCGCCCATCTGATTAGATGCCATAGCTGACTTGCGCTTGCGCTCGACTGAACAGGTGGGGTAGGTCTGCGGATGCTCACCGCCTTCAGCAGAATCTGATGGGAGCGGTGGATATTTTCCTGTGGCATTCAGCCACGAGGATAGTTGCCTTTGAGGATCGACAGCAGGTTGCGGAGTAGGGTTCGGGACGGCGACTCGGCACCAATCACCTCGATCACAAACGGGGTTATCCAAATCGACGACGTGCGGCTATTGCCCGTGTAAGACCCGATCCAGTATTGGCTGAACGGCAGCGGCTCCACGCGATCCCGCTGGGCATACAGAGCAGCGTACTCACCAAGCGGCACGCCATAGCCGCTCAGCCTGGCCTGGTCTGAGGAGACCAGAAGCGACATCAGGCTAGTCTTGCATGTCCACGTGGCGATCAGTGCCTGGTCCTCAACTGGCAGGCGTCGGGGCTCACCGCGGATCAATGGCGCAATCACGGGCTTGGCCGCGCCCTCCAGCTGGCTAAGCCAGCCGTTGTTGCAGGTGGCGCAGACCATCTTCACCGTGGTCTTGAAGGACTTCGCGGACCACTGGCGAGGGAGCCTGTTCAGAGGCCCGGCATGGTGAATCGAAGGCTCAGGATCCAGGCCGATCTCGGTCAGCCAGTCCGGGAGGACGTGCTCGCGGGTCAGATCCGACGTCGACCCGCAGAAGACGCATTGCCGAGCCAAGTCCTTGCTCCTACTCGCGGACGCCCACGACAGTGCCCGATGCGCCAGCCCACGTCTCGCTTCCCTGCCGCCGCTCCAGTGATTTGTGACTCCGGGGCGCCGAGAGCCCGTGGAATACGGCCGTGCGGGCCCGGTGCTGGTGCCGGCGCGCCAGGGGACCACCGCAGCCGTGTCGGGTGAGCATGGCTGCGGTGAGGAGAGCAACGCGGTCGGTACGATTCCGATCATGCCGGTCGATGATCTGCCGATAGATGTGCTTACCGAGTTGGGGCGAGTGACGTGGGCGGCGATCAAGCTTGAGGACTACGCCGAAAGCATGTGCTCGTTCATCGAACCTGCGAACCCGCGGACCGACCGGCGCCAGGTGGGTCAGAAGATCAAGGACGCGCAAAAGGTCCTGGCCAGCAGGACGGCTTCCGCGACACGCGACGAGGCCAAGGCGTGGTTGGAACGTGCCCGCCAAGCCATCGAGCAACGCAACGCCGCTTTGCACGCCACCCCCCTTGTCGGGCTCGAATCACGTCGCCGCGGTGAACCGCGGCGGTTCTTGCTCGGCGAGATGCCTCGCAAGGGGCGCCCATACTTTGAGCGGCCGCTAACGGTCGAGGCGCTGAGCGAACTCCGATCTGTGTTGGAGGCCGCGGCCGATGGATGGCGAGATCTGGTGATCGCTGTGGGCACCGAGTCCAAGCTCCAGGAATCCCAAGAGCAGTAGCCAGCAAGCCTTAAGTTGCAGCTGCGGGGACCCGGCCGGGTGCTGCGGTCCCGCAAGCCACACCTGGTCCGCTGGGAGATCTACCGCTCGCTGTTATAAGGGCGGGTATAAATCTTCGTGTCAGTCCATCACTTCAAATATGGAGGCCGTCAAATGAGGCGCCTAGCAGCGCGAATGTTCGGCCGTCGGCCGACTATTCGCAGCGGCGCCCTTTTGGCGACAATGGTCATGCTAACCCTTGTGATCTTCTCACCCTTCGGGCTGCTCCCCTAGCGTCCCGGATGCACTCGGTTTTGTATAGCCCGGTTGTCGTTTCCGCTAGGGCGTTGTCGTAGGCATCACCGACGGTTCCTATCGAGGGAGTCAGCCCGGCGAGCATCAGCGTTTCGGTGAAATGCACGCTGGTGTACTGCTTGATCACAGACGGTCCAAGCAATCGGGTTTAACAGGCGACACGGATTTAACGTCCGAATCGGGCGTTGCCGGGGATGAACTTTCTGTCGTGAAAGGCTCACGCGGACACGCGAGCCGGCAGGAGAAGGCGTGGCCCTCAAGCGCGAGCCCCTCACGATGGAAGACCGGGAAGATATCTCCCGGGGCCTGGCGAAAGGACTGGACAACAAGGACATAGCCGTATCGGTCAGGAGGAGCGAATCGGTTGTTTCCCGGGAAATCGCGCGGCACGGCGGGCGGGACGCGTACCGTGCATGGAAGGCGGACGCGGCGGCCCGCGAGTCACGAAGCCGCCCGAAGGAACGCA
>WNGL01003690.1_pt1 | contig 26937 bp, 20 predicted proteins | sample 5400591 | NCBI WGS metagenome assembly WNGL01 (sample SAMN13153377, study PRJNA577476) | soil metagenome | isolation source: 80 cm soil or saprolite under Garry oak tree replicate 1 | place: USA:California | collected 2016-06-15 | reverse complement strand
CTGGCTCGAGTACGCGGACGGCAAGGTCACCGGCTACCGGATCATCACGCCGACCTCCTGGAACGCCTCGCCGCGCGACGCCTCCGAAGTGCCAGGCCCCCTCGAGCAGGCGCTCATCGGGGTGCATGTCCGCGACCGGGCCCAGCCGGTCGAGGTCAACCGGGTGATCCATTCATTCGATCCGTGCATGGGATGCGCCGTGCACATGACGGTCATGTGAACATGAGCCGAGCACGCACGAGCTTCTCGGAGGTAGCCATGTCGAAGCAGGCCAAGGAAGGTCTCTCCAGGCGGGCGTTCATCACGGGCGCGGGCGGGGCGATGGTCGCCGCGCCGCTGGTCGCGGCCCTCGCCGTGCCGGGCGTCGCCCAGGCGCAGACCGCGCCGGTCGGTGCCTGGCCCATCCCGGTGCTGAACCCGGATGTCGCCCGCGACGCCGGCTACTTCGGCTACTGGGCGACGGACCCCTACAAGAACACGAACTACGGCTGCGGCTACGGGGTGGCCTCCGCCCTCCTCGCGTCCATCAGGGCCGGAATGGGCCCCGGGTCGCCTTGGGACACCCTCCCGCTCGAGATGTTCAAGTGGGGCAAGACCGGCGGCGTCGAGTCGGGCACGCTCTGCGGAGCCCTCACCGGAGCGCTCCCCATCTTCTCGCTCGCCTCACCGGTATCGGTGGTCGAGATGGGCTCCGACCTCCTGCGCTGGTATCAGGAGTCGGCACTCCCCTCGATGGAGATGGACTATCTCGACCCGAAGCGCCGCTATCCGCAGCAGGCGCAGAGCGTGTCGGCCTCGCCGCTCTGCCACGTGTCGGTCTCGAGCTGGTGCAAGGTCTCCGGGAAGCTCTCGGGGTCCACCGACCGGAAGGCCCGTTGCGGGAAGATCACCGGGGACGTGGCGAAGGCAGCGGCCATCATCCTGAACCGGCTCGTGCCCGGGCAGAAGTACGTGCCGATGTACACCGCGCAGCCGGAGCTCTACGCCGAGTGCGTCCACTGCCACATCGACGCTCCGCCGGCGCCCACGCCCGACACGGTGCGGCTCAACAACAGCCTCGGGATCACGAACTGCAAGACCTGCCACCCCGACGCGGCGCCGGTGATGTCGAAGAAATAGCGTCCAGGATCGGCGCCCGGGCTCGCGCACCAGCCGTGCGCGGGCCCGATCACGCCCGCACGGCCGGTCCATGACCTGCACCGTGGGCCGTCGCTGATGTAAGTAGTGAGGCATGTCCGCGCGCCCGACCGTCCTCTTCGTCATCCCGGTCTACAATCAGCTGGACTACACGCGGCAGTGCCTCGACAGCCTGAACCGCGACGGCGTGTCGGGCCGAGACGTCCTGGTGGTCGACAACAGCTCGGCCGATGGAACGCGCGAGTTCCTGGCCGCCCGCCCGGACCTGCGGGTGATCTCGAACGAGACCAATCGCGGCTGCAGCGCTGCATGGAACCAGGGCGTCGAAGCCGCGCTGGCGGCCGGCGCCGACTGGATCATCGTCATCAACAACGACGTCGTCGTCGCGACGGGGTTCCGGGACGGGATGCTCGACTTCGCCACGCGAGCGGGTTGCGACATCGTGAGCCCCGCGATGGCCGAGGGAGAGCTCGACTACGATCTGCATGCGTTCGCGCGGGACTATGTCGGCAGGATGGCGGGCGCCTCGCGCCCCGGCGTGGCCTCGGGGGTGTGCTTCATGGTGAAGCGCTCGGTCTTCGAGCGGGCGGGTCTCTTCGACACGCAACTCGGGCTCGCAGGGTACGAGGACGAGGACTTCTTCCGCCGCGCCCAGCGCGCCGGGTTCCGGATCGCGACCACGGGCCAGGCCTACCTTCACCACTACGGTTCCGTCACCCAGAAGAGCGTCAAAGCGAACCTGGGCGTGCCGGGCAAGGCCCGCCTCGGTAACCGCGAGTACTTTCGCCGGAAGCACGGTCTCCATTGGGCGAAGCGGCGCGCCGAGAAGTCGTGGAACGCGATCCGGACGGCATACTGGAAGTGGCGGGAACGCCGCCATTCAGCCTTCACGCTCAGGCTGCGCCGCCGCAACGGCGCATGGCAGCGTCGCTGATCCGGGACGGCGGCGCGTCAACCGGCTGGATCCAATAGGCTATGACCTGGCGGGATGCGGCAGGCTGCCGCAACACGCTCGGGCCAACCCGAAGGACACCGACCCCATGACGCCGTCGTGACACCTTGGATCGACCCTGGACCCTTGGTGAGAAGGGAAGGGGTGCAATCATGTCGACTTCGGGGTTGTCTGCGCTGAGCGGGTCCGTGATCGCGGAGGTCCTCCGATCAGGACGGCACCTGCTCGTCCAGGGGGCCATGGGCCTGCACTCGTCGGATGGCCTGGCGGGCCGGGTCGCTGCGTCCCGCAGCGCGCGCTTCACGTGCGTCGGCACCGTTTCGGGCGTGGGCAAGACGCCGGAGACGCTGCGGCGCGAGCTGAACCGCGCCAGGCGCGAGGCGCCCGGCGGCTTCGTGGGCGTGAACCTCATGGCCGCCATCCACCATGACGACTTCAAGGACCTGGCCCGGGTCTCGATCGAGGAGGGCGCCAGCTTCATCGTGCAAGGCGCGGGCATCTCGCGGGAGATCGTCCGCTGGTGCCGCGAGGCGGGGACGCCGTTCGCCGGCATCGTGTCGTCGGGCCGGCTGGCCGCCATGTACGAGAAGTGGGGCGCCGAGTTCCTGGTGGCGGAGGGCGCCGAGGCGGGCGGACACATCGGCGACATCGAGCTGCCACTGCCGTCGCTCCTCGAAGAGGTCCGGCGCCACACGTCCCTGCCGGTGGTGGCGGCCGGCGGGGTCGACGGACAGGACGTGGCCCGCTACCTGGCGTTGGGGGCCGCAGGGGTCCAGATCGCCACCCGGTTCCTCGCCTGCAGCGATGGCGACGCACACCCGACCTTCAAGGAGATGCACCTCGGCAAGGGCGACGAGGACGTGGTCGTGATCACGAGCTGCGTGAAGGGAATGAACGCGCGCGCGGTGCGGAACACGTTCACGGACGCGCTGGCGGCGGGCGAGCACTTCCCTCCGCGCTCCAAGGCGTGGTTCTTCGGAAGCGCCGGCTACCGTGGCCGCCGGAAGGCGTGCATCGAGTGCCTCGCCCACGGCGTGTGCAAGTGCCAGATGAGCGATTTCCGCGAGAGCTTCTGCATCCAGGATGCCTTGCTGCGGGCGGTGAAGCTGGGAGACACGGAGCTCGGGTTGTTCTACACCGGCCAGAGCGTCACGCGCATCCCGGAGCAGAGCCTCGCCGAGCTGAAGCCCGCGCAGGAGCTCGTGACCGAGATCGAGGATGGCCTGGCGCGATGGGAGTTGCTGCACGCACCCTGGCCCGGCCCTCCGGGACAGCCCTTCGGTCCAGGATCCTGGGCGAGGAGTGCGACCTCCCGAGCTGGGCCGTCCATCGCCCTGGGTTGAGGGATTGCTGGGCTGCGCGCAAACACTGGACAAATGGTTGCTGCCGGGTATGCTCGGGATACTCGACGTGAGGGACCGCCAATGCCCAGGAATACCGCCACTTCCATCGACCAGATCATTCGCGACGCAGTTGCGCCTGTCCTGGTGAGAGCGTCCGAGGCCATTGCGCGCGCGGTCGCGGAACAGGTTGCTGAGCAGCTCGAGAAGTCCAGGGTGCCTCGCCGTCAGGGCAGGGGCAGGATCAAGACCGCCCGAGCCCGCTCGCGCCAGGAGCTGACGAAGTGGGTGGCCGACAAGCGTGCGCGGCGCGTGCCGACCTTCGTGATCGAGATGACAGGTGGGATGGACACGAAGAAGAGGATCGTGGCCAAGTTCGGTGAGAACGCGACCTTCGAGAAGGGCAAGCCGCTACCGAAGACTGCCAAGGCGGCGTAGCCGGCGAAGGCTGCGATCGAGCACCCTCGAATCAGGCAGCGCGGACCCCGGGGTGGGTCGGCGACCTCCCCCAACCAGGCGCGGGCTGGCTCGCGAGTCTGCTCGATGGCCCCAGGGTCGTCGCGACCTGAGCGCGACCTCCCCCCCGCAAATCACAGCGCCGACCCGGTCCCGCTTGGGACCGCGGTTGATCCGGGCGTCCCGGCCACGGCTGGCACGTGGAGTGCTCAGCATCGGCCGGGAGTCTCCGGCGAGTGGATGATCCGCGCCCAGGAGCTCCATTGCACTGGAGGCGGCCGAACGTGGCCAGCCAGGTGGAGCGCATGGCGGGGCCTGCCGATACCTCGACCGAATCGACCCTCGACGCCTCGCGCGATCGACTGAAGGCAGTTTCCAGCCAGCTCGCCGGATTCCTCGCCGGGTCCGAAGAGGTCTTCCTGGACGCGGGCTCGCGCTTGACGGGGTTGGAGCGGCTCGCGCGCACCCTGGTGGAGGTCTCGCGGGGTTCGGTGGCGCGGGGCGGGGATCCCGTGGAGCACCTCGATCGCGAGCTTGGCGGCCTGGAGCGCTATCTCGGCGCCAGTCGCGAAGCGTCGGATGCGGGGCTGAAGGGCCTGTCCCACATCTTGGCCGGTGCCGAGGCGATCAGCAGCGCCCGCGGCGATTGCGAGGACATCACCAGGACCCTGCGTGTGCTCGGCATCTACACCCGCATCGAGAACTCCAGGACGGACGCGCGGAGCGGGGGGATGGAGACGGTCGTCGCCGAGGTGCGACGGCTCGGAGACCTCATCGACTCGAAGTTCCAGGCGATGCTCGGGCAGGCCTCCGGCTTGAGGAGCGCGGCCGCCAGCGCCACCGCCTCCACGGAGGACTTCCGCGCGCGTCAGGGGGCGTGGTCCGCACGGATGCTCGACGAGACCCGGGACGCGATGGAGTCGCTTCGAGCCCTCGCCGCGTCCGAGGCGGCCGTGGCTTCCAGGGCCATCTCGGCCTCGGAGGAGGTGATGCGCCACGCGAGCGAAGTCCTGGTCGCGCTGCAGATCCACGATGCGACGCGGCAGATGATCGAGCATGCAGTGGAGGAGCTGGGTGCGTTCGAGCACGACGCCGGGTCCGCCAGCCTCCAGGGGCCGCTCGATGCCGGCGCGTGGTTCACCGAGGTCTCCGAGCTCTGCCGCCTGCTGGCTGCCCAGCTCCGGGGAGCCCGAGAGCAGCTCGTCGCGGGGCTGGGCCACATCGCCGAGAACCTGCGCGCGATGGCCTCCCGGGTGACCGAGGTGGGAGAGGCGACGGGCCGCCTCGCCGGTGCCGGCGCGGACGCTTCACCGGTGGAGCGAGTTCACCGCGGCGTGGCGCAGGCCACGGAGGTCCTTCGCGAGCACCTGGACTACGAGCATCAGATGACCGCCGCGCTGGGCAGCGTGGCGGGGAACGCCCAGGGCATCGGGACGCACGTTCGCGAGCTCCAGCGCATCGGCGCCGACGTCAAGATCATCGCGCTCAACGCCCTCGTCGAGACCGAAAGGACCGGCGCAGGAGGACGGGTGCTCGCCGTGCTGGCGCACGGGATCGGGGTGCTCGCGGTCGAAGTGGTGCAGCGCATGAACACGGTCTCGCGGACGCTGCAGGCGATGACGACCGCCGCGGGCGCGCTGGCCCACGGCGGCTCGGCCCAGCAGGCCTCCGCGGGCGTCACCACCGCCGCCAACCTCGAGAGCCTGGTGACGCTCCTGCGCGCTTACCACGGCGACCTCCAGACCAGCGCCGCTGCGCTCCGCGATGGTAGCCAGGCGCTGCGGGACGAGGTCGAAGGACTCGGTGGTCGGCTGGCAGAGCAGACCGACGCTGCCGGGGCTCTGCAGCGCATCGAGGAGGAGCTGCAGCGGCTGGGGGCGCAGGCCGCGGAGCTCGCTCGTCCGGCGGGATCGGACCGGCGCCCCGTCCGCCAGGCTTCCGCGCTCTCCCGCTACACGATGGACGCCGAGCGAGAGATCCACCAGCGGGTGCTGGAGCACGCCGGCGAGGCCACCCGGGTCGAACGAGACCAGACGAGCGGAGGCCTGGGCGACAACGTCGAGCTGTTCTGACGGACCTGGCACGGGGCGTGTATCGACTTCGGTGAAGAAGTCCGCCGAGGGATGGAATGACCCTGGAGCTGCCGACAGAACTGACGATCGCGCGGGCCGCGGAGCTCAAGGCGCTGCTCCTCTCGGCATTGGAGCGTGGTGAAGAGCTGGCGCTGAGCGGGCGCACGGTGATCGAGGTGGACGCGGCCGGACTCCAGATCTTGTGCGCCGCCCGGCGAAGCGCCCTGGCGCGCAACGTGAGGCTCGCCTTCGTGACGCGAGCCCAGAGCGCGGTCCTCAGCCAGGCGATCTCCGCGGCGGGCCTCGGCATCGGCGAGGACGAGCGCTGGCTCGTCGAAGAGGGCGACGATGCCTAAGCGCGTCCTGATCGTCGACGACTCGGCCAGCATCCGTCAGGTCCAGAAGGTCGTCCTGTCGGGTGCCGGTTACGAGGTGATCGAGGCGGTGGACGGCAAGGACGCGCTGGCCAAGCTGGCCGGTCAGCCAGTCCACCTCATCCTCACCGACCTCAACATGCCGAACCTCGACGGCGTGAGCCTCATCCGTGCGGTGAGGCGCGACGTCGCCCATCGGCTCACCCCGGTCATCATGGTCACCACCGAGTCCCAGGACTCGAAGAAGGCGGAGGGGAAGGCTGCGGGAGCGACGGGGTGGATCGTGAAGCCGTTCACACCCGAGCAGCTGGTGGCCGTCGCCAAGAAGGTCATCGGGGTGGCGGCGCCGTGACGGTGAACCTGGAGCAGTTCGCCGCGAACTACCGCGAGGAGGCCGCCGAGCGCCTCGTCGAGCTCGAGGCGACGCTGCTCGAGCTGGAGGCGCACTCCGACGACGCCGACCTGGTGGCTCGCGCCTTCCGGGCGCTGCACACGATCAAGGGATCCGGCGCGATGTTCGGCTTCGACGACATCGCCTCCTTCACCCACGAGCTGGAGACGGTCTTCGACCAGGTCCGAAACGGAAAGATCCAGGTGACGAAGGAGCTGGTGGGCCTGGCCCTGGAGGGCAAGGACCTCATCCGCGCCATGCTCGATGGCACGGACCAGGCCGGGAGCGCGGAGCGCGAGCGCCTGGTGGGCGCCCTCCGGCAGCAGCTGCCATGCCTGGAAGAGAAGCCCGCCCCGGCCGCTCCGGTGGTGGGGGATGACGACCCATGGGCCTCGACCGACCCCATGAAGAGCTACCGGGTGCGGTTCAAGCCGCACCCCGAGGTCTTCCAGGACGGGACCAATCCTCTCAGCCTGCTCGCCGAGCTGCGCTCGCTCGGCCACTGCGAGGTCGTGGCCCGCACCGGCGGCATTCCTCGCCTCGAGGAGCTCTCCCCCGAGACCTGCTACCTGGCGTGGGACGCGATCGTCACCACCGAGCGCGGCGAGAACGCCATCCGCGATGTGTTCATCTTCGTCGAGGATCGCTGTGAGCTGCGCGTCGAGCTCATTGACGACGCCGGCGCCGAGCAGGGCCTGACTCACCAGGCGGTGGAGACGGCCGCGGCGGAGCAGAAGGTCATTGGCGCTGAGCGTGCCGGGCGCGGGAGGCGGGCCTCCGCGGAGTCAGCCTCGAGCATCCGCGTGGCGGCCGAGAAGCTCGACGGCCTGGTGGACCTGGTCGGCGAGCTCGTCATCGCCCAGGCCCGCCTGGCGCGGATCGCCTCGCGCCGAGACGACCCCGAGCTGCTCTCCATCTCCGAGGACATCGACCGGCTCTCCGCGGCGCTACGCGACAGCACCCTGGACGTTCGCATGGTCCCCATCGGGACCACCTTCAGCCACTTCAAGCGCCTCGTGCACGACCTCTCCGCCGAGCTGGGGAAAGAGATCGACCTCGTCACCGAGGGCGCCGAGACCGAGCTCGACAAGACCGTGATCGAGCGGCTCGGCGACCCGCTGGTGCACCTCATCCGCAACAGCTGCGACCACGGCATCGAGTCGCCCGCGGCGCGCCGGACTGCGGGAAAGCCGGAGCAGGGCACCGTGCGCCTCTCGGCCTACCACTCCGGCGCCAGCGTGTTCATCGAGCTTCGCGACGACGGCGCAGGCCTCGACGCCACCGCCATCCGCACCAAGGCCCTGGAGCGCGGCCTCGTCGAGGCCGACAGCAAGCTCTCGGAGAAGGAGCTGTTCAGCCTCATCTTCCTTCCCGGCTTCTCCACCGCCCAGCAGGTCTCGAACGTCTCCGGTCGCGGCGTGGGGATGGACGTGGTCAAGCGCTCCATCGAGGCGCTGCGCGGGACGATGGAGATCGAGAGCTCGCGCGGCAGCGGCACGACCATCCGGATCAAGCTCCCGCTCACCCTCGCCATCATCGACGGGCTGCTGGTGGCGGTGGGCGAGGCCAGCTACGTGCTGCCCCTGTCCATCGTGGAGGAGTGCGTGGAGCTCACCCGCGAGGACGTCGCGCGCGCGCACGGCAATCAGCTGGCCGCCGTGCGCGGCGAGCTGGTGCCCTATCTTCGCCTGCGCGACCTGTTCGGCGTCCCGGGCGAGCCGCCGCCCATCGAACAGATCGCCATCACCAGCGTCCAGGGCACGCGGTACGGGCTGGTGGTGGACGACGTGATCGGCCATCACCAGACGGTCATCAAGTCGCTGGGCCGGATGTACCGCGGGATCACGGGCCTCTCGGGCGCCACCATCCTCGGCGACGGGACGGTGGCGGTCATCGTGGACGTCCCGGCCCTCGTCCAGAGCATCGCCACGGCCGCGAACCCCACCAGGCAAGGAGAAACGTCATGAATTGGTACAACGACCTCAAGATTGCGGCGAAGCTCATCCTCGGCTTCGCGCTGGTCGCTTTCATGGCCGGCGCGGTGGGGTGGGTCGGCTACACCAGCATCCACAGGCTGGAGACCGCGGACACCTTCCTCTTCGAGAAGGCGACCTTGCCGGTGAAGTACCTGGGCCAGATGAACGGCGATTTTCGCGCCCAGCGAGCCGACTTCTACGACGCCTTCACCGCCAGGTCCGAAGCGATCCGTGAGGAAGCCCTGAAAGGGCTGCAGGGGCGCGAAGCGCGGTTCCTCAAGAGCCTGGAGCAGTACCCGGCGACGTTCATCGACGAGAGCGACAAGAAGGAATTCGCCGAGCTGGAGGAGTTGCACCGCGGCTATTCGGCGATCCGCGAGCACGCCATCGCGCTCATCCGGGCTGGGGACAGCGACAAGACGGTCGCCTTCCTCCGCGCCGATCTCTTCAAGGCCTTCGTGGCCGAGCGCGATCAGATCGGAAAGATGATGCAGCGCAAGGAGGAGGCGGCGAAGGCCTCCTCCGAGAGGAACAGCGCGCTCGCCAGCTCGGCCGGGACGACGATGGTGGTCATCGCGGGCGGGGCCGTCCTGTTGGCCTTGCTGCTCGGCGTCTTCATCGCGCGCTCCATCAGCCAGCCCGTGAACGCGCTGGTCGAGGCGGCGAAGAAGATGGCCGTCGGTGACCTCCAGGTCGATGTGCACAACGACCGCAAGGACGAGGTCGGCGCACTCGCGGCGGCGTTCAGAGAAATGGTGGAAGGCATGGAGCGGGTCACCCGGGCGGCCCAGGAGATCGCAGCCGGGAACCTGCAGGTCGAGGTCCGCGAGCGCTCGGAGCGCGACGAGCTGATGAAGGCGCTCGCCGGCATGGTGCGCAAGCTCGAGGAGGTGGTGCAGGGCGTGAAGGCCGGGTCGGACAGCGTCGTGTCCGGGTCCGAGCAGCTGAGCGCCGCCTCGGGACAGATGAGCGAGGGGGCCACCGAGCAGGCCGCCTCGATCGAGGAGATCTCGGCATCCATGGAGCAGATGGGCTCCAACATCCGCCAGAACGCCGACAACGCCACCCAGACCGAGAAGATCGCCCTCAAGGCGGCCAGCGACGCCAAGGAGGGTGGCGAGGCGGTGGCGCGCACCGTCGAGGCCATGAAGCAGATCGCCGGGAAGATCTCCATCATCGGAGAGATCTCCAGGCAGACGAACCTCCTGGCCCTGAACGCGGCCATCGAGGCGGCGCGCGCCGGCGAGCACGGCAAGGGCTTCGCGGTGGTCGCCTCCGAGGTGCGCAAGCTGGCGGAGCGCAGCCAGAAGGCGGCGGGGGAGATCACCGAGCTGTCGACCACCAGCGTGGCGGTGGCGGAGAAGGCCGGGGTGCTCCTGTCACGGATCCTGCCGGACGTGCAGAAGACCTCCGAGCTGGTGCAGGAGATCACCGCGGCCAGCCGCGAGCAGGACACCGGCGCCGGGCAGATCACCAAGGCCATCCAGCAGCTCGACCAGGTGATCCAGCAGAACGCCGCGGGTGCCGAGGAGACCAGCGCGACCGCCGAGGAGCTCACCGGCCAGGCGGGCCGTCTCCAGGAGGCGATCGCCTTCTTCAAGCTGGACGCGAGCGAGTCGAGCGGAGCGGCGAAGCGCGCCGGCCACGCCCCACGGCCGCCCGTCGCCAAGGCGTCGCCGGCCAGAAAGCTCGCCAGGGCGAAGCCGGCGCTCCCCGTCCACGAGAGCGCAGGCAGGAATGGCGCGACGGAGGGGAGCAACGGCGTGAACCTCGAGCTCTCCGAGCCGGCGGGGGACGAGGGCTTCAAGGCCTATTGATCGGTCTCGGCCTGCGTCCCTCGACCCTTCGCCTGGAGCCTCTCCATGAACGCCTCCGAGACGAGCAGCACCGCGCAATACCTCACCTTCACGCTCGATCAGGAGCGGTACGCCGTCGACATCTCCAAGGTCCGTGAGGTCCTGGAGTTCAGCGCGGTCACCAAGGTGCCGCGCACTCCGGAGTTCATGCGCGGGATGATCAACCTGCGCGGCAACATCGTCCCGGTCATCGACCTGCGCCTCAAGCTGGGGCTCGCCAGGACCGAGCGGACCGTCGACACCTGCATCGTCATCACCGAGGTGATGGTCGAGGGCCAACCGACCGTGCTCGGGGCGCTCGCCGACTCGGTGCAGGAGGTCATCGACCTCGACGCCGCCAGCATCGCCCCGCCGCCCAGGATGGGCACGCGCGTCAACACCGACTTCATCCGAGGCATGGCCAGGCGCGAGGACCAGCTCCTCGTCATCCTGGACATCGACCGGGTGCTCTCCGAGGACGACCTGCGCGCCGTCGCCGCGGCGCCGCGAGCCGAACATGGAAACCCCCAGGGTCTCTGAGTCGAGCGCCGGCAGCTCCCGCACGGGATCGGCCGGCCTCTCGGAAAGGGACTTCGCGCGCCTGAGCGCCTTCATCGAGCGGCACTGCGGCATCCGCATGCCCATCGCCAAGAAGACGCTGCTCGAGTCCCGCCTGAGCGGGCGGGTGCGCGAGCTCGGAATGAAGGGATTCTCCGAGTATTGCGACCACGTGCTGGGTGGACACTCCGCAGAGGAGCTCGTCCACATGGTCGACAAGGTGACGACCAACAAGACCGACTTCTTCCGCGAGCCGCAGCACTTCGAGGTGCTGGTGCGGCAGGCCCTGCCCGCGCTCGCCGAGCGCCACGGCGCGGGTGATCGGCGAGAGCTCCGGGTGTGGAGCGCCGGGTGCTCCACCGGCGAGGAGCCCTACACGCTGGCCATGGTGCTCTCGGAGGTCGCGGCGCCAGGCCCGAAGTTGCGCTTCCAAGTCCTCGCCACCGACCTCTCCACCCGCGTCCTGCGACATGCGCAGGCAGCCCTGTACCAGGAGTCGCAGGTTCAGCCGGTCCCGCTCGAGCTCCGGCGCAAGTACCTCCTGCGCAGCATGACCGACGCGGAGGTGGTGCGGGTGGGTCCGAGGCTGCGCAGCCTCGTCCGCTTCCGTCAGGTGAATCTGCTCGACCACGACTACGGGATCCGGCCGCCGGTGGACGTGATCTTCTGCCGGAACGTGTTCATCTACTTCGAGCGAAAGACCCAGCAGGACATCCTTCGCCGCTTCGGCCAGAGCCTGGCCCCTGGCGGGTTCCTGTTCCTCGGACACTCGGAGACGATCAACGGGCTCGACGTCCCGTTCGACCAGGTAGCACCTACCGTGTACCGTCGGCGCGACGGTCTCTAGCGCGAGAGCGAGGGCGACATGCAGCAGCGGGTGCGAGTCTTGATCGTCGACGATTCAGCCGTCGTCCGCGAGACCTTGGCCGAGATCCTCTCCTCGGATCCCGAGATCGAGGTCATGGCCACCGCCGGTGACCCCTACATCGCTGCGGAGCGGATGCGCCACCAGACTCCGGACGTGATCACGCTGGACATCGAGATGCCGTGGATGGACGGCCTGACCTTCCTGCAGAAGCTCATGGCCCAGCACCCGATCCCGGTGGTCATCTGCTCCAGCCTCGCCGCGGAAGGATGCGAGACGACCCTCAAGGCCCTGGAGTACGGCGCGGTCGAGATCATCCGAAAGCCCAAGCTCGGCACCAAGCACTTCCTGGAGGAGTCGCGGATCCACATCTGCGACGCGGTGAAGGCGGCGGCGAAGGTCCGAGTGGGCCGCCCGAAGATGGCCCCGGCCCAGCCGCTCATCCAGCCGAAGCTCACGGCCGACGCCATCATGCCCAAGCCCAGGTCCGACGCCATGCTCCAGACGACCGAGCGCGTGGTGGCGGTGGGGGCGTCCACCGGAGGCACCGAGGCGCTGCGCGTCTTCCTCGAGGCCCTGCCTGGCGACAGCCCGGGGATCGTCATCGTGCAGCACATGCCGGAGATGTTCACGGGAGCCTTCGCCCGGCGGCTCGACGGCCTGTGCGCGGTCTCGGTCAAGGAGGCCGTCGACGGCGACACCGTGGTCCGCGGGCGAGCGCTCATCGCGCCGGGCAACCGGCACACGCTGCTGAAGCGCAGCGGCGCCCGCTACTACGTGGAGGTTCGGGATGGCCCGCTGGTCTGCAGGCACCGCCCCTCGGTGGACGTCCTCTTCCGCTCGGTGGCGCGCTATGCCGGCAAGAACGCGCTGGGGGTGATCATGACCGGCATGGGGGACGACGGAGCCCACGGGATGGAGGAGATGAAGGCGGCCGGAGCGCAGACGATCGCCCAGGACGAGGCCACCTCGGTGGTCTTCGGGATGCCCAAGGAGGCCATCAAGCGCGGGGTGGTGGACCACGTGCTGCCCCTGGAGCGGATCGCGGGGGAGGTGCTGCGCTTCTGCGCCTGACCGGCGGGTGGCGGCTCAGGCTCCGCGAGCTGGCGGGCGGCTCCGCGCTCGGCCCACTGCCTGGCGGAGATCGTTGCGGGGCCGCTCGTGCCTGGCTAGGTGCCCTGGGTGCTGGAGTCGCGCCGAGGAGCATCCTTCCTCGTAGCGGGCGCGCACACTGGAGGGACGATGTGCAGCCACCTGAGCAAGTTCGCGCGCCCGAGGAACGAGCCCGTGACGCCCGGCTCGCAGGGTTGCCAGGAGTGCCTCGAGCAGGGGGACTCCTGGGTGCACCTGCGGCTCTGCATGACCTGCGGTCACGTGGGATGCTGCGACGACTCGACGAACCGCCACGCGACGCGGCACTTCCGCGGGACGAAGCACCCGGTCATCAAGTCCTTCGAGCCCGGCGAGGGCTGGGCCTGGTGTTACGTGGACGACGAGATGGTCGAGTTCATCGCCGCCTTCCCCGCCGAGTCTCCGCCGGAGCACTTCGCCTCGCCGGACGAGGCGCGCTGACCGGGAGCCGCTCGAATGCTCAGGGGCACCGGGGTGTCCGCGGGAGTCGCCCAGGGCGCGGCCTTCGTCGTCGCCTGTGACGATCGATCCGCCGCGCCGCAGCGCACCATCCTGGCGTCCGAGGTGGAGAGCGAGCGCTCTCGCTTCGAGGCGGCGCTGGCCAGGGCGGCGGCGGAGCTCGTCGCGCTCGAGGACGAGCTGAGCGAGCGGATCGGCCGACGCCAGGCCGACATCTTCGCCGCCCAGCTGCTCGCCCTCGAGGACCGGGGCCTTCGCGATCGGGTCCTCAGCACCGTCCAGGAGAAGCGGATCAATGTCGAGGCGGCGCTCTCGGAGATCATCGACGGGTATACCCGGACGCTGGACGCGCTGCCGGACGCGTACCTCCGCGAGCGGGCAGCCGACGTCCGCGACGTGGGCCGGCGCATCCTGTCGGCCCTGATCGAGCGGCGGTGTCCGGACGGCCCGGACATCCCGGACGGCGCCATCGTCGTCGCGGAGGAGCTGCTGCCCTCCGTGACGGCCCGCCTCCAGCTCGACCGGGTGCGGGCTTTCGTGACCGAGCGAGGGAGCAAGTTCTCGCACAGCTCGATCCTGGCGCGCTCGTTGAGAACCCCGGCGGTTGCGGGGATCGCGCAGGCTTCGCTGCGGATCAAGACCGGCGATCGGCTCATCGTCGACGGTGTGGCTGGGATCGTCTTCGTGAACCCCGAGACGTCGATCGAGCGCGAGTACGACCGAGTGGAGGCGGAGCTCCGAGGCAACCAGGAGGGGCTGCGGCGCCTCGTCGGCCTTCCGTCCGTCACGCTCGACGGGACCGCGATCCCCTTGCTCGCCAACATCAACAAGCTGGCGGACACCGAAGCCGCGCTCCTCTACGAAGCCGACGGGATCGGCCTCTACAGGACCGAGTTCGCGTTCTCGATCCGGCCGCGCTTCCCGACCGAGGAGGAGCAGTACGAGTTCCTCGCCCGCGCGGCGGAGCGCTTCCACCCGCGCAAGGTGGTGTTCCGGCTGCTCGACCTCGGAGGCGACAAGATCCTGCCCTATTTCCCGATGCCCCCCTCGCGCAACCCCTCGTTGGCGCAGCGGGGCGTCCGGCTCTTGCTGAGGCACCTGGACGTGCTGAAGCCGCAGCTGCGCGCGTTCCTCCGCGTCAGCGCCGAGCATCCGGCGTCCATCCTGCTCCCCGTCGTGGCGGGGGTCGAGGAGGTGCGTCAGGCGCGCGAGGTCGTCCGCCAGGTGCAGGGCGAGCTGACCGCCGAGGGCAAGCGCTTCAATCCCGAGATCCCCGTCGGCGCGATGATCGAGGTCCCCTCGGCGGCCCTGACTGCTCGAGCCCTCACCGGGGAGGTCGACTTCCTGAGCCTGGGGACGAACGACCTCGTGCAGTACGTGCTCGCAGCCGATCGCGAGGACGAGAGCGTCCCCTCCTCCTACCAGCCCCTGCACCCTGGGGTCCTGGGCTTGATCCACTCCGTCGCGGAGGCGGCCAGGAACGCCGACTGCGAGCTCACGATATGCGGGGAGATGGCCGGCGTCCCCCGCTACACCGAGCTGCTGCTCGGCCTGGGACTGAGCCAGTTCAGCGTCGCCCCGGGCGAGATGCTCGAGGTGAAGAGCGCGATCCGCGCGATCCGGCTGGACGATGCGCAGGACCTGGCCCGCAGGGCTCTGGAGCTCGGGTCCGTCGCCGAGATCGAGGCGCTGCTCGACGAGCGCCGCGTCACCGGCGCGAGGAGGGCCGCTCATCCTTGATGAACGTCCCCGCCCGCAGCTCCTCCAGCGCCTCCGCGACCTCCTCGCGCGTGTTCATGACGAACGGACCCCAGCGCACCGCTGGTTCGCCGAGCGGCTGGGCCGAGAGCAATAGGAAGCGCGCCGGCCCGGCGGCGGCGTGGACGCGGACGACGTCGCCGTCCTTCAAGACGACGAGGTGTGGGGCGCGGATGGCGGGCCCGCGGCTGGGCGCCGGCCCGCCGACCGACACCACGCCCTGGAAGAGGTAGAGGAGCGCGGTGTGGCCGCTCGGCACCGGCTGCTCGAAGCTCGCCCCGGCGGGCAACGCCACGTCGAGGTAGGTCGGATCGGCGAAGATCTCGCGCACCGCGCCGGCCACGCCGTCGACCTCGCCCGCCACCACCCGGACGCGCGCGCCGCCGGGGCGCACGACCTCGGGGATACGCGCCGCCGGGACGTCCTGGTAGCGCGGACGCGTCATCTTGAGCTTTGCCGGCAGATTCACCCAGACCTGGAACCCGTCGAGTCGGCGCGGCCCGGCCTTCGGCATCTCCTCATGCAGGATGCCGCTCCCTGCGGTCATCCACTGCACGTCGCCGGCGCCGATGACACCCGAGTTCCCGATGCTGTCGCGGTGGGCCACGCTCCCGTCGAGCATGTAGGTGATGGTCTCGATGCCGCGGTGCGGGTGGAGGGGGAACCCGGCCAAGTAGTCGCTCGGGTTCTCCGACCCGAACTGGTCGAAGAGGAAGAAGGGATCGAGGTGGTCGAGCCGCTCGGTGGCGATGCTGCGCGCGAGCCTCACCCCGGCCCCGTCGTTCGCCACGACGGGGGTCACCACGTCCTGCACGGCTCGCTCGATCATGGGAGCCATCGTTCCCCTCCTGCGAGGAGAACCTGCTCGGCTCGCGTCCGGCGCGCCACCCGTTCGGCGTCGGACGCGATCCTCAGGGGGCTCTACGGTGAGCGCCCGGCAGTCAGCGCGCCGGGAAGGCTGCCCGCCGGCGTCACGTCTCGGTCGGCGCGGCGCCGGGCGCGGCGTCCAGCGGCTGCGCCCAAGCGTCCGCCGCCGGCAGGAGCACGCGGAAGGCGCTCCCACGCCCCACCTCCGTCTCCACCCGGATCTCGCCGCCGAACGCCTCCACGATGCCATGGCAGATGGAGAGCCCGAGCCCGGTGCCCACGCCCACCGGCTTGGTGGTGAAGAAGGGGTCGAAGATGTGCGGCAGCACGTCGGGCGGGATCCCCTGGCCGTTGTCGCGCACCTGGATGGCCACCCTGCCGGAGTCGGTCCGCCAGGTGGCGACGGCGATCTCCGGATCGCGCTGGCCCTCCGGGATGGCCTGCGCGGCGTTGACGAGCAGGTTCGAGACCACCTGCGCCAGCCTGGCCTCGCTGCCGCGCACGGAAGGGACCTCCTCCAGGCTCGCGACCACGAGGGCCCGGGAGGTGACGCTCTTCGTCATCTTCAGGCAGCCCTCGATGACGGCGTTCGGATGGGCCTCGCCGGCCAGGTCGTCCTCCGCCCGCGAGAAGGTCTTCAGGTCGCGCACGATGTCGCGCACGCGGCCGGCGCCGGTCATCGCCTCGCCGAGCGCCGCAGCCGCGTCGCGCAGAGGCGCGCAGGCCGGCCGGGTAGACCAGTCGGGCTCGCTCGACCGGAGCTGCTCCAGGGCGAAGGCTACGTTGCTGAGGACGTAAGTGAGCGGGTTGTTCACCTCGTGCGCGACGCCCGCTGCCAGCGTGCCGACCGACGCCATCCGCTCGGAGACCAGCATGCGGGCTTGCAGCTCGCGCTGCTCCGCGATGGCCGCCTCCTGACGAAGCCAGAACCGGTGCGCCAGCCAGGCCGCGCCGACAGTGATGATCAGGAAGGCGGCCAGCATGCAGAGCCCGACGACCACCTCGCGCCACCATCCGATCAGGGTGTCGCTGTAGGCGAGCCCGACGATGACGTAGAGGGGGTGGGTGCCCACCTTGCGGAAGGTGAACGTCCGCTCGACGCCGTCGACGGGGACGCCGCTGTAAGTGGCGGAGGTCCGGCCCTGGGCGACGAAGGCCTGCAGCTCGGGCGAGACGGTGCGGCTGCCCAGCGGGACGGGGCTGCCTTGCGGCCCGTGGCGGACGACGGTGCCGAGGTCGGCGCCGCGCATCACGATGACGCCGCGGCGGCCCACGTCGATCCGCGAGAACGCCTGCTCGATCCGCTCGAGCGGGATGGCTGCGAGCGCGGCTCCCGCGAACGAGCCGTCCGGACTGCGCAGTCCGCGGACGAGGATGATGGCCGGGGCGCCGTGGAGCTTGCGCAGGACCGGCTGCGAGATCACCAGGCCCGCGTCAGGATCGCGCCGGACCTGCTGGAAGTAGGGGCGGTCGGCCACGCTGGTCCGCACCGCTGCGTCGATCCCCTCGCCGTACTGCAGCTCGCCGTTCGCGTCAGCGGTCCGGATCGCCTCCAGCTCCGGGACGCGGGCCTGGTAGCGCGCCATGAAGGCGCGGAAGGTCGGCGCGTCGAGGCCGCCCGACGCGAGCTCGTGTGCGTACTCGTCGCTTACTGCGAGCAGGCGCAGGTCGACCTTGTCGATGACACCGGCGAGGTACTGCTCGAGGGCCGCGGCCAGGTTCTGGGTCGCGATGACGGCGCGCTCGCGGTGCTGCGACCAGCTCTGGACGAGCCCATACGCGATGAGCCCGGTCGCGAAGACATCCACCACGGCCACCGCCAGGACGAGCGCCCTGACGAAGCGGGTGTGTGCTCCGCTGGCGGTCGAACCCTCTGGCACGCCTCCTCCCCGGCGAGCGGGCGATGGTCCGCTCGCTCGCAGCGTATCTCGAAATCCGCGGCCCGCCAGTTCGCGGCTTCGAGGCGGATCGAGGCGGGCTCGAGGAAGCGGACGGACGCATACACCGACCGTCACCTCGGCGAGAGCTCCGCGAGCGCCCGCATCACCTCGACGAAGCCGGCGCCGATCCGGTCCAGGGCGTAGCCGCCTTCGAGCACCGCCACCACCCGCCCGCCCGCCGCGGAGGGGAGGCGCCGGAGGAGGTCGGTCACGAGCTCGTGCAAGTCGCGCGGCTCGAGGAGGAGCCCGCCCTCCGGATCGCCGGCCAGGAGGACGACCAGCTCCGGGACGAAGGCGGCGAAGGCCGCGTCGAGCGCCTCGCTCCACCGGGCGCGGTACTCGGCGGCGCCGGTGCCCTGCGCGAGCGGGACGTTGTGCGTGGTGGCGGCCCCGTCGCCAGCGCCCCGGTCGCCGGCGCCACCGGTGCCGGGGAACGCGGGGCTGAGGTGGAAGGAGAGGAGGTACACGCTCCCGTCCTCGTAGAAGATGTCCTGCGTGCCATTGGCGTGGTGCGCGTCGACGTCGATGACGAGGACCCGCGCGCCGCCGCGCACGGCCTGGAGCCGTCGCACCGCCACCGCGGCATTGTTGAAGAGGCAGAAGCCCATGGAGCAGTCCGGCCCCGCGTGGTGCCCGGGTGGACGGGAGAGCGCGAAGGCGCGCTGCGCCGGACCGGCCGCCACCCGCTCCACCGCCTCGATGGCGCAGCCGGCCGCTGCGAGCGCGGCCCGCCACGAGCCAGCCGAGACGAGGGTGTCGTCGTCGAGGGGGACCGTCGCGCCGCAGCGCGCCGCCTCCGCCACCGCCGCTCGGACGCGCGCCACGTGCGAGGGGAGGTGCGCGCGCAGGAGGTCCTCCTCCCGCGCCGGCTCGGCCCGCTCCTCCCGGACGGCCGCGCCGAGCTCCCGGTCGTGCGCGAGCGCGCCGAGCAGCGCCCCGAGCCGCCCCGGCCGCTCCGGGTGACCCGCGCCGGGGTCGTGCAGCTCACAGTCGGGGTGGGTGAGGAGGAGGACGGGCCGCGGCACGCGTGCGATCGGGCTCCATCCTCCGGCGTAGGTCAAGCATGTCGTCCCCCACGCGAGCGAGTCACGCAAGGTGCCGCCTGCCGGCTTGCTTCATCCCGCAGGTGAGGCGATGCTCCGCGCGCCGCGGCCGGACGCTTCATCGCGGCGGGAGCATCGCGGGAGGGTGAACGGTGGAGAAGCCGACTGCGACGCCGATGGAGGCTTTCGGTGGCGGCATCCCCGACATGTTCGCGCCGCGGGGGCATCCCGAGCACGACGTGCTCCTCTATCAGGACGGCGCCTTCCCGGTCGCCGACGTGGCCCGCTTCGCTGCTGATGGCCTCCACGCGGGCTCCGGGGTGGCGGTGGTGCTTCGCCGCGAGCGGCACGAAGCGCTGCGGCAGGCGCTGCGCGACCTGGGAGCCGATGGGGACGACGCGGCGCGGCGCGGCCAGCTCGTCCTGGCCGAAGCCGAGCAGACCCTCTCCGACGTCCTGCTCGACGATGGCGCGGTGAGCGCGCGGGCCTTCGCCAACGAGATCGAGCCGGTGCTGTCGCGGCTGCAGGTGCGCTTCGGGTCGGTGCGCATCTACGGCGAGACGGTCGACCTGCTCTGCCGCGACGGGAACCTGCCCGCGGCGCTCGAGCTGGAGCGGCATTGGAACGCGCTCCTGCGGCACGGCAACTTCCGCCTCCTCTGCTCGTACGACCTGCGCTCCTTCGACTCCGCCGCGGCGGCCGAGCGCTTCGGGGACATCTGCGCCGAGCACATGCGGGTCTTGCCTCCCGGCGCCGACGCAGAGGTGGAGGGGACGGAGCACGCCTGGCGACGGGTCGCGGCCGAGCTGGCGCAGAAGAGCCGCGCCCTGCGGGCGGAGGTGGAGCGGCGGCGGGCGCTGGAGGGCGAGCGCGCCGGCCTCGTCGCCGCCACCCGCCGCGCCTCGTCGCACCTGGCGCGGCTGCAGCGCGTGACCTCGGCGCTGCTCGGCGCGCAGACCATGGACGACGTGGGCGCGGTCGCGGTCGGGACCATGGCGGAGGCGCTGCGCGCGTCCGACGCGCTGCTCGCCGTCGCCGCCGTCTCGGGGCCGGCGCTCGAGCCGATCTCCCGAGCCGGGCGGTTCGCCTCCGCGGCCGCCGGCCCGTTCGCCGTCGACGAGCACGGCCCCATCGCGCGCGCGTGGCAGACCGGCCGTGTCGAGTGGCTCGGCCCGGCAGGCGAGCGGAGAGAGCGCTTGGAGGCGCTGGTGGTGCTCCCGCTCGACGCGGCCGGGCGCCGGGTGGGTGCGCTGGCCTTCGGCTTCGACACCCCTCAATCCATCACCCCGGCCGATCGGGCGCTGCTGGAGGATCTGCGGCGGCAGGTGGCGCTGGCGGTGGACCGCGCGCGTCTCCTCGAGACGGCGGTGCGCGAGCGCGCGCGGGCCGAGGAGGCGAGCCGGGCCAAGGACGAGTTCCTCGCCATGCTCGGCCATGAGCTCAGGAACCCGCTCTCGCCCATGGTGACGGTGCTGCAGCTCCTGCGGACGCGCGGCGAGAGCGTCTTCACGCGCGAGCACGCCGTGCTCGAGCGGCAGGTCGGGCACATGGTCCGGCTCGTCGACGACCTGCTCGACGTGGCGCGGGTGGCGCGCGGGCGGCTCGAGCTGAAGCGCAGGCCGACCGACCTCCGCGAGGCGGTGGACGCCGCGCTGGAGGCGGCTCGTCCGCTCGTGGAGCGGGCGGGGCACGAGCTCGGCGTGGAGCTGCCCGAGCGCCCGCTCGTCGTGGACGCCGATCCGGAGCGGCTGGCGCAGGTGGTCACGAACCTCCTCACCAACGCCGTCAAGTACACGCCCCCCGGCGGGCATGTGAGGCTGCGCGCGGCGGCGCTCGGCGCGACGGCGCGGCTGGAGGTGCAGGACGACGGGCGCGGCATCGACGCGGCGCTCCTGCCGCGCGTCTTCCAGCTGTTCGTCCAGGGCCGGCGCGACCTCGACCGCGCCGAGGGCGGGCTCGGACTCGGCCTCGCCATCGTGAGGTCGATCGCGGAGCTGCACGGCGGGCGCGTCGAGGCGCGCAGCGAGGGGCCGGGGCGGGGCAGCACCTTCATCGTCGAGCTGCCGCTCATGGCGCAGCGCTCCCTCGCGCTGCCGGGGCCTACCGCCCCGCGCCGCCCGCCCTCCGAGACCGGCCGGCGCGTCCTCGTCGTCGACGACAACGCCGACGCGGCCGACGCGCTGGGTGAGGCGCTGGCCTGTTTCGGACACGACGTGCGCGTCGTGCACGACGCGCCGGCGGCGCTCCACCTCGCCCGCGGGTTCCGCCCCGAGCTGGCGCTGCTCGACATCGGCCTCCCCGGCATGAGCGGGTGGGAGCTGGGAGAGCGGCTGCGCGTCGTCCTCGGGGAGGCCGTCCGGCTGGTCGCGGTGACGGGCTACGGACTCGATGCCGATCGCGCCCGCTCCAGGGAGGCCGGGTTCGAGGCGCACCTCGTCAAGCCGGTCGACCTCTCGCTCATCGAGTCCACGGTGAGGCACGTGCTGGGGATCCCCGGATCGGCCGCCGCGACGGCGAGCGCCCCCTCGCGCTGAAGCTCGGCCGCGCGGCCGCGCCGGGCGACGAGGAAGTACAGCACCGGGACGGCCAGCCGCGAGAGGAGCGTCGCCGCGACCTGCCCGGCCATCAGGCTCACCGCCAGGCCCTGGAAGATGGGGTCGGCCAGCATGACGGCGCTCCCCACCAGCACGGCCGCCGCGGTGAGCACCATGGGCCGGAAGCGCACCACGCCGGCCTCCTCCACCGCCGCCGCGAGCGGCATGCCCTCGCGCAGCTTCAGCTCGATGAAGTCCACCAGGATGATGCTGTTGCGCAGGATGATGCCGGCGCCGGCGATGAATCCGATCATGCTGGTGGCGGTGAAGAACGTCCCGGCCAGCGCGTGCGCCGGCAAGATGCCGATGAGCGAGAGCGGGATGGGCACCAGGATGACGAGCGGGATGGTGAAGCTCTGGAACCAGCCCACCACCAGCACGTAGATGAGGATGAGCACGGCGGCGAAGGCGAGGCCGAGGTCGCGGAAGACCTCGAGGGTGATGTGCCACTCGCCGTCCCACTTGATGGAGGGGCGCTCGGTCTCCGACGGGTGGGCGAGGCCGAAGCGCGGCACCACCTCGCCGGCGTCGCTCCGTAGCCCATCGAGCTTGCCGCTCAGGGCGGACAGCGCATACACCGGGCTCTCGATGGCGCCTGCCAGCTCCGCGAAGACGTAGCTGACCGGCATCAGGTTCTCGTGGAAGATGTCGGCGTCGGCGCGCCCCTGCTGCACGACGACGAGCTCGGAGAGCGGGACCGGGCCGCGCGCTCCGGGGACGGTGAGCTGGAGGAGCTGGTCGATCCGCGCGCGCTGTGCCGGCGCGAGCTGCATCACCACCGGGACCTGCTGCGCCCCGCGCGCCGCGTGGAACGTGCCGAGCTGGGCGCCGTAGCCGGCAGCCGCCAGCGTCTGCACCACCGCCGTGCCCATGACGCCCTTCAGCGCCGCCTTCTCCCGGTCGAGCGTCAGCGAGAGCTTGGGTGAGGTCGGGTTCAAGGTGGAGTCGACGTCGACCACGCCGTCGGTGCTGCGGAAGGCCTCCAGCACCTCGCGCGCGAGGCGCGCCCGCTCCTGGGCGGTCGGGCCGTAGACCTGGGCCACCAGCGTGGCGAGCACGGGCGGGCCGGGCGGGATCTCGACCAGCTTCAGGCGCGCGCCCGCGGGCCGCGCGATCGCCTCGAGCGGCGGGCGCACACGCACGGCGATGGCGTGGCTCTGCGCCTTGCGGTCGCCCTTGGGGAGCAGGTTCACTTGAAGATCGACCTGCTCCGGGGCCTCGCGGAAGAAGCTGTGGCGCACCATGCCGACGAAGGTGAACGGCGCCGCCACGCCCGAGTAGACCTGGACCTCGTGCACCTCGGGCTCCTCGAGCAGCCGGCGCGCCATGGCCTGGCCGACCGCGAGCGCGTCCTCGCGCGGCGTCCCTGCCGGCAGATCGAGCTGGACCTGGAACTCGTTCTTGTTGTCGAAGGGCAGCATCTTCACCCGGACGGCCTGGACCGCCAGCAGCGAGACCGCGCCGCCGAGGAGCACGACCACGATCGCGAGGAAGGCGAGCCGCGCCGCGGACGAGCCGAGCAGCAGCCGGGTCACCGTGCGGTGGGCGCGGGTGGCCCAGGTCTCGGGGGCCGACTCCGGATGGGCGGCCGGATCGTCGCGCAGGGGCGCGGGCGCGTCGCGGCCGGGGTCGGACGGGTGCAGCCCGGTCTCGTCGATGTCGGGCAGGTTCGCTTCCTTGCGGAAGACCTTCATGGCCGCCCACGGGCTCACGATGAAGGCGATGGCGAGCGAGAAGAGCATCGCCACGCTGGCGCCGACCGGGATGGGCCGCATGTACGGGCCCATCAGGCCGCGCACGAGCGCCATGGGCAGGATGGCGGCGATGACGGCGAAGGTGGCGAGGATGGTCGGGTTCCCCACCTCGTCCACCGCCTCCACCACCGTGCGCGCGAAGCTCTTCCTCGGGCCGGGGAGGTGGAGGTGACGGTGAACGTTCTCGACCACCACGATGGCGTCGTCGACCAGGATGCCGATCGAGAAGATGAGCGCGAAGAGCGTGACGCGATTGAGCGTGTAGCCGAAGAGGTAGGTGAGGAGCAGGGTGAGGGCGAGGGTGACGGGGACCGCCACCGCCACCACGATGGCCGAGCGCCAGCCCATGGCGAGCAGGATGAGCGCGATGACCGAGAGCGTCGCGATGAGGAGGTGCTCGATGAGCTCGTTCGACTTCTCGCCCGCTGTCTCGCCGTAGTTGCGCGTCACCTCCACCGTGATCGAGGCCGGCAGCAGCCGCCCGCGCAGCGACTCGACCTTGTCGAGCACGCGGTCGGCCAGCTCGGTGGCGTTGGTGCCGGCGCGCTTCGCCACCGCGATGGAGACGGCCTGCTCGAAGCCCGGCTTCCCCTTCGCCGCGCTGAGGACCACCGCCGGCTCCGGCTCCGGTCCGTCGGTGACCCGTGCCACGTCCTGCAGGTACACCGGACGGTCGCCGCGGTTGGCCACCACCACCCGCTCGAGCTCGGCGGCGGAGAGCGCGTAGCCCTTCGCCTCCAGCTCGACGCGGCGGCTCGCGTCCACCAGCGCACCGGCCGGCAGCTGCGCCTGCGCCGCCCGGAGGGCCGGCTCGAGCTCGGCGAGGGAGACCCCGAGCGTTCGCAGCCGCTCCGGGTCGGGCTCGACGCGGACCTGGCGCCGGGCGCCGCCCAGCACCCGCACCTGCGCCGTGCGCGGGACGTCGGCGATGGCGCGCGCCGCTTCCTCGCCCAGCTGGCGCAGCGCGCCGGCCGGAAGCCCTTCGCCGCGCAGGGTGAGTACGAGGAACGGGACGTCGTCGATGGAGAGGAGCCGCGCGACGGGCTGGAGCGCGCCCGACGGGAGCAGCTCCGGATGCCCCGCCAGCTCCTGGTACACCTTCGACAAGCTCGGCTCGAGCGGCTCGTTCACCTTGAAGCGCACGGTGAGCAGCGCTGCGCCAGGCCGGCTCGTGCTGTAGAGGTACTCGACGCCGGGGATCCCCCACAGCCGCCGCTCGAGCGGGGTGGTGAGCTGGCTCTCCACCTCGCCGGGCGTCGAGCCGGGCATGGGGACCAGCACGTCCACCATGGGCACGATGATCTGCGGCTCCTCCTCGCGCGGGGTGAGCGCCACCGCCGCCACGCCGAGCAGGATGGAGGCGACGACGACGAGCGGCGTCAGCTTGCTGCGCAGGAACGTCTTCGCGAGCCGCCCGGCCAATCCGTAGCGCACTTCGGCGTCACTCGGCACGGGCCACCTCGACCGCCTGGCCGTCGCGCAGGGCGCCCGGGGCGTCGATGACCGCCTCGGTGGGTCTCAGGCCGGCCCGCACTGGATAGCGGCCCCCGGCTGGCTCGCCCAGCGCTACCCAGCGCAGGAGCGCGTGCCCGTTCTCGGACACGAAGACGCCGGTGAGATCGCCGCGCTCGACCACCGCGCTCTTCGGCACCCAGGCCGCCTGCGTCTCGGTCGGAGCGCCCGGCAGCTCCACCCGGGCGAAGGTGCCGCTGCGCAGCCCGCCGCCGCTGCCCGTCACCTGGGCGCGCAGGAAGCGGCGGAGTGAGAGGGGATCACCGCCCGGGGTGAGGGCGGTGATGCGCGCCTCGCCACGCCGCTCCCCGGCCTCGAAGCGGAGGTGTTGCCCGATGGCGAGGCCGCGCGCCTCTGTTTCGGAGAGGCTCGCCTGGAGCTCGAGCGCGCTGCCCTCCAGCTCGAGGAGCGGCTGTCCCGGGCCGACCAGATCCCCCGCGCTCACACGGCGCGCCTGCACCGTGCCCGCGAAGGGCGCCTTGAGCTCCGTGTAGCCGAGGCTCGCCTGCGCGCTGGCCACGCCCGCCTCCGCCTGGGCGCGCTGCGCCTGGGCGGCCTCGAGCTCGCTCGTGGTCGCGGCGCGCTCCGCTGCGAGCGCCCGGATGCGCCGCTCGTGGGCGGTCGCGGTCTGCAGCGCCGTGCGCGCAGCAGCGAGCTGCGCCAGCACGTCGTCGCCGGAGAGCCGCACCACGAGCTGGCCCGCCTGGACGCGTGCGCCCTCGTCGGCGAGCACCTCGCGGACGGTGGCGGAGAGGCGGGTGGAGAGGGTGGCGCGGCGCGCCGCGGCGATCGTGGCGGCAGCCCACGCGCTCGCGCCCTCCGAGCCGGGCGCGGCCTTGACGAGGCGCACCTGCACCCGGGGCGTGGCGGCAGGCTCGCGGGCGAGCGCGGGGGCGCCGGTGAGGAGGAGCGCGGAGAGGGACGCGACGAGGGCAGGCTTCATGATCGGACTCCTTCGATGGGCTGGCCGCCGGCGAGCTGGAGCTGCGCGCGGGCCAGCCGGGCGTCGAGCTGACTCTCGAGGAAGAGGGCGCGCGCACCGGCCAGCGCGGCCTCGGCGTCGAGGACATCGGCGAGTGGGAGCAGGCCCTGCCGGTGGCGAGCCTGGCGGAGCGAGCGGGCGGACTCGGAGGCGGCCACCGCCTCGCGTGCCGAAGCCACCCGCACCTCGGCCGTCTCCAGGGCGCGGCGCGCCTCGCCGGCCTCGCGCAGCGCCTGCCGCTCCTGCCAGCGAGCGGCCTGGCTGGCGGCAGCCGCGCGCGCCTCGGCGGCGCGGGCGGTCCGCACCTCTCCGAGCGAGAGCTGCCAGCGCGCCACCAGCGCGGCGCTGAACCAGGTGGCGCCCTGGTCGAGCGAGGAGCGCATCGTCTCCACCCCCGCCTGCGCGAAGACCTCCGGCAGGAGCGCACCCCGCGCGGCGGCGCTCGCCTCGGCGGCGGCCGCGGCTCGACCATGGGCGGCAGCCACGTCCGGGCGCTCGGCCAGGGCGGCGGAGCCGGCCGCCACCGTGGGCGCGAGCGCCTCGGACCCAGCCGCGCCGACCGGGGTGGTGAGCTGGGCCTCGGCAACGCCGTCGCCGGCGAGGAGGACGAGCGCGGATCGGGCCGACGCGAGCCGCTGCCGGGCGGCAGCGTGCGCCGCCTCAGTCTGGGCTCGAAATGCGGTGGCGCGCGCCACATCGGCGTCGAGCGCAAGACCCTGCCGGTTGCGCTCGCGCATGAAGCGCTCCGTCTCCCGCGCGCTCTGGAGCTGATCCTCGGCGTAGGCGAGGCCCTGCGCCGCCACCTGCGCGCCGAAGTAGGCCGCCACCACGGCGACCGCCAGCTCGGCGCGGCGCCGGAGCTGCGCGTTCCCCTCGGCCTCCGCCTGAGCAGCGGCCGCACGCCGCCCGGCCGCGAGCCGGCCGCCGGCATAGAGGGGCTG
>WNGL01003705.1_pt1 | contig 26954 bp, 27 predicted proteins | sample 5400591 | NCBI WGS metagenome assembly WNGL01 (sample SAMN13153377, study PRJNA577476) | soil metagenome | isolation source: 80 cm soil or saprolite under Garry oak tree replicate 1 | place: USA:California | collected 2016-06-15 | reverse complement strand
CCTCTGGGTCGTGCTGCCCAACACCTTCCTGCTGATGTTCGCGACCGTGGCGATCTCGCTCGCGCTCGGGATGGCGCTCGCGCATCTGCTCAACTGGAGCTTTCCCGGGCACCGGCTGGTGCAGACCGTGATCCTGCTGCCGCAGATGATCGCGCCGGTGATCGCCGCGACCTCGATGCGCTGGACCTTCAACGATCAGTTCGGGGTGGTTGCCGCGTTCCTGCGCTGGGTGGGATTCGGCCAGATGTCGTGGCTCGCCGAGCGCTGGCCGAGCTTTTCCATCGTGGTTTTCACCGACGTCTGGATCTGGACGCCGTGGTTCGCGCTCATCCTGCTGGCGGCGCTCAAAAGCCTGCCGCGCGAGCCGTTCGAGGCGGCGCAGATCGACGCCGCCGGCCGCTGGCGCACGTTCACCCATGTCACGCTGCCGATGCTGCGTCCGGTCATCGGCGTGTGCGTGCTGATCCGCTCGATCGACGCGTTCCGCACCTTCGACCAGGTCTGGGTGCTCACCGGCGGCGGCCCGGCCCGCTCGACCGAGGTGTTCAGCATCTATGCCTATGTCGAGACCTTCCAGAATCTCGATTTCGGCCGCGGTTCCGCCGCGGCGATCGTCGGCGCCCTCATCATCCTCGTCGTCGCCTGGCTGATGTACACGGCGATCGACCGGCTCGCGAACATCTCGCGATGACGGCCGCCGCAGCGATCGCGCCGAGCTCGCGGAGCCGCATCTCGGATGCGCTGGCGCCGGGCGGCCGCACGGCGCTGCTGGTACTGATGTTTGCCGGCATCATCCTGCTGTTTCTCGGCCCGGTCGTCATCATGGTGGTGACTTCGCTGCGGCCGGGCTGGGCGGTCTATTACATCTACCGCGGCACCGCCTTCACCGTGCAGAACTATCTCGAAGTGTTTGCCAGGCCGGCCGTAGTGCATGCATTCGTCAACAGCTTCATCCTGGCGACGCTCGCCACTTTGTTCTCGCTCGGCGTGACCATCACCAGCGGCTACATGCTCTCGCGCTTCCGGGGGCCGATTCCGCGCACCTGGTTCGGGACCATCTATTTGTTCCGCACCGTGCCCTACATATCCTGGGTGCTGCCGCTGTATCTGGTCGATTATTATCTCGGCATCTACGATACCTACGTCGGCATCCTGCTGCCGCACATCGCGGTGCACATCTGCTTCTTCTCCTGGATCATGAAGGGATTTTTCGACGGCATCGATCCGTCGATGGAATATGCGGCACTGATCGACGGCTGCACCCGCTGGGGGGCGTTTCTGCGCGTGGCGCTGCCTTCGGCGGTGCCGGCGATCACCGCGCTCGCGATCCTGTCCTGGCTCTACACCTGGAACGAGTTCCTGTTCGCGCTCATCCTCACCGGTCACAACACGGCGATGATCACCGTGACCATGGCGCAGTTCGTGACCGAGCTCGGGACCCAATGGAACCTCATGAGCGCGATGGCGGTGCTGGCCATGGGCCCGGCGGTGCTGGTGACCTTGTTCGCGCAGCGCTACGTCATTCGCGGACTGCGCATCTGATCGGCCGGGGAGCCGAGATATCGGAGCTTCCGGCGGGAGACACCATGGCGAAGGTGGCATTGGAGCGGATCGAGAAGACCTACGGCACGGTTCCTGCCGTGACCGACCTCGATCTCGAGATCGACGACGAGGAATTCGTGGTGCTGGTCGGGCCGTCGGGCTGCGGCAAGTCGACGACGCTGCGGCTCGTCGCCGGGCTCGAGGAGGTCAGCTCGGGCACCATCCGCATCGGCGAGCGCATCGTCAATCGGCTGCCGCCGAAGGACCGCGACATCGCCATGGTGTTCCAGAATTACGCGCTCTATCAGCACATGACGGTGTACGACAATCTCGCCTTCGGCCTGCGCAACCGGCGCACCGGCGAGGCGCTGATCCGCCAGGAGATCGCCCGCGCCGCCGACATTCTCGGCATCGGCAATCTGCTCGCGCGCAAGCCGCGCGAGCTCTCCGGCGGGCAGCAGCAGCGCGTGGCGCTCGGGCGCTGCATCGTGCGGCATCCGCAGGTGTTCTTGTTCGACGAGCCGCTTTCCAACCTCGACGCGGAGCTCAGAGCCCACATGCGCATCGAGCTCAAGCGCCTGCGCGAGCGCATCCCCGTCACCTCGATCTACGTGACGCACGATCAGGTCGAGGCGATGACGCTCGGCGACCGCGTCGCCGTGATGCGCGACGGGCGCATCCAGCAGGTCGGCACGCCGCTCGAGATCTACAACAGGCCGAACAACCGGTTCGTCGCGGGCTTCATCGGCGCGCCCGCGATGAATTTCCTCGAGGTGACGCTCGAGCACGCCGGCGGCGAGCTGTACGCGGTCGCGTCGGGCTTTCGCATTCGCGTGCCGAACGAGCGCGCGGGCCTGCGCGAGCTTTCCGGCGATCGCACGATGCTGCTCGGCGTGCGTCCGGAGCACACATTGCTGGGCGAGCCGAAACCCGAGCACGGCACCTCGTTCGACGCGGTCGTCGAAGTCACCGAACAGCTCGGCGCCGAGCTGCTGCTCGGGGTGCGCGCGGCGGGGCGCACGCTGATCGCCTCGCGCATCGACCCGGAGATCAAGCTCGCCCCGCACGAGCCGGTGCGCATGTCGCTCGCCCCGCGCGGACTGCATTTCTTCGACCGGGACAGCGGCGAAGCGATCCGCTGAGCGCGGAAATTTCGCAACAAATCATCCAGGGATCGCCGGCATCATGTACGCACTCGAAGGCAGGACCGCTGTCGTGACCGGCGCCGGGTCGGGGATCGGCCGTGCAATCGCGCTGCGCCTGGCCGAGGAGGGATGCGACGTCGGCGTGATCGACATCGATCCTCGCGCGGCCGAGGACACGGTCCGCCGCGTCCGCGAGCTGAAGCGAACCGCCTCCGGCGCAGCTGCCGACGTAACCAATATCGATGCGACCAAACGCGCCGTCGATGCGCTCGTCCAAACACTCGGCAAGCTCGACATCCTGGTCAATAGCGCCGGCATCCTGCGCATCGCCAAATTGGCCGAGATGAGCAAGCAGGACTGGGACGACACGTTGCGCATCAACGTCGACGGCGTCTTTCATTCTTGCCAGGCGGCGATCCCGCATTTGCGCAAGCACAAGCGCGGGCGGATCATCAATATCGCGTCCTGGCTCGGCAAGACCGGGAAGGCCTATTACGGCGCCTATTGCGCCTCGAAATTCGCCGTGATCGCCTTGACGCAGACCCTGGCGCTCGAGCATGCATCCGAGCACATCAACGTGAACGCGATCTGCCCGGGCGTGATCATGGAGACCGGCATGCGCGAGCGCGCCGAGGCCGAGCTCGAGGCAATGGGGCTGCCGAGCGCCGAGGAGCGCGTCTCCGCCATTCCGCTCGGACGGCTCGGCAAGCCCGACGACGTGGCGCGCATTGCCGCGTTCCTAGCCTCCGACGAGGCGGCTTACATGACCGGCCAGGCGATCAACGTCGCGGGCGGGCTGTGGTTGAGCTAGCCGAACACTATGCTGCCGCCCCGACGCGCTCCTGATCTATCTGCGGGCGTGCCTGCGATGATGGCTTCGCCCGAGGTGACGCAGACCGGGACCCGCGCTGCGCAACTCGAGGCTGGCAACGCCTACCGCGACATTGAGTCCGGTCTGTCCCTCCAGGCTCAACGGCTGCAACGAGAAGGAATTCTCCGACCCGCCCACCAGCGCGTTGGCGTTGCCCCCTATGACGACCGCGGCGCCGGCAGTGAGGCCGCCATAGCTCCCGGAGAGATCACCCGGGCCGATGTGGCGTGTCGGGGCGAACACCACCCATCCCAGTGTCGATTGCTGCGTGAAGCCGATATCGAGACCGACCCGCCGCACCAGCCCATAGTACGGATAGCGCGGACCGCGGTCCGACTGGAACCAGCATTGCAGCTCGTGCACCGAGCCCACGACGTAACTCGCGCTCCCGGCTCCCCGGCATTCGAGAATTCCGGCTTGGATCCGAGACTGGCTCGCGGCCGGCGCGCATGTTGCGGCGAGCGCGGTACATGCGAGTGCGCAGATCATCGTGACGCGTTTCATCGGTTTCCCTCGGTTCGAACTGTTTGGATCAAACGACGATACTCAAACATGAATTGGCGAGAAATGAGGCGCTCGCGAGGCGATCGATGGATCGGGTTGGATAAAGGCGCCACATTGTAGTTGCTCTCGCCGCAACTTAAGCGCTCGGTGTTGATCGCGCCGAGCCGATACGACAGAATTGCAGCCAAACCATCGTTGTTTTGATGAGCGTGTGCAGCTCGGGCTTTGCCGCGGTCGGTCGGTCACCTCGATGAGCATCCTTCTCACCCCGGCGCGGATCGGCGAAGTCGAGATTCCCAATCGCATCGTGCTGCCGCCGATGACCACGCGCACGGCGGACGCGGAGGGGTTCGTCACCGAGGACACGCTTGCCTATTACCTGGCGCGAGTATCCGGCGGGGTCGGGCTGGTTACGGTGGAGATGGCCGCTCCGGAACCGGCGGGTCGGCACCGGCAGCGCGAGCTCGGCATTTACGACGACCGCTTCCTGCCCGGGCTCGCCCGATTGGTCGACGCGATTCACCGCGGCAGCGCCAAGGCCTCGATCCAGCTCGGCCATGGCGGCGGTCACACCCGCACGGACATTTGCGGGGAGGCGCCGATCGCGCCCTCGACCATTCCGCATCCGGTGTTCGAGGTCACGTTCGAAACCATCGTGCCGGAAGCCATGACGAAGGCGCGGATCGAGCGGACCACGACGGCGTTCGTCGAGGCGGCGCACCGCGCGCGACACGCCGGGTTCGACTGCGTCGAGATTCACGCCGCGCACGGTTATCTGATCTCGCAGTTTCACAACCGCTTCGAGAATCGGCGCAGCGACGAATACGGCGGCACGCTCGAGAACCGGGCGCGCTTCGGGCTCGAGATCCTGCGCGCGGTGAAAGCGGCGTTGCCCGGCATGCCGGTTATCTACCGGATCTCGGTCGAGGATTTTTTTCCCGAGGGGATGCACTTTGCGGAGGGAAAGCAGGTGGCCCTCTGGGCGGCCGAAGCCGGCGCCGACGCCCTGCATGTCACGGCGGGCCATTACCGCTCGCTGCCGTCCGCCGCCATGATGATTCCGCCGATGCGGCTGCCCGAGGCGACGTTTCTCGATTACGCGGCCGACATCAAGGCGGGCGTCGAGATTCCGGTCATTGCCGTGGGCCGCCTCGGCGATCCGCAACGGGCAACCGAAGCGGTCGCGCGCGGCAAGGCGGATTTCATCGCGCTCGGGCGCGCGCTCATTGCCGATCCCGAATGGGTGAACAAGCTCTCCCGCGGCGAGCCCGCGCGGCGGTGTCTGGCCTGCAACACCTGCGTCGACGAGATGCGGGGCGGCGCTCGCCTCGGCTGCGTCGTCAACGCCATGGCCGGCCGCGAGCTTGAGTTCCGCAACGCGGCGCCGCCCGCGGGCGAGCGGATCGCGATCATCGGCGCCGGACCGGCGGGACTGACCTACGCGTCGCTCGTCTCCGCGCGCAATGCCGTTACGGTTTTCGAGCGCGAGCACGCGCCGGGCGGCGCGTTCCGGTATGCCGGCAAGGCGCCGTTGTTCCAGGAAGTCGAGGCGGACGAACGCTCGCTGCAAACTTATATCGATGAGCTGGTGCGCGCCTGCGCGCAAAAGCGCGTGACGTTCCGCTTCGGCGTGGATGTCCGGCGAGCGCCGGGTCTGCTCGCGCCGTTCGATCGCATCGTCGTCGCCGCCGGCGCCCGCTATCGCTTCGGCCTCGGCGCGCCGGCGTGTTTCCTGCTCGATCGGGGGCTCGCGCGCCGGCTCGGGCTGCGAAGCCTGTTCTCCTCGCCGCGGTTGCGCGACTGGTTCTATTTTCGCGCCCGTCAGGGGAGCGCCGAGGAATTCCGCCGCCTCGCGCATCCGAGCCAAACAATCGTGGTGATCGGCGATGCCGTGAAGGCGGGCAAGAGCAAGGAGGCGATCGCCAGCGCGTTTGCGGCCGCTCTGCTGGAATCCGCGCGCCATGGCGTCTGAGTTCGACATCGCGATCGTCGGCGGCGGGGGCGCGGGCCTGATGGCCGCCTGCTCGGCCGCGCGTCTCGGCCGCAGCGTGATCGTGCTCGAAAAACAGCCGCATCTCGGCGGCACCACGGCGATGTCGGTCGGCACGGTCTGCACCAGTTCCACCCCGCATCAGAAATGCGCCGGCATCGCCGATTCGCCCGACGCGCATTTCGAGGACATGGGAAGATTTCCCGGCTCGCTGCCGGATCGCGACAATCTCGCGCTGCGCCGCCTGCTGGTCGACAACGTGCCCGACGTGTTTCGACTGCTGGGCGAGCTCGGCGTCGAGTTCGTCGGCCCGATCGCGGAGCCGCCGCACCGCGTTCCACGCCTGCACGCGATCGTGCCGCACTCGCGCGGCTATATCCGCTCGCTCTCGCGTGCGTGCCGGCCCCTAGGCGTGATCGTTCGCACCGGCGCGCCCGTTCGCCGCCTGATCATCGAGCACGGATGCGTCCACGGCGTCGAGATCGCGGCTTTGGCCGGCGCCGCGGAGATTATCCGCGCGCGTTGCGTCATCCTCGCGTCCGGCGATTTCAGTGCCGCGGACCGCGCCTTCAAGGCCCGCTTCATGCAAGGTCCGCTGCTTGCAATCGGCGGCATCAACCCGGCCAGCACCGGCGACGGCCAGCTTCTCGGCGAGGCGGCCGGCGGCGATATCGTCAACGGCGATCTCGCCTGGGGCCCCGAGATCCGCTTCCTGGCGCCCAAGCACCCGAAATTCGCGAGCCGTCTGCCGCCGTGGCGCCCGCTCGCGAGAATGATCTCGACCGCGATGCGGATTCTGCCGGACAAGATTCTCCGCCCGCTCCTGATGTCCTATGTCACCACCTATCTCGCGCCCTCGCACGATCTCTTTCGCGAAGGCGCTGTGCTGGTGGACACGAGGGGCGAGCGGTTCTGCGACGAGCGCGACCGCCCGCAGGACAAGATCGGGCAAGCGCCCGGCCAGCAGGCGTTCATCCTCCTCGATCGGGATATCGCCGCCAAGTTCGAGGCTTGGCCGAATTTCATCTCGACCGCGCCGGGCGTTGGCTATGCGTATCTCGCCGACTACCGGCGCTCGCGGCGCGACATCTGCTTTGCGGCGCGGAGCTGGGAAGATCTGGCGCGTGCGACCGGCCTGCCGGCCGGCGCGCTCGCCCGCACGATGGCCGCATACAATGCGCAATGCAGCGCGCGAGGCCGCCCGGAACTACGGCGCCCGCCGTTCTTCGCGCTCGGACCGGCCAAATCGTGGATCGTGTTCACCGAGGGCGGGCTGCGCGTCAACGAACGACTGCAGGTGCTGGGCCGCCGTGGCACGCCGATCGGCGGCCTCTATGCGGCCGGTTCCGCCGGGCAGGGCGGCGTTTTGCTCGAAGGCCACGGCCATCATCTCGCCTGGGCCTTCACCTCGGGCCGGCTCGCCGGGCGCTACGCCGCCGAGGAAGCAGGATCGATCGGATAGCAGATACGGCATGCAAAAAACCGGTCTGCACCGGACGAGGCCTGATCGTCCTTTCCGCATTGCTGGTCTGCTGCGGCACATCGCGCAGCAACCGGCTTATGACAGGACCTTGCGCCTGCGGTATGCTCGATCCCGTACCTTGCTGCCGGCCGTTGGCGGCTTCTTCGTCAAGATCGTGCGTTCCGGGAGGAGATTTCATGACTGCTCAAATTCTTTCGGCGGCGCGGCTGCGCAAACTGCTCGCGCAGGACGGCCTGCTGGTTGCGCCCGGCGCCTACGACTGCATCAGCGCGCGCACCATCGAGCAGGCGGGCTTTTCCGCCGTGTACATGACCGGGGCCGGCACCGCCGCGACGCTGGGCTATCCCGATTACGGCCTGCTGACCATGAGCGAGATGGCGGACAACGCCGGCCGGCTCGCCGCCGCCGTGAAGGTCCCGGTGATCGCCGACGCCGATACCGGCTACGGCAACGAGCTCAACGTGACGCGCACCGTGCGCGAATACGAGAAGCGCGGCGTCGCCGGGCTCCACATCGAGGACCAGGGCTTCCCCAAGAAATGCGGCCACCTCGACGACAAGACGGTGATCGCGCTCGACGAATACCTGGCCAAGGTTCGCGCCGCCGCGGCAGCCCGGAAAGATCCGGATTTTCTGCTGATCGCTCGCACGGATTCCCGCGCCGTGATCGGCTTCGAGGAGGCGGTTACCCGCGTCAACGCCGCGCTTGCCGCCGGTGCCGACATGGCGTTCCTCGAAGCGCCGCAGACGATCGCCGAGATCGAAGCGGTGCCGAAGCTCGTCAAGGGTCCGTGCCTCCTCAACGTGGTGTCCGGCGGCAAAACGCCGATCATCGATCTCGAGCACGCGCAGCGGCTCGGCTTCAAGCTGGCGATCCTGCCCGGGATTTTGTTCCAGAGCGCGGTCTCCGCCTTCGACGCCGTGCTGGCGGAAGTAAGGAAGGAGCGCCGCCATCCGGACCTGAAGGTGAGCATCCGGGAAAAATTCCGCCGCATGGGTTCCGACGAATGGGACGCGCTGCGCGAGCGCTTCAAGTCGCCGGCGGAGAAATCCGAGCGCGGCAAGACCGCCGCCGAGTAGCAAGAACATGCCTGAACCGCGCACGCTGTTCGAGAAGATCTGGGAGCGCCACAAGGTCGTCGAGCGCGACGACGGCTACACCCTGCTCTACATCGACCGGCATTTCATCCACGACGGCTCGCGCCGCGCCTTCGAAATGCTGGCCGAGAACGGGCTGAAACTGCGCCGGCCGGACCGCACCTTCGGGACGCCCGACCATTACGTGCCGACCTCGACGCGGGATATCGCGGCCATCGCCGATCTGGAAGCGCGCGCCATGGTCGATTCGATCGAGCGCAACGCGGTCGAGCACGGCGTGAAAGTTTTCGGCATTCGCGATCCGCGCCAGGGCATCATTCACGTCGTGGGCCCCGAGCAGGGGCTGACCCAGCCCGGGCTCACCATCGTGTGCGGCGACAGCCATACCTCGACCCACGGCGCGCTCGGGGCGCTCGCGTTCGGGATCGGCGCCTCCGAGGTCGGGCACGTGATGGCGACGCAGACGCTGTGGCAGCGCCGGCCGCGCACCATGCGCATCGCGGTCGACGGCAAGCTCGCGCCCGGCGTGTTCGCCAAGTACATCATCCTGGCGATCATCGCAAAAATCGGCGCGGCGGGGGCGAGCGGCCACGTCATCGAATATGCGGGCTCGGCCATTGGTTCGCTCTCGATGGAAGGCCGGCTCACCGTGTGCAACATGTCGATCGAGGCCGGCGCGCGCGCGGGCATGATCGCGCCCGACGAGACGACGTTCGCCTATCTCGAGGGGCGGCCGTTCGCGCCCAAGGGCGCGGCGTGGGAGGAAGCCCTCGCGTTCTGGCGCTCGCTGCCGTCCGATCCCGGCGCTGCATTCGACCGCGAGGTCGAAATCGACGCCGGCGCCATCGTGCCGATGGCGACCTGGGGCACTTCGCCCGAGCATGCGGCGCCGATCACCGGAAGGATTCCCGATCCGCGCCGCGCGGCAGACGCTGAGCGCCGCGCCGGCTGGGAATCGGCGCTCGCCTATATGGACTTGGCGCCCGGCACCCCGCTCGAGGAGATCGCGATCGACCGGGTCTTCATCGGATCCTGCACCAACAGCCGCATCGAGGACCTGCGCAGCGCCGCCAAGGTGGTGAAGGAACGCAAGGCTGTGATCCCATCCTGGATCGTGCCGGGATCGGGTCTGGTCAAGGCCCAGGCCGAGGCCGAGGGCCTCGATGCCGTCTTCAAGGCGGCGGGTTTCGAATGGCGCGAGGCCGGCTGCTCGATGTGCGTCGGCATGAACGGCGATCTCGTGGCGCCGGGCCAGCGCTGCGCCTCGAGCTCGAATCGCAATTTCGCCGGCCGCCAGGGCAGGGGGGCGCGCACGCACCTCGTTAGCCCGGCGATGGCGGCGGCCGCCGCCGTGACCGGGCGGTTGACCGACGTGCGGCCGCTGCTCGCGGGAAGCTGACACAATGGAAAAGTTTCAAAAACTCGATGCCGTCGCGGTGCCGATCCCGGCGCCCAATGTCGACACCGACCAGATCGTCCCGGCGCGGTTTCTGCGCAAGCCGCGAAACGCCGGCTACGGCGGCTTTCTGTTCCACGATCTGCGGTTCGACGACAACGGCGAGGAGAAGCCCGGCTTCGTCCTGAACCGGCCGGCGTATCGCGGCGCGCGCATCCTCATCGCCGAGAAGAACTTCGGCTGCGGGTCCTCGCGCGAGCATGCCGTCTACGCGCTGTGGGATTACGGCTTCCGCGCCGTGATCGCGCCTAGCTTCGGCGATATTTTCTTCAACAATTGCTTCAAGAACGGGCTGCTGCCGATCGTGCTGCCGACCGAGCAGGTGACGGCACTGCAGGCCGAGCTTGCGCAACAGCCGGGCGCGCACGTGCGCGTCGATCTCGAGCGGCAGGAAGTGATCGCGCCGTCCGGGAAGGTGCACCAGTTCGAGGTCGATGCGTTCCGCAAGCAGTGCCTGCTCCAAGGACTCGACGAGATCGCGTTCACGCTCGGCCACGATGCCGACATCGCCGCCTTCGAGCACCGCCAATCGCAAGAATTGCGCTGGCTGTGAAACTCTGACCTGTCATGCTCCGCGAATGCGGAGCATCCAGTAGCCGGATGGCGATGATTGGCGCGCGGCTGCGCTACCAGCAAACTTCGGCGGTTACTGGGTGGCCCGCATGCGCGGGCCATGACAATTCAGAGAGACAATTCAGAGACCCGCCTCCCTCGCCCCGCGATGCAGCCTGCGGTCCGCCGCGAGCAGCAGCGTGCCGGCCGTCACCGCGAACGTCACGATGAGCAGGATCACGGCCATCATGGTCGGCACGTCATGGGTGTTCATTCCGTTGATGATCATGAACCCGAGCCCGCGCTGCGAGGCGAACATCTCGCCGATGATGACGCCGAGCAGCGTGAGCGAGAAGCCGACGCGAAGGCCGGTGAAAATCTCCGGCGTCACCGCGGGCGCGAGCACATTGGCGGCGGTCTGCAACGGCGTGAGGTTGAGGGCGCGCGCGGTTTTCAGATGCACGGGATCGATGTTGCGCACGGCGTTCATGGTAATGAGGATCACCGGAATGACGCCATGCATGATCCCGAAGGCGATCTTCGCCGAAATACCCAGACCGAACACCAGCAGCACCAGCGGATAGAGCGTGACCTTGGGCAGCGTGTAAACCGCGGTCAGGATCGGCTCCGAGACGAGGCCGGAGAAGCGGTGGAAGCCGAGCGCAAGTCCGGCGGCGACCCCGCCGATGGCGGTGATGACGAGCGACACCGCGAAGGCGTCGGCGGTGGCCTCGAGGTGCCGCCAGAACACCGGCGAGTTGAGCAGTGCGCCGGCATTCCTCACGGTGGCGAGCGGCGACGTGAGCGCGACCTCGCCGACGACCGCGTACAGCGCCTGCCAGGCGGCGATCAGGACTAGCAGCAGCAAGATCACATCGCCATAGCGATGCGTCGTCCCGGAGCCCGAGCGAAGCGAGGGAATCCGGGACCTAGCCTCATTCGTCATCATGCCCGCCTCCGCCGCGCGACCAGGCGCTGCTCCCAGACGTGGAGCGCGGAATTGAGCGCGACCGCGAGGATGACGACGAACAGCATCAGCGCGTACATGGTCTGATTGTCGAAGCTGTCGTACGCATAGGCGATGGCGTGGCCGAGGCCGCTGCCCGACAGGATGAACTCCCCGGCGATCACGCCGATGAACGAATAGGCGAGCGCGAGCTTGAGCCCGGCGAGGAGATGCGGCGCCGCCGCCGGCAGGATGACAAGGAACATCTCCTCGGCACGGCCGAGGCGATGCACGCGCGCGACCTTGCGCAGCACGCGCGGGATGCGGTCGAGCCCATTGAGCATGGCGATCACCATGGCGGCCACCGCGAAGGCAAAACCGATGGCGATCAGCGGCCAGCGATTGAGCCCGAGCATGGCGATCAGCAGCGGATAGAACACGAAGAACGGCACCGCGTAATATGAGGCCAGCAGCGGATCGGCAAGGCGGCGCAGCCGCGGCAGCCGGTGGATCGCGACCCCGGCGAGACATCCGACCGATACCGCCAGCGCGAAAGCGATCGTCACATTGGCGAAGGTCTGCGTCATCGGCGCGTTGAGCTCGCCGGCCACGAGCATGGTCCACAGATGCGCCGCCATCTCGCTCGGCGGGATCATGGTCAGCCTGCCGATCACGCCGGCCCTGGTGAGCAGCTCGAGCAAAGCCACGCCGCCGAGAATGACGGCAAGCTGCGCGCGCGCGACCCTGCTCATGGCAAGGCTCCGGAGGGTCCGCCCTCGGTGCGTCCGAGCGCGCGCAGCGATTCGCCGCGCAGCTTCGACCACACATGGGCGGTGAGCTTGCCGAACGTCTCCTCGGCGACGATCGAGGACGAGCGCGATGCCGGCCAGCCGGTCTCGATCAGCTCGATGAAGCGCCCCGGCCGCGCCGACATGACGCCGACGCGGTCCGCCAGCATCACGGCTTCGTCGATGGCGTGGGTGATCAGCAGCACGGTCGCGTGCGTCTCCCGCCACAGCCGCAGCAGCTCGTCGCCCATCAGCAACCGGGTCTGCTGATCGAGCGCGCCGAACGGCTCGTCGAGCAGAATGAGCCGCGGCTGCAGCACGAGCGTGCGCGCGATGCACACGCGCTGGCGCATTCCGCCGGAGAGCTGCGCCGGATAGGCGCGCGCAAACGCCTGAAGCCCCATGAAGGCGACGGCGTAAGCGACGCGCGCGCGAATCTCATCGGTCGCGATGCCCGCGCGGCGCAGGCCGAAGGCGATGTTGTCCCATACGTTGAGCCACGGAAAGCTGGCATCCTCCTGGAATACGACGCCGATCCCGGCCGGGACCCGATCGCCCACGACGTTGCCCTCGAATGTGACGGTGCCGGCGCTCGGGACGGTCAGGCCGGCGAGCGTCTCGAGCAGCGTGGTCTTGCCGCACCCGGACGGCCCCACGATGGTGACGAACTCGCCGGCGGCGAGATCGAGGTCGAGCGGCCCGAGCGCATGGACCGGACCCTCACGCGTATCGAAGACCTTGCTGACGCCGCTCAGCCGCGCGCGCTCGTCCGGCATGCCGGCCGCCCGGCCTTCACTGGGTCCTGGCCTGCAGATCCTGCGGCAGGAAGCTCACGTCGCTGACCTTGTGCCAGTCGACCGGCTCCTTGAGCTTGCCGACGATCTTCAGGCCTTCGGCCATGCGGTCCATCGCGGCGTATTTCAGCGCGCCCTCGCTCCAGTATTTGATCTCGAGAAAATGCCTGAACACCTCGCGGGTGAGCGCCGGATCGATGTTGTAGGTCTTGGCGACGATATCGGCCGCCTCGTCGGGATGCGCCTCGATGTATTTCACGCCTTCGCGGCGCCCCTCGAGGATCGCCCGGATCTTCTCGGGCCCGGCCTTGGCAAGCTCGTCGGTGACGATGCCGACCGTCTGCGTCATGTCGGCCGGCAGCACGTCCTTGGTCCAGAACACCGGCTTGACCTTGGATTTCTCCTGCGACCAGACCGGCTCGCCGGTCATTCCGGCGTCGATCGCGCCGCTCAGGACCGCGGTGAGATTGGCGCCGATGCCGCCGGCGGGCACCAGCGTCACCGCGCCGGGGTCGATGCCCTGCGCCTTCATGGCCATCAAGATCAGCATGTTGGTGACCGAGCCCGGCGAGGTGTAGCCGATCTTCTTGCCGACGATGTCCTTGATGGAGTTCAGCGGCGAATCCGGCCTGGCGATCCACAGGATATCGGCCACGCTCTCGGCGCCCGCGCACACGATTTTCAGCGGCTGGCCCGCCCGGATCGCCTCGATGGCCGCCGGGAGCGCGACCTCGCCATAGGGCAGGTCGCCGGCGAGCGTGTTGCGCACCGAGGTTCCGCCGCCGGTCGAGGTCAAGACCCCGGTGATGTCGACGCCGCGCTGCTTGAAGAAGCCTTTGCTCATCGCGACCGCGTAGGGCGCGCCGTAGAAGGCGGCGCCCCAATGGGTCACCGTGATGGTCTCGGCACTGGCGCCGCGCGCGAGTCCCAATGCGAGGAGCGCGGCCGCAGCCGCCCGCCAGCCGATCGACATCGGTTTCATGTCTGTTCCTCCAGGAAGCGACGGCCGATCTCGGACCGTCGCCATTCTGGCCGGGAGCTTACCACGCGTTCGGCCCACGGGAAGACAGGCCGGGCGCCGGCGTCCGCGTGAGGCAGCCGGATCGTCCGCCGAACTATTGCTTGGGCGGTTCCGCCGCGGGCGGAGCGGCCGGAGCGGCCGGTGCCTGCGGAGCTTGCGTCATCTGCTCGTACTCCTCGGGCTTCATTTTCGGCAGCTTCTGCACGAAGGCGACGAGCTTCCAGATCTCGTCGTCCTTGTGGGTCGGCCCGAAGGCAGGCATCCCGGTCATCTTGATGCCGTTCTTGATGATCCAGAACACTTCGGCCGCGTTCCAGCGCGTGATCGTGTCGGGAAGGAACGGCGGCTCCGGATTGAGGCCCTTGCCGATGTCGACCGGATCCTTGCCGGGTGCGCCGTGGCAATAGACGCAGGTCTCGTTATAGACGCGTGCGCCCTCGCGCGCCTGCGCGTCGGTGAGCTGGGCCGGCGCGTTGGTGCCCTGCGCATGCTTGGCCACCGAGCGCTCCATGGTGGTGGCCAGCATCCATTCCACGAATTTGGGATCCGGCACCGAGGCGGCGACGTTGTAGCCGCCGCTGTACATGTAGATGAGCCCGGCCAGAGCAAGGATGATCAGGGCCGCAATGAATCCCGCGATGAATCGCATCTGTCTCTCCCGGCGTGCAAGCGAGATCGCCTCGCAACGGAGTATTCAGGCATGAAGAATTCGCGCCCTGTGCGTTCGTTCCCTCGCACAGGGCCCCTCTATCCTTCAGTTGATCCGGCGTAGAGCTGCGGCCCTCAGCGATAGATACACTGGCCGGCGCGGCAATAGCGACGATGCGGGTAGAGCCAGCGCGGGCCGGCGCAGAACCGGTACCAGTGATAGCCGGTCTCGCCCAACCGATAGCAGCCGGCGCTTTGGATCGGATCGATCGCGTCCGCGGCCGGGCCCAATCCCTGCCCCAACGTAGCGGCCTGCGCCGGCATCAGCGATGCGCCGATTATAGTGCGGACACCATCGCAATCGTTACGACGAGCTTGCGCATGGTTTCCTCCCCAGCTTGCTCCGGCACCAACCAACAATATGCCTGATCGGCCTTTCAGGCAAAGGCCGGCACCGGCTCATTTCGCCGGCGGCGTTGCTCTGAATCCCGCATAGGCGAGATAGAGGCCGAGCAGGAGCGTCACTCCGGCATAGAAATAGAGCAGCTGCTCGAAACGAAAGAACTCGAGCATGCCGGCGACCGCTTCCGGCGAAAGGAACAGCATGACCGCGCCGCGGATCAGCAAAATCCATCCAAACAGCGTGATGACGACAGGCAGCGCGCCGCCGACCAGACGTTATGCGCGAGCACCATGGCAAGTCCCGCGAGCAGGCCCATCATGGCGATCATGAGCACCAGCGGCCGGTCGCGCACCAGCGCGGCCGCGGTCTCGACCGTCTGCTGCTTGTGCACGAGCTCCGACAAGGAGAGCAGGATGGCGAACGGCCCGATCAATCGGGCGAGGAACACGGTGCGCGGCGACATGGGAGACTCCAGGCTCGATGCGAGATTCGGGGGATTCTACACCTCGGTCGCGCCAGCGCGGCCAATTTTCACATCCGGCCCATGTCCGGCTATCGTGCTATTTGATCGGTCGGCCGCGGCATCGGCGGGCGCGAATGGACAAAAAGGAGCAAGGGGATGGCTGGCGTGCTCGAGGGCATACGGGTGCTCGACTTCGGCCGCTATATCGCCGGGCCCTATTGCGCGGCGCTCATGGCCGAGCACGGCGCCGAGGTGATCCGCATCGAGAAGCGCGAGGGCAGCGAGGATCGGTTCCAGGCGCCGGTCGCCGCGACCGGCGAAGGCGCCTTGTTCCTGCAGATGAACCGCAACAAGCGCGGCATGACGCTCGACCCGATGCGGCCCGAGGGACGGGAGATCGTGAGAAAGCTGGTGAAGACCGCGGATGTCGTGGTGGCGAACCTGCCGCCGCAGACGCTCGCCGCGATGCGGCTCGACTACGAGACGCTAAAATCCATCAAGCCCGATATCATCCTGACCATGGCGACGGCGTACGGCCGCGGCGGGCCCTATTCCGATCGCGTCGGATTCGACGGCGTCGGCCAGGTCATGTCCGGCGCGGTCTATATGACCGGGGAAGCGCATCAGCCCTATCGCGCGCAAGTGCCCTGGGTCGATTTCTCGACCGCGCTGCATTGCGCCTTCGGCACCATGGTGGCGCTGATGGCGCGCCAGGCGACCGGAAAGGGCCAAATCGTCGAGGGCGCGCTGCTCGCGACCGCGGTGACGCTGAGCAATGCGCTCCTGATCGAGCAGGCGGTGATCAAGCCGGACCGGGTGCCGACCGGCAATCGCGGCCAGACCGCGGGTCCGGTCGATCTCTTCCGCACCCGCGACGGCTGGGTGCTGTGCCAGGTGATCGGCAAGCCGCTCTACCGGCGCTGGGCCGATCTGATGGGCGAGCCCGAATGGCTCGCCGATCCGCGCTTCAAGGACGACATCTCGCGCGGCAACAACGGCGCAATCATCAGCGAGCGCATGGGCCGCTGGTGCGCCGAGCGCACGACCGCGGAGGTACTGGAGATTCTCGGCAAGGCCAAGATTCCGGCGGGCCCGGTGCTCAAGCCGCAGCAGACGCTCGACGACCCGCAGGTGAATGCGATGGGATTCTTTCAGCCCACCGAATTCCCCGGCATGCAAAAACCCGCGCCGATCGCGAAGGCACCGGTGTTTCTCTCGGACACGCCGGGCTCGATCCGCCATCGCGCGCCGACGCTGGGCGAGCACACCGACGAGATTTTGGCCGAGCTCGGCTACTGCAAGGACGAAATCGCGACGCTGCGCGAGAAGCGCGTGATCTAGCGCAGGCGAAGCCAAAGGCTTGCCCGCCGGCCGATTATCTGACTAAAGTCAGAAGAATGGATGCAGCCCAAGTGCGCCAAGTTCGCAGCTTCAATCGCACGGTCAGTCAGCGGATCGGCGCGCTCAAGGACCATTTTCTCGATCGCGACCGTCCCCTTGGCGAAGCGCGGCTGTTGTATGAAATCGGTCGCGACGGCGCGGAGGTACGGAATTTACGCGGGAGATTGGAGCTCGATTCCGGTTATGTCAGTCGCCTGTTGCGCTCCCTCGAGCGTCAGGGGCTGGTGCAAGCACGACCTACGGCGAGCGACGGCCGGGTTCGTCGAGTGACGTTGACCCGCAAAGGGCGGCGCGAACTAACAGAACTTGATCGTCGTTCCGACGCGTTCGCAAAATCCGTTTTGGCTCCGCTCACGGGGCGCAGCGGGATCGCTTGATCGCGGCGATGGCGGAGATCGAGCGACTGATGCGCGCGTCTGCCGTTCAAATAAAGGCAGAAGCGCCGGACAGCCTCGATGCGCGTTGGTGTCTCGAAGAATATTTTCGCGAGCTCGCCGGCCGCTTCAAAACCGGATTCGACCCGGCAAAGAGCATCTCCGCGAATCCCGATGAACTGACACCTCCGTCTGGCGTCTTCGTCATCGCCCGCCTCGGCGGTCAGCCGATCGGTTGCGGCGCGCTCAAAGTGAAAGATCGAAATATCGGCGAAATAAAGCGCATGTGGGTCTCTGCCGATGCGCGTGGACTCGGCGTCGGTCGGCGCATGCTCGAAACCTTGGAAATTGTTGCACGGGAATTTGGCCTGAGCACCCTGAGGCTCGAGACCAATCGGACCCTCACAGAAGCGCAGGCGTTGTATCGCAAGCGCGGATATGTCGAAGTCGAGCCGTTCAACGACGAGCCATATGCGCATCACTGGTTCGAAAAAGCCCAAATATGACGATCTGGATGCGTGAATGATTGGGCTCGCGGCGCAAACACAGTGCCGGCACATTCGGCCCTCCTAGCCGCGGCGCTTGAAGAATTGCACCGCGCGCTCGTGCTTCTTGGCGGCCTGCCGGCTCGCAAACGTGCCGAGATTGCGGCGCTTGCCGGTGCGCGGATCCTTTTTGCGCGAATACAGCCGGTACTGGCCGGACTTGAGCTTGCGGATCATGGTCGTTCGGGGTGCTCGCAGCCCGCATGGAGCGAAGCACAATGCGGAAGCGCAAGTCCCGGATGACGCTTCGCTCCATCCGGGCTACGGTCGTTCAATCAACGATCGGTCGTCAGGATGGGTTCCTCCGCCCTACCGATCACCCGCCTTCGAGCGCGCGCTTGATCGCCAGAAAGTCCCGCCAGGCGAGTCGCTTCTGCAGCGGCTGGCGCAGCAGATAGGCGGGATGCAGCGTGGCGATGGCGCGGATCTCGCGGCTGCCGGTCTGATACGGGAGGAAGCGTCCGCGCGTTCGCAAGATGCCTTCCTTGACGCCGAGCAATGCCTGCGCGGCGGGCCCGCCGAGACAGACGAGGACCTCGGGATCGGCGAGCTCGATCTGCCGCAGGATGAAGGGCAGGCAGATCGCGGATTCCTGCGGGGTGGGCGTGCGATTTCCCGGCGGCCGCCACGGGATGATGTTGGCGATATAGGCTGAGCCGCGGTCGAGCCCGATCGCCGCCATCATCAAGTCGAGCAACTTGCCGGAGCGGCCGACGAAGGGCAGGCCCTCGAGGTCCTCCTCGCGCCCCGGCGCCTCGCCGACGAACATGATCCGGCCCTGCGGGTTGCCGTCGGCGAAGACGAGCTGTTTGGCGGTCATTTTGAGCGCGCAGCCCTCGAAGCCCTGCAGGATCGCGCGGAGCGCCTCGAGGCTCGTTGCGCTCCTGGCCGCGTCGCGCGCCGCCATCACGGCGACCTCGGGCGGGGCTGGCGCGGGGGCCACGCGATCCGCCGTGCCGGCCGACCCCTTCGACGGCAGGCGCCGGGGAGGGCGATCGCTCTCGATTCCGAACGCCGATCCAGCATCGGCCGTGCCGCGCCCGATGCGCTCGCCGACAGTCGGCGGCGCGCTTGCATCCGGCGCGCCATCGGCGAACCGATCGACCGGGACCTCGTCGAGCGCGGCGTCGGCGCCGGAGTCGACGTAGAAGGCGAGCAGCTCGTCGGCGGCGCTCGGAATCGGCGATTTCATGCCATCACGCTTAGCATCCATCGGCGCTCGCCTGGAATGCCCGCCATTGCCGCCTGTGCGCAAACGTGGAAAAACCGCATTGCTGTCGGCGCCATCATGTTGCCAGGGAGGAAATCATGGCGGCGAACGAGTTGCCCGCCCGCGAGGCGATGGAATTCGACGTGGTGATCGTCGGCGCGGGCCCCGCAGGTCTCGCCGCCGCCATCCGTCTCAAGCAGCTCAATTCGGATCTCGCCGTCGTCGTCGTCGAGAAGGGCTCGGAGGTCGGCGCCCACATTCTCTCCGGGGCCGTGATCGACCCGATCGGGCTCGACCGTCTGCTGCCGGGCTGGCGCGAGGAGGACAGTCCGGTCAAGCAGGAGGTCACCGAGGATCGGTTCTATTGGCTCGGCCCCGCCGGCGCCGTGCGGCTGCCGGCGTTCCCACTGCCCCCGCTGATGTCGAACCACGGCAATTTCGTGGTCTCGCTCGGCAACGTGTGCCGGTGGCTCGCCGGCAAGGCGGAAGCGGCCGGGGTCGAGATCTACCCGGGCTTCGCAGCCGCCGAGGTGTTGTTCGGTGCCAACGGCGAGGTCGCAGGCGTCGCGACCGGCGACATGGGGGTCGGCAAGGACGGCAAGCCGAAGGACGGCTTCAGCCGGGGAATGGAGCTGCGCGGCAAGTACACGCTGTTCGCCGAGGGCGCGCGCGGCAATCTGTCGAAACTCCTGATCGCCCGGTTCGGCCTGGACCGCGATCGCAATCCGCCAAAATTCGGACTGGGCCTCAAGGAGCTGTGGGAGGTCGCGCCCGACAAGCACAAGCCCGGTCTCGTCCAGCACACCTTCGGCTGGCCGCTCGACAACCGCACCGGCGGCGGCTCCTTCCTCTATCATTTCGACAAGAACCTGGTCTCGGTCGGCTTCGTCGTACATCTCAATTATGCCAATCCGTGGCTCGCGCCGTTCGAGGAGTTCCAGCGGTTCAAGACCCATCCGCTGGTGCGCGACACCTTCGAGCGCGGCAAGCGGCTCGCCTATGGGGCGCGAGCGCTCACGGAGGGCGGCTGGCAATCGGTTCCCAAGCTCATCTTTCCGGGCGGGGCGCTGATCGGTTGCGCGGCCGGATTCATGAACGTGCCCCGCATCAAGGGCAGCCACAACGCCATGTTGTCCGGGATGCTCGCGGCCGAGCATATTGCCCAGGCGATCGGCGCCGGTCGCTCCCACGACGAACTCTCCGGCTACGAGGCGGCCTGGCGCTCCTCCGACATCGGGCGGGATTTGTGGCCGGTGCGCAATGTCAAGCCGCTATGGTCGAAGCTCGGCACGGCGATGGGCGTCGCGCTCGGCGGGCTCGACATGTGGACCAATACCCTGGGATTCTCGCTGTTCGGCACGCTCTCGCACGGCAAGCCGGACGACGCGACGCTCAAGCCCGCCGCGCAATGCAGGCCGATCGCCTATCCCAAGCCCGACGGCAAGATCACGTTCGACCGGCTCTCCTCGGTGTTCCTCTCGAACACCAACCACGAGGAGAATCAGCCGGTGCACCTCATCGTCGGCGACATGGCCCTGCAAAAGGCTTCCGAGCACGACGTCTACGGCGGCCTTTCGGCACGCTATTGCCCGGCCGGCGTCTACGAATGGGTGGGCGAGGGCTCCGACGTGCGCTTCGTGATCAATGCCCAGAACTGCGTCCACTGCAAAACCTGCGACATCAAGGATCCGAACCGGAACATCACCTGGGTGACGCCGGAAGGCGGCGGTGGACCGAATTATCCCAACATGTGACGGTGCGCCGCAGTTTTGCCGCGCTCGAATTCTAAAGGCTTGGTCGTCTGCCGTGCCGGGTCGCTTCTTGCGGGCGGCGCACAAAAAGTTCATTCTGCGCCCGGACAGAGGGGCGGCGCTTCTGCGGACCGCCCGTCCCATGGAGAACGTCAACCCGTGACTCTTTCGAAGCTGGTTCGACGCGCGGCTTGCGTGACGCTTGCCGCCGCCGCCACGGCATTGCCGATCACGATCAGCGCCCAGGTGCCGACGCCCTCGGAGCTCTCGCGCATTTCGCCGGCGGGCAATTATCTCGCCGCGCGCGAGGCGGGGGCGGAACGGGATTCCGCGGCCGCCGCCGCTTATTATCGCGCCGCGCTGAAATACGATCCGAAGAATCCGGAATTACTGGAGCGCGCCTTTCTGTCGCTGCTCTCCGACGGCGAGATGGACGAGGCAGTGAAGCTCGCGGATCGCATCGTGCAGGTCGACCATGGCCATCGCATCGCGCGACTGGTGCTCGGAGTGCGCGCCATCAAGCAGAAGCAGTATCCCGTCGCGCGCCAGCATCTCGCGCAATCGGTGCGCGGGCCGATCGCGGATTTGACGGCGACCCTGCTTTCGGCCTGGACCTTCTACGGCTCCAACGAGGTCAAGCCTGCGATCGAGAGCATCGATCGCCTCGCCGGGCCGGACTGGTACGCCATCTTCAAGGATCTGCACGCCGGCATGATCCTGGACCTCGCCGCCAACAACAGGAAGGAAGCGGGCAAGCGCCTGGAGCGCGCCTACAAGCTCGACAGCAATGCGTTGCGCGCGGTGCAGGCCTACGGCAATTGGGCCTCGCGCGGTGCTTCCCGGGACGAGGCGCTGAAGATATTTCAGGATTTCGACAAGGTTTTGCCGCGCCATCCGCTGGTAGTGGACGCGGTCCGCGACATCAACAAGGGGAACAAGCTGCCGCCGCTGGTGCAGAGCCCGCAGGCCGGCGCCGCCGAAGTGCTCTATGGGCTCGGCGCTTCGCTCGGCCGCCAGGGCGGCGAGGATCTGGCGCTGGTATATCTGCAGCTGGCGATCTATCTCGCGCCCGAGCAGCCGCTCGCGCTGCTCTCGCTCGCCGATCTCTACGAGAACCTCAAGAAGCCGCAGCTCGCCATCAAGGCCTACCAGCGTGTCCCGGAGGATTCCTCCCTGCGGCGCAATGCCGAGATTCAGCTCGCGGTCGATCTCGACGCGCTCGACCGCACCGAGGAGGCCAAGAGCCATCTCGACAAGCTCGTTGCCGCTCGGCCCCACGATCTCGAAGCCACCATGGCGCTCGGCAACCTGCTGCGCGGGCGCAAGCAGTTCAAGGCCTGTGCGGACGTCTACAGCAAGGGAATCGATCTGCTCTCCAAGCCGGACAAGCAGAACTGGCTGGTCTTCTATTTCCGCGGCATCTGCTACGAGCGTTCCAAGCAGTGGGACCGGGCCGAGGCGGATCTCAAGAAGGCGCTCGAGCTCTACCCGGATCAGCCGCACGTGCTCAACTATCTGGGCTATTCGTGGATCGACCAGGGCATCCACCTCGACGAGGGCATGCACATGATCAAGCGTGCGGTCGAGCAGCGGCCGGATGACGGCTACATCGTCGATTCGCTGGGCTGGGCGTTTTACCGGATCTCCAAGCACGACGAGGCGGTGAAGAATCTCGAGCGTGCCGTCGAGCTCAAGCCGGAAGATCCCACCATCAACGATCATCTCGGCGACGCCTATTGGAAGGTCGGCCGCACGCTCGAGGCGCAGTTCCAGTGGTCGCATGCCCGCGATCTCAAACCCGAGCCCGAGGACCTCAAGAAGATCGAGGAGAAGCTCAAGGCCGGTCTCCTGGATGAAACCTCCTCGGCCGCGGAGGCCGCCAAGAGGAAGGCGGGCAACGGCGGCTGACCGCAACGCCGTGGCCCTGCGGTCGGCTGCTGGCGCGGCGCTCGTCGAGTCCGCGCCGGCGAAAATCAATCTCACGCTGGAGATTCGCGGCAGGCGCGGCGACGGCTATCACGAGCTCGAAAGCCTCGTTGCATTCGCCCGCATCGGGGATCGGCTTCGCCTGGGTCCCGGCAAGATGCTCGGGCTCGAGGTGCGCGGGCCGTTTGCGGCGGCGCTCGACGCGCCTTCCGACAATCTGGTGCTCACCGCCGCGCGCGCGCTCGATCATCGCATCGAGGGGCTCGCGCTCGGCCGATTCGAGCTATCGAAGCGGTTGCCGGTGTCGGCCGGCCTGGGCGGCGGCTCGAGCGATGCCGCCGCGGCGCTGCGGCTGATCGCCCGTGCCAATGCGCTCGCCTCCGACGAGGAGCGGCTGATGGATGCAGCCTGCGCCACCGGAGCCGACGTGCCGGTCTGCCTCAAGAGCCGCGCGCGGCTCGTCCGCGGCATCGGCGAGCAACTATCCGATCCGCTCGATCTGCCGAAGCTTGCAGCCGTGCTGGTCAACCCCGCGGTCGCGCTCGCGACCAAGGATGTGTTCGGCGCGTTCCGCTCGCGGGCAAAAGAGCGGACGCGGGACGATATGCGGGCTCGGCCGGCATTGGATCCGGCCGCGATCCCGCGCGACCGCGACGAGCTCGTTGCGCTGCTGCGGCTGCGCGACAACGATCTGGAGCAAGCCGCGATATCGCTTGCCCCGGTCGTCGCCGCGGTGCTGGCCGAATTGCGAGCACTGCCCGAATGCGATCTCGCGCGGATGTCGGGCTCCGGCGCGACGTGCTTTGCGGTCTTTCCCAGCCCGGACGCTGCGCGCGGCGCCGCACGGCGCTTGCGCGCGTCGCATCCGCGCTGGTGGATCTGCGCGACCGTGCTGGGCTGATCCCGGCAAAGCACCGGCTCGCCAACACTGGGAATCCGACATTTAGTCTAGCTTCGAATTGGCAAGCGTCTTCGCCGCACGCGTTCTCGGTCCACGACCAGTATGCTTTGTTTGATATCCGTTTCGTTCAAAGCTTCGAGCAAGTCGCGCATCCGCGCGATCACGTCGATGTCACTCCAGTTGCCGCCGCGGAAAAGGATCAAGCTCGGCTCCGTGACGCGCGCCAGGGCGAGTGTGACATTGTCCCCGGCGATGGATCGAAGCGAATGTCACTGGGTTCGCCGGATGCAGAACTCCACGGTTTCGCTGAGCGCGGCCTTCATCGGCGAATCCGGGAACAGCGCCAGCGCATCCTTGGCGATGGCGCCGTAATGCTGCGCGCGCTTGATGGTGTCCTCGAGCGCCCGGTGCTTGACCATCAGTCCGAGCGCGGTCTCGAGGTCCCGGTCCTCGAACTCGCCCTGTTCGAGCGTGCGCCGCCAGAACCCGCGCTCGTGCTCGGAGCCGCGGCGGAACGACAGCACGACCGGCAGCGTGATCTTGCCCTCGCGGAAATCGTCGCCGACGTTCTTGCCGAGCTTGGCGGATTTGCCGCCGTAGTCGAGCGCGTCGTCGACAAGCTGGAAGGCGACGCCGAGGTTCATGCCGAACGAGCGACAGGCCGCCTGCTCGGGCCGCGGCCGGGAGTCGAGCACCGGACCGACCTCGCAGGCCGCACCGAACAGTTCCGCGGTCTTGGCGCGGATCACGGCGAGATATTCGTCCTCGGTGGTGGCGGTGTTCTTGGCGGCCGCGAGCTGCATCACCTCGCCCTCGGCGATCACCGCGGCCGCGCACGAGAGGATCTCGAGCGCGCGCAGCGAGCCGACCTCGACCATCATCTTGAAGGCCTGCCCGAGCAGGAAGTCGCCGACCAGCACGCTTGCTTCGTTGCCCCACAGCATTCGCGCCGCGAGCCTCCCCCGCCGCATCTCGCTCTCGTCGACGACGTCGTCGTGGAGCAGGGTCGCGGTGTGCATGAACTCGACCGACGCCGCGAGCTTGACGTGGCCGTCGCCGCGATAGCCGACCAGCTGCGCCATCGCCACCGTGAGCATCGGCCGCAAGCGTTTGCCGCCGGAGCCGATCAGGTGATTGGCGATTTCCGGAATCATCGTCACCTCGGATCCGGTGCGCGACAGGATCGTGGCGTTGACCCGATCCATATCGGCGTTCACCAGATCGGTCAGCGGGTCGATCGAGGCCGGCTGGCTTTCGAACGGGATGACGACGGCCAAAGGATTCTCCGGGTGGCTGTGCGATCGGTTCATCGAGAACGCCAGAAAAGCCGGGCTCCGCCTTCCCGGCATGTTTGGACAAGCGGCCGGCGGGAGAATAGAAACGCCGTGCCCAAGCCGCAAGGGCGGGGTCGGCCGGCGCTGAATCCAGGGCGGCTCGGCGGCGCGACTGCTTTGGGCCCAACCGCCGGGAGGCGAGCGTGCGCGAGCTGGTTCACACCAATGACGCAGTACTGGTTTCGGCCATCGGCGCCCTGCTGCAGAGCGCCGGAATTCCCCATCATGTGTTCGACCAGAACATGAGCGTGCTCGAAGGCTCGCTCGGCGTCCTGCCGCGCCGCATCGTGGTCGCCGAGGAGCATGCCCGCGCCGCGCGCAGCCTGCTGGAGCGGGCGGGCTTCGGCCATGAGCTGCGTCCCGATGCACGATGAACGCCTCGCCGAGACCACGCAGGACGCCGTGCTCGGCGGCCGGCTCGTGCTGCGGCAGCCGCGCCACGGGCATCGCGTCGGCCACGATGCGATCCTGCTTGCCGCCGCCACCCAGGCGAGATCCGGCGAGCGCGCGGTGGATCTGTTCGCGGGCGTCGGCGCCGCGGGTCTGGCGCTGGCATTGCGCGTACCCGGCCTCGACGTGACGCTCGTCGAGATCGACCCGGCGCTCGTGACCTTGGCGCGCGAGAATATCGCGCGCAACGATCTCTCCGATCGCGCCCGAGCCGTCGTGCTCGACGTCGACGCTCCGGGCCGCGAGTTCGCTGCCGCTGGGATTTCGGCCGCCTGCGCCGACCGCGTGTTGATGAATCCGCCGTTCAACGATGTGCTGCGGCACAGCGCTTCGCCCCAAGCCGGACGCCGTCTCGCCCACGCCGCTTCGCAGGAGCAATGGTCCGGCTGGGTGGGCGTTGCCTCGCGCCTGCTCAAGCCGAACGGGGTGCTCACGCTGATCTGGCGGGCGGACGGCCTGGCCGATGCGCTCGACGCGCTCGCCCGCCGCTTCGGGGCGATCGCGGTGTTGCCTGTCCATCCCCGTCCCGAGGCGGCCGCGATCCGCGTGCTGCTGCGCGCCGTGAGGTCGAACCGGGCGCCGCTGCGGCTGCTGCCCGGCCTCGCGCTCGCCGACGGGACGGGCCTGCCTACGGCAGAAGCCGAAGCAGTGCTACACGAGAACGCGGCGCTGCGGCTCGCGGAGCCGTGAGTCGCGTTTTCACGCCAACGATTTCGTTCGGGCCGTTTCGCCTTAACGAAGCGTTAAATCATCATGGTTAATGTTTGCTGAACATCGGGGGTGCCAATCCCGGATCGGTCGCGGGCTTTCGGCGACGACATTCGATGATCCAACGATTCCTGCCGGATCCATGGCCGCAATGAGCGATTCTCAGGCGCAAACGATGCACGCGGCGCACCGGCCTCGCTCTTGCCGTGGAGCAACAAGCAACGCGCGCTCAATCGACACGATCGTCGCGACCGTCACGTATTGAGGAAATTGGCTGGCGCAAGCCGCCGCACCTCGAATTGCATCCGGCATCGGCCGGTGCGGCTGGCCGATCGAATCTGCAACCTCCGCTGCTCGCAGAATCAAAGGTCTGACTGCTGCTTGAATTCGCCAGTTTGGATGAATTCCAAACAGGCGACCCTGCAAGTATTGAATTAGAACAATCCTAATATCCGTTGGCTGGAAACATTCCAATATTTGTTTGTTTGCTTGACACTGAAGTGTCACGTCGTTCTTATCGCGTGCGCCGGCGATGCGTCGGCTGCCTTTGATTGCAGGGCCTTGAACCCGGCGAATTGGAGGGAATCATGTGTCTGAGCGCGCGCTTCCGTGCACGAGCATCGCGGTTATCCCTGCTCGAATTTCCCGATC
>WNGL01003384.1_pt1 | contig 26962 bp, 26 predicted proteins | sample 5400591 | NCBI WGS metagenome assembly WNGL01 (sample SAMN13153377, study PRJNA577476) | soil metagenome | isolation source: 80 cm soil or saprolite under Garry oak tree replicate 1 | place: USA:California | collected 2016-06-15 | reverse complement strand
AGAACACGGACTGGATCGCCATTTCAGAGGCCAAGGATGCCCAGGGGAATATGCTGCACCGACGCGGTGTCTCCCCTGTTCCATACCTGTATCTGATTGGACGAAGTTGGCAGTGGACGCGAGGCTCGGCCCTGCTCACAGGGGTTGGTGACGATGCGTTTCTGATCAAGGATCACATCGTGAAAGACGTAGGCAAGAGGGAACAACCGGAGCGCGTCGTCCAGATCCTCCAGCCGGGACGTTCGCTGTAAGCAAAAGCGACCCTTTAGACACAGATAGAGAGAAAAACATGACAAAGAAAACGATCGCATTTGTGGTGTATCCGGGTGTGTCCCTGCTAGAATTGGTAGGCAACCACACCCTGCTAAGTTCCATTATGGGACTGGGTCCTCTGATGAAAATGAAGGCCGGGTATGAGTCGGTGGTGGTAGGAGAACGCCTGGAAGCGATCCCTACAGATACCCCCATGTCGATCATCCCCCAAAAGACCTTCGCCGACGTGCCGCAGCCCGAGGGTCTGGTTGTAATTGGCGGCGGAGCAGACACGCTGCCTGCACTGGAGCATGCGGAACTGATCGAGTATGTGCGGCGCGCCGGGGAGAGCGCCCAATGGGTGGCTTCGACCAGCACCGGCTCGCTGCTGCTGGCTGCTGCCGGGCTGCTCGAGGGGCGGTTGGCCACGACCCATTGGGCGTATGCAGAGCGCTTGGAGGCGTATGGCGCCCGCTACCAACCCTACCGACCCACCGGGTGGGTGACGGACGGGAAGTTCACGACGGCTGCCGGGGTCTCGGGCGCGATTGATATGGCCATCGGGTTGGGAGCCACATTGACGAACCAGGCCACGGCTCAGTTCGCCCAGTTGATGATCGAGTACGACCCTCACCCGCCCTTGGGCAGACTCGACTGGACAACAGTAGACCTGGCTACCCTTGCGCCGCTGATGAGCCAAAACATGGCCACACAAAGTCCAGCCCGCGAGATCGCCTTTGTCATCTACCCTGGCCTGACGGTCTTCGACCTGGTCGGCCCGTTGCAGGTGTTCTCCGCCTTGAGTCGGATTGCGCCCCAATTCCGCCCTCGGGTGGTTGCCGAGCAGGCAGGTCCGATCACCACCGATAGTGGGATCCGCGTGGTTCCAAATGGCACCTTTGCTGACCTGCCGCATCCGTACGCGTTCTTCGTGCCAGGCGGCGATACGGCAACGCTCAACGCCATGGCAAACCCGGCCATCCGTGAGTACATCCGAACGGCTGCTCAGGATGCCAAATGGATTGTCTCGGTCTGCACCGGCGCGTTGATTCTGACCTCCGTCGGGCTGCTGGAGGGATGCGACGTCACCACTCACTGGGCCTATACGCGCTTCCTTGAGAATCTGGGCGCACACTATGTCCAGAGACGCTGGACGGTCAATGGCAACATCGTCAATTCGGCCGGGGTCTCGGCAGGGATCGATATGGCACTGTATATGGTGTCCCGCCTCACCGATGAGCAAACAGCGCACACAGTGCAATGGTTGATCCACTACGATCCCCAGCCGCCTTTTGGCGGGATCGACTACCAGCACATGAAGCTGTTCCCCCGCGTGATTCGCGGGATGAGCAGCCTCAGGGCTCCCCTCTATACCCGAAAACCCCGCCGGTTAACCCGCCAGGGTGTGTAAAGCGCAACCATTGAGTGAAAGACAAGAAAGGCCGAGTGAGCGTGTCGGCATCGTTGAGGAAGGGCTTTTCCGCGGCATTCGCTTCCGCTTTCTCGAAGAAGGGTTGGGCTCGTGGGCCGCGCTAGTACTGACGCCAAATGCGGCAAAGTGCTCATTCTCGAACCCTCATCACAGGAGATTGAACCATGAAATATGATATGAAACTCATCAGTCACGATGAATTGAAGAGTAAATTGGAGCGCAAGGACAATTTTAAGCTAGTTATGGCCCTGGGTGCATGGGAGTACCGTGCGAAGCATATCCCCGGCTCGCTTCACTTTCTCACGCCCGAGGAAGCCCGGGCCTCGCTCACCCAGGACGATGAGATTGTCGTCTACTGTTCCAACTATGATTGTATCGCGAGCGTCTTGGCCTACAAGTACCTGGTTCATCACGGATACATGCATGTACGCCGTTATGCTGGTGGCATTCTCGACTGGGAGGAGGCTGGCTACCCGCTCGAAGGCGAGATGGTCGAGAAAGGCGTCAGTTCATGACAACCAGGCCTGTGCTCTTCTACGAAACTACGCTCTGATATGAAATACAGAAGTGAGGAAACGAGGTCAAAGACCGGATGAGGTGAGGATCAGCGGACTTCATACGTCTCTATGAACAACGTATGCTCTTTTCTCGAAAAGGACACAGAAACACGCTGGCACGTGTCACTGGCTCCTTCGAGAGCAGGACCCATCAAGGGTAGCAAGGCATCAGCCATCGCTCTTGCATGCCCATTCATCGCAACGATGGCTACAACGAGAGCAAAGGAGTACCATATGCAGATCCCACCATCCTGAGTGGTCGTATGCCATCGGAGAGAAGGATGTCAATCCGAAGCATCTTCAAGCCGCCGCAGAGCTGCTCACGCTGCACCGCGACGTGATTCGGGTTATTGACGCCGCCGGGCAGAAAGAGGAAGCCAAAGGCCAGAGCGAGGCGTCAACAGAGGAAGCAAATGAACCAAATCCGAAATGAGTTCGAACCTTCACCTTATTTACCACCTGAGTGCGACGGCGGCAAACGGGGCGACGAGTGAAACGCTCGGCACCCTTCTCGTCGCGCTGCGCCACTGGACACTGATGCTCGTCTACCTCTACACCGCCATCGGCGGCTTGATGCTGAGCTCCATGCTGCTCAGGACCAGGCTCGTTCCCCGAGGGCTGTCGGTGCTCGGTCTCATTGGTTACGTGGCGTTGCTGGGGGCCTCGGTGCTGGATATGCTGGGCCTCATCGACACAGTGGCTGGCCTGGGACTGGTCGGGCTCGTTCCCGGAGGCCTGTTCGAACTCCTCCTGCCGATCTGGCTCTTCGCGAGAGGATTCAACTTGACCGCCAGTGACAGCATGCGCGTCGCGCACGTGAGCGCCTAAGCCCGCAATGCAAGGCCCACGTCAATGACCTTCTATGAAAGGAACGCATCATGCCAACAGTGAAGAGCAGTATGCAAGGCAAGATCTGCATGGTGACTGGCGTCAATTTAGGGATCGGGAAAGCCACCGCGCTGGCACAGAGGGGTGCCACTGTCGTGATGGTCTGCCGGGACCGTGCCAGAGGCGAGCAAGCCAGGAGCGAGATCACCACGAAAAGCAGGAATAAGGCGGTTGATCTCCTGCAAGCGGACCTGTCATCGCAACAGTCCATCCGACAACTCGTCAAGAACGTTCAGCACCACTATACGCACTTGCATGTGCTGATCAATAATGCGGGAGCGGCCTTCCCTGGGCGGCGAGAAACCGTGGATGGAGTGGAGAGCCGTGAACTATCTGGCACCTTTCCTGCTGACACATGTGCTGCTCGATGTGCTCAAAGCCAGTGCGCCAGCACGGATTGTCAATGTCAGTTCGAATTCGCATGAAGCGGGCTACATTCAGCTGGATGATTTGCAAGAAGGAGGTGTTTGCATAACCCCCCGAAACGGTGCACTCGGCCTCAATTAGACATTTCCTTCATCGACCATCGAGAGGATGGGGTGATGCGCTAAGGCTTCGACGATCTCCTCCATATTGATGGGCTCTGGTGCTTTGGTAAACTCATACCGACCATAGAAATTAATATGTTGCCAGGCCACCGGGGAGATGTGGGCGAGGTGCGTCATGTCTTGGGTGGCCTCTTCGCGTGCCCACAACTGCGACAAGATGGTCATATTGTAGTAAATGATGCAGTTGGTGACCAATCGGCTACACTCATGCCACAGATGTTGGTCCTCTTCTGACCTGAAGCGCAATTTACCAAAATTGGCGTAGGAAACGGCACGACGAAGTTGATGGTAACTTTCGCCCCGATTGAGCGCAGTCTGGACGTTCTTGCGCAGAAGTGGCGAATCTACAAAATCGAGCAAATAGAGGCTGCTGATGATATTGTCGTATTCCCACAAAGCCTGGCGAGTCTTGTTTTTTCGAGCATAGGAGTTGAGTTTGTGGACGATGATACTCTGAGTCGTGGTTTTTAACGCCAACGAGACGAAAATGCGCTGCAGGTTCTCCCATTCTTCCACGATCAAATCGGTATTGAGTTTGCGTACGGGTTTCAATATGACGTCGCCATAATGGTTGGGGTGCTCGAAGCCATAGAGCGACGTGCGAAGTTTCTCCTGGATGCCTTTATAGCGCGGCGCGAACTGATACCCGAAGAGATGCAGCAACGCAAAATTCACCTGGTTTGTCCCGTGCGTGTCAGTGGAATGAACCTCCGGGTGAATGTCCGTGGTATTGTTAAAGAGCAAATCGAAGACAAATTGGCTCTCATGATCGTGGGCACCGATCATATCGGCATTCACCGGGACATGATTGGCAACCAGGGTATAGGCCACCACACCCTTGTTGAGGCCAAAATATTTCGGGGAATAGCGTGCATTGAATGTGGGAAGAGCTGTTTCAAACTTTTGCCCATCGCTACTGGAGTGGACCACGTTGGCGATATCATAGTGCCGAAAAATGGTCAGAGCGGCAATGGCATTACTGATGCAATCATTGGCCGCTTTCAGGGTTTCCAGGCGCAGAAAGTTTTCTGAGGTGCTTGCCAGGGTGGCGAAGGGGATGTCCGAAATGTCACCCATGCGTCCCAGGCCCATGTTGGTTGCCCAGGCAACGAGACAGGCGCTAATAATGCGATCATCGGCAGCCTGTTTGTTGTACCGTCCCAGCACATGCTCGAAGCACGTCATGAAGTGGCACTGGTGACTCACAAAGTGGAGCACACGACTGATGCTCACCTGAGGCAACGTCTCAAAGATCGGGTGGTTGATTGGCTCGGTGCTCGTCGGATACTGGAGCGTCCACCTCTTTCGTTTCCCCGTGGTCGTGATTTGAAAGTGGCTATTTTCCCCGGCACTGATGCGCTGATTGACCGAGCCAAGACGATCTTCCAATTGGCATTTCAGCTCGGCCAGGTGGTCTTGAATGGGCTGGGCCAGGATGGCTAAACCCGTCTGCGCAAGTAACACATCTTTGTTGGCCCACTGCTGATCGTCCAAGACATCATCCTCGAAACTGCGGAAGCGGACACTGTCGCGGCAAAAGAGATCGCCAGCTTCGAGTCGATGGCGCAACAGACGATAGACCAGAAATTCATAGCGGTCGGGGATGATGTGTTTCTCATCGGCTTCATTGCGCTGATAGAGATACCGTTTATCTCGGAGGGGTAAGAAGTCGGTGGGAAAATCTCCCGACTCGATCTGGCGGAGTGGGCGGTCTTGTTGAAAAGCCGTCTTGAGAAAGTGGATGGCTTCCTGGATGGGCGCATTGACTCGGGTGGCAGAGAGATCGACGGCGCGAAAGAGAGGACGGAGATGTTGCTTGAAGCGCCGGGCCATGGAGTCAATATGCTCCCATTCAAAGGCCATTTCATCGCAGCTCGCCTCGTTGATAATATACTCAGCAACGCGTGTTAAGCGTTGCCGATCGAAAAGCGCAAAGGCTTTTTCTTGCACGGTACAAAACGGCGTGTGGTGTTCATACTCGGCAGTAAAGAGCTTGAGCACCTCCCCAGCTTTAGGCAGATCTTGATTGCTCGTCCCACGATAGTCAGACACCGCTCTTTTGGCTGTGGCTTTCGCTTCATCTGAATACTGCTTCACCAAATGAATGAAACAGGTGAGCAGATTGTCGTTGAAACGCTGATAGCGATGGAAAACAAAGCACAACAGGTAGAGGTAGACGATCCAGGTGTCGAGTTGCTTGAGCCGAAACACCGAATAGTAGGAGACCAGCGAGGAATAATACGTGATGCCTTCACTCGAAATACCGAGTTTCGGCACGATCCGTCTGGCCAAGGTGTAGAGTTGGGCGAGGTGCTCACCACGGGCCATTTCGCGACGCATTTCACCGAAGCTAAAGTCCTTGGGCTGTCGTTTCACCAGGGTGATCGTAGAGAGCTCGTCGGATAAGTCAAGCAAAGAGTCAAGCGCCAGACACTCTTCAGAGGGCAAAAGCGTGTGGAGCATGGTCGCCAAGCGCTTCACTTCTGCCGTCAATGCCTTCCCGACCAGTTCTTCTTGCAGGAACGTATAGCCGGGTTTCACAAGGCGCTGTTCAGTGAGGTAGTGCAGGAGTTCACGCAAGACATAGATGGGTTTGCTACTGATTTGTGCAGCTTGTTGGGCACGAAGAAACAAGTCGTGTCGATCTGTCGGCGTGCAGAGGCGATAGCCAAACAGTTCCAAAATACGTTGCCGCTGTTTGAGGATCGTGCGTTTATTGAGCATCCGCAGTTCTAGCAGGGGCGTCTCGGGAAAATACCGCTCAAGCAGGTAAGTGACATCCTCGCCCACGTCATCAAAGGTAAAGGTGAAGAACAGCTGTTTGGCTTTGAAATAGCCCAGTTGAAGGAGAAAATACAGTTGAATAGGGATGTGTGTAAAGGATGCGAAGAGGTCTTTCTCCGGCTGGGTCAGTGTAAACACATCAGTGCGCTCGTCTCCGGTAAAGCCAGGTCTGCCATAGAGAGCTTCGATTTCCTCATCGTCGAGAATATGCAGTCGCTTCGGTGGTGTCATGACATTCGGCCTGGTCATACATCCTCCTCCTCAGGATAACAGCAGGGTCTCAGAAGGTATCCTTTTTGAGAACTGAGGTGTTGGAAGGTTTTGAGCAGCACCAAAAAGGCGACCAGCGTCGGTTTGCTTGTGGTGTGTTGTTGGGCCAGGAGACGCTCATCAAGGGTCGGCGTATACAACTCACGCAACTTACGCTCCGTCGGTGTGGCCTTGCGCTGCCGATAGGCGGTCTCGTCGATTCGTGGCACGATGGTTCCTTTCTAACCCTGACGACGTTCCCAGGCGCGCGCTTTGCGTTTGGCTGCTTCACGGTTATCGGCAATATATCGCTCCAGGCTACGTAAGGAGGTATGTCCACTAAAACGCTTGAGATCAACTTCTGTGTAATCATGGGCTGCCCGCACGCTGATGGCGGTGTGGCGCAGTTGGTGGAGATCCCAGCCAGGCGTATACTGCTTCCAGAGTGTGTCCGCCTGGCGGTAGGAAAGACGCGCATAGCCATCAGGCGTGAGATCGGCGCTCCGGGGAAGACGGGCCTTGCGCTGGGTCACGAACAACGCCCCGGTAGTTGGGTTGCCGCGCGTGAGCAGATACTTGTCGAGCAAGGAGCTGACGGCGCGCGAGAAAAACATCTCGCGGGGACGATCTCCTTTCCCATGAATGAGAATGGAACGCTCTGACCAGGAAATATCGTCGATATCGATAGCCAGCGCCTCCTGGCAACGTAGACCACCATCATAGATCAGCCAGAAGAGCGCGCGGTCGCGTGGGTTGGTGATCTGACGCAACACCGCCTCGACGCGTTGGGCATCGAGCGCCCGTGGAGTTCGAGTTCCTTCTGGTTTGCGTGCGACCTGCGCCAGGACATCCTCGATCTGCCATCCCTGGGCGCGGAGCCACCGGATAAAACTGCGCAGAGCGGCCAAGCGCCGATTGTAGGTGGCGGGTGCGAGCGCTTCCTGGCTCACGAGAAATGTGTGCACGACCTCAACCGTAAGCGCAGGAATGGGTGCTTGACCGCATGCTGCAAAGAGCGGTGCCAGATCCTCGGTATAACTTTCGCGGGTGCGTCGGGCAAAAGAGGAGCTTTCGAGGAAGTGGCAGGGTCACGGCTGGCAAAAAAATCACCTCGTTTCATGTGATATCGCACCTAATGCGGGATTTCTGGTCACGGTAGATGAAGCTGAGTGTACTGTTTTCGTGGAGATATTGGCAAGGTATCGCAGCTAATGGGCTATTAGCTGCGATAGCAGACACAGGGAAACATCCCAGATAGCCAGAGCCCAGCCAGACCGGAATCGTTCCCGTCCCTCCTGATGGCAAGAGTGTCCAGAATACCCAGCAGCGGAGCAAAATACGCGCCGACCAGTTGTTGAAACGCTACAGTATGTTGGCGGCTAGAGGTGAATACCCCACCAGCATCGAGCAAGAGGATGAGTGCTGCAGACTTTGACACGGATGTGCACCTCCTGCTCTCGTCAGGTATGCTTCGTGCTTGGCATGCACGCTCTGCCGTCCTTATCCCTGCCTGGCCTTGAGACTGGTCAGCATCAGATCCAGGCCGAACAGGAATTGGGCATCCATATCGCAGTCCGTGAGAATACAGGCGACTTCGACCAGGCGGGTTGGCGTCTCGCGCGGGAGACGGCGCATGATCTGGGTGAGTCGCCCAATGTCGGTCAACCCCGACGTTCCTTGCTCGGACGGCTCTGACGAGAGCGCAGACAACTCTACCATCGCGTAGCCAATGGCATAGGAACAGATCGTGCAGAGAACCTCCGAGGCACGCTTCTGCTCGAAACCAACTCGTTGCAACTGCTCCAGCATACTGCCGCACAGGTGCAGCATGGCAGGCGACAAGCTCCGACTATTGCACAGGAGGACATAGGCATGAGGATGGGTATGAGCCAGGGCGCGCAGCGAGGTGGCGAGCGAGCGGAGCAGCACTTCCCAGCCAGCCTCGCTCCCAGGCAGTTCCACCTCTCCCCACAACATCTCCGCGACGCTGTCCAGCAGCGCGTCTTTGTTCTCGAAGTGGCGATACAGAGCCATCGGATCCACCCCAAACTCCTGGGCGAGCTTGCGCATGGTGAGCGCCTCCAACCCCTGCTCATCAATCAGCCGCAAGCCGGCGTGCAGGATGCGCTCGCTGGTGAGTGGCCGGCGCACGGGTTTAGCTTGCGCTTGTGGTGACTCCCTGGTCCCGAAAACCTCGGGACTCGTCTCTATGCTCTCGGTCATGGCTGCTCTCGTTTCTGCTCCTCACGAGACCGGTAGATCGATCGGTCTCTCTCTTGACAAATCTACGACAACAATCTACAATGTAGTTAAATCTACAACATAGACATCTATTGTCTGTCCCTATTGTAGCACATCGCCAGACAAGGCGAAAGGAGGAGGAATGTTTCAGACAACGAGAGATGAGAGCCTGGGCGAAGCGAGGACCCCAGATCAGCAGTCTGCTACCAGACCGGATGCCAGGCCGCTCGCCTTTGAGCTCACCGGGCTGAGCAAGGTCTACCACCGGGGCAAGGACACCATGGTCCGCGCCGTTGATACCCTCAGCCTGTCGGCGCCGGCAGGCCAGGTGGTGGGGTTGCTGGGACCCAACGGCGCCGGCAAGACGACCACCATCAAAATGATGTGCGGACTGGTGGCCCCAACCAGCGGGCGCGTGCAGTTGCGCGGCTATGACGTGGCGAAAGCGCGTCCCATGGCGGTGCGGCAGGTCGGGGCAGTGCTGGAGGGAGCGCGCAATGTCTACTGGTCGCTCTCCGCGTGGCAGAACCTGCTCTACTTTGGACGCCTCAAAGGACTATCCCGTAAGCTGATTGTCCCGCGCGCCGAGTCCTTGTTGCGCTCCCTCGACCTCTGGGAGCGGCGGCACCAGGCGGTAGGTGGCTTCTCACGCGGGATGCAGCAGAAGGTGGCCATCGCAGCGGCGCTGATCACCGACCCGCCCATTCTGCTGCTCGATGAGCCGACCATCGGGTTGGACGTGCAGATGGCGCGCACGGTCAAGGACTGGATCGCGCGGCTGGCGCACGAGGAAGGGAAAACCATCGTGCTCACGACGCACCAGCTGGCCCTCGCCCAGGAACTCGGTGATCGCATCGCGATTCTCGATCAGGGGCGTCTCTTGACCGACCTGCCGGTGCGCGCGCTGCTCAATCGCTTCCGCCAGGAGACCTACGAGATCCGGCTGGGCAGTTCTCTCGTGCCTTCTGCCTCGCCGTGGCTCGACGGTTTCTCGCTCACCTTCGAAGATGGGCAGACGCGCATCCGCGGACCCATCTCTGACCAGGACAGGCTCTACGACCTGCTCACCCAGATCCGTGCGCAGCATCTGCCGCTGATCGCGGTCGAGCCGGTCGAACCGACCCTGGAGGAGGTCTTTGTCCAGGTGCTCAAGGAGAGATGAGGCTTACGCATGAACATCGGGTACTGGATTGAGTTCTGGTGGGTCATTCCTATCGCGCTGGCGATCTGCGTCGTCGTCTGCCTCGTCGGCGTCGAGGGCTCCATCCTGTTTGCCCCTTTCTATGCCGTCGTCTTTCCCTGGTTGACTGGCATCCCTCTCACTCCGCTCCAGGCGATCCAGATCGGCATCTTGACGGAGATCTTCGGCTTCACCAGCTCCATCATTGGCTTCTCGCGCGCCGGTTTCATTGATGTGCGCATGGGGCTGCGGACGGCGGTGGTGGGTGTCCCGATGGCGATACTCGGTGTGGTGTTCGCCTACGTACTCCCACAGCCGGTGCTGCTGCTCATCGTCGCGCTGGTGTTGCCCCTGCTTGCCTGGTATCTGCGCCGCCCGGTCCAGCTTCATCCCGGCCCGCGCAGCGAGAGCGTGAAGAGCGTCTCCACACGCATTCCACTCTGCTGCTACGCAAGCAGTGCGATCTACCGCAACGGAGGAAACGCTCCCGCAGCGGTCCAGCAGGTCGAGAGCGCCGCACCGGATGCAGGTAAGGGACACAAGGGCTGGTACGAACACCGCGACCGCAAGGGGCGATGGTACCGCTACCGGCGTCCGCGGCCGATCGAGCAGGCGCTGGTGGGGGCCATTGGCGGTGTCTTCACCGGAGTGGTCGGGTTCGGCGTCGGCGTGCTGGGCGTCAGTCATCTCGTGCTGCGACGCATCCCGATGCGCATGGCGGTCGGGACGAGCCATTTCGTGATCCTGCTGGTCACCGGGGCCGCCGTCGCGACCCATCTGGTCGAGATCACAACCCGCCACCTGACACCACCCTGGAACATCATCGCCGCGAACGTGGTCGCGGTGCTGATTGGGGGCCAACTCGCGGCATGGCTCGCCGGTCGTCTCTCTGACCACTGGATGCGGCGGGTTCTCGTTACCCTCCTGCTCGTCCTGGCGGTGGCGACCCTTGTTCGCGCAATACAACTGCTGCTGTAGCCCATTGACACTCCGCGTGGGCTCAAGCCCGACGGGAACAATGGACCACGGCGCCCGCAAACAATCTTGAGTTGATGAGATGTAAAATGTTTCCCTGGCTATTCTCGCATACCGAGGAGGTGTAACATGTTTACCCGGCTATTCTCGCACTCCGGGCAGGAAGTAGCCATACCACAGGACTCCTGGCTCAAGCCACCTGTCGAGCAGGGCGCGGGCAGACGCGGCTCACGCCTCGTGGCGGCGACCCGCGCAGTACTCAACGAGACGCAGAAGGGCTTATGGCTGTTGTGGGGCCATCGCACCATCGTGCTGCTGGAGATCCTCAGCATGGTGGCCTTCTACCCGTTCCTGCAGTTCGTCATTGGCAACGGCACGATCAATCGCGCGCTGGTGCCACCCACGCTGCTGGCCTTCCTGACCCTGCCCATCCTCTACATCGCCATCCTCAAGCTGGTCGGCGACCTGCTCGAAGAGGTCAACAGCGGCACGTTCGAGCAGATGCACCTCAGCCCGTTCTCGCCCGCATCTCTGCTGGTAGGCCGGCTGGCTGCTCTGATCCTCGAAGGGGTTGTGATCGCGGTCGTCGCTGGCATCGTGATGACCTGGCTGCTGGGGGTCGGCATCCCATTGCGACCGGCAGGCCTGCTGCCCGCGGCCCTGACGGTCATCGATATCGCCGGTTTTGCCCTGCTGATTGGGGGACTGGCCCTGGCGCTCCCCCAGATCGGCGCGATTGCACACCTGTTCAGTGGGCTGATCTTTGTCCTGAACGGGACCTTGATCCCCTTGGAGTGGTATCCCACCTGGGTGCAGACGCTGGCCAGGTTCCTGCCCACCACGCTCGGCGTCGAGGCCATGCGCAAGGTGGTGCTGCAAGGGCAGTCGCTCGGTGCCGGGTGGGCTGACGGGACGCTGCCGTGGCTCCTTATCCACGCGGCAGGACTGGCTGTGCTGGGCTGGCTGGTGTTCCTGTTCAACGATCGACGAGCCATGCGGCATGGCACTTTGCGGTAGAACATACACGCTGAAGCGAGCGCTGGCTTCGTACGAGTCGGCGCGCAACAGAAGGAGGGTATTATGCAAGTAGAGAGGCGAGCGACGACACACTCATCCAATGTGCTGCCTCCAACCGGCGAGGCGAAGGTAGGAATACGGGCCATCGCCACTGCGATCGGCAACGAGATCGAAAAAGGTCTGATCGATCTCTGGCGCGGCAAGGTCGCCTCGTTGCTGGAACTGATCTTGTTCGCGCTCATGTTCCTGGCCATCACCTTTGCCCTGGGGAGAGGAGCGTTCCACCGGGAGCAAGTGGCACCGCTCTTGCTGGGCTTCGTCGGGTACATCTTCTTCCACATGCAAACCAACCGGCTGTTCTGGGGACTGCTCGGCGAGATGCAGAGCGGTACGCTCGAACAGATGTATCTCAGCCCACTGCCGTCCTGGCTGCTCACGATTGGGCTACAGGTTGCCTCCGTGGTCGAGGCCGCCCTCAGCGCGATCGTGCTTTCCCTCTTCATCGACCTGGTGGTCCCCGTGACGATTCCTCTGCGATGGACGGCATTCCTCCCCCTGGTGCTGCTGGTGCTTGGCAGTGTGGGCTATTCCTTGATCCTGGGCGGGCTCACGCTGCTCTTCAAGCGCCTGGAAATCCTCAAGGAGATCTTCCAGATCATCGTGCTGATCTTTGGCGGAGTGCTGGTTTCTCTGGAGCGCATGCCAGGCTGGATGGCAACCATCGCGCGCTTCCTCCCCCTCACGCCAGGGGTGGATGTCCTGCGCAAGACCCTGCTCGATCAGGTCTCCCTGGGAACGCTGGCCGGTGATGGCACGCTCCTGTGGCTGGTGGGCAGCACGGCGGCCTACCTGCTGCTGGGGATCGTGATCTTTCGCTGGTGCGAGCGCATCGCGAAGCGGCGGGGCACGTTGGGTCAGTACTGACACCGGTCCTGTCCCAGCCGGGAAACCATTCGACGATGATACACACACGCACGCGTTTCACGTGCGAAGAAAGGAACCATGATCATGACATCACACGTGCTTCAAGACACCATCAAAGCGCACGAAGACTTCGTCACTGCTCAGCAGAAGGAGGAATTTCGGTTCATCCTTCCCTTGCTGCGGCTCCTCGCCGAAGGGAAGCCCGTCGAACCTGTGCGCCTGGCAACCGTGGCACACCGTCCTCTTGAAGAGATTCAGGCAATTGTGCAGTCATCTGATGCCGAGGTTGATCAAGCGGGCAACATCGTTGGCTGGGGTCTGTCGCTCGTACCTACCCCACACCAGTTTCAACTGGGTGAGACCATCCTCTCTACCTGGTGTGCGCTGGACGCCCTTGCGTTTCCAGCACTGCTCGGGCGCACCGCTCATGTCGTCTCCACCTGTCCGGCGACCGGCAAGACTGTCAGCTTGACCGTCACGCCCACGCACATTGAGCGCCTCTCCCCGGCAAGCGCGGTCGTTTCGGTCCGAGCACCGGGAGCAGACACCGACCTCTGTCATGTCCGAGGAGGCTTCTGCATGCAGGGACACTTCTTTGCGACGCACGAAGCAGCCGTCGCCTGGCCTGAATTGCATCCACAGGCTGTTCTCCTCTCCGTCGAGGAAGCAGCCTCGCTTGGACGCGCTCTTGCCCGCCGCATCCTTGCGTTTGAGCAGGAGTCAGACAACCACGAGTATTCGATCTGAAAAGGAGAAACATCGCATGAGTACTCCCTCGCAAGAAATGGCCTGTATGGCCTGTGAGCCACACATCCCTATCCCTCGTGCAAACCCACGACAGATGGGAGGTGAAGATACCAATGAGAAACGAGCAGCCTGTCGGCAGCAAGATGAAAGGAGCATGATGATGAGTACGACCCAACAACCGTGTTTTTTGTTTCTAGCGCATGATCCCTATCCGTATTACCAGCGGATGCGCGAGCAGCAGCCTGTGGTCTATGACCAGGATCGTGACGTGTGGTTCGTGTTTCGCTATGAGGATGCCGAACGCGTGTTCACCGAATACGAGACCTTTTCGTCGCAGGCCTGGTGTTGTGAGTTCAACAATGTCCTCTATTACACGTTTACGCGCATGGACCCGCCACAGATGCAGCAGTATCGCAGCTTGGTGAGCCAGGCCTTCACGCCACGGGCGGTCGCGCAGTTGCCAGAACAGATCACCCTCCTCGCCACCCAACTGCTCTCCCGGGTCGCGGAGGCGGGGCAGATGGATGTCGTCGAGGACCTGGCGCTTCCGCTGCCCTTGCTGGTGATGCGCGACCTGCTGGGGCTGCCGCCTGAAGATGATGCGCGGCTGCTTCCCTGGGCAAGGAGCAACGCCCAGCTGGGCGATGGGCCATTCCCTCCAGAGATGCGATCCTACTTGCTCGACCTGATCAGCAGGCCGCAGCGACTGCGACCAGGGGTGATCCAGTCGTTACTGGAGGCGCGCCTGGAGGGACGCCCGCTGACGGAAGCGGAACTGTTGGGGTTCTGTGGGATGTTGTTCGCGACCGCCAATGCCGAGATGACCCCTTTCCTGGGCAACGTCGTCCAGGGCTTACTGGAGCAGCCTGGACTCGCCGAGGAGCTGCGAGCCAACCCGGATCTGGTGCCAGGAGCCATTGAGGAGCTGTTGCGCTTTTATCCGCCGATTCCGGAAACGTCCCCGCGCGGAACGACCAGAGCCGTGGAGTTGAGTGGGCAGTCCATTGCAGCAGGACAACGTGTCGTGCCCATGATTGCCTCAGCCAACCGCGACGATACGATGTTTGCCGATCCTGACCGCTTTGATATCCGGCGCACCCCAAACCCGCATCTCTCGATGAGCACCGGCCCGCATGTGTGTCTGGGAGCGCATCTGGCCCGCCTGGAAACCCAGGTGGTGCTCAGTGTCCTGCTGGCTCACCTTGAGGACCTCCAGCTGGCGCCTGGGGCGACGCTGGTGCCAGCTGGTATGTTTGGCGTGAAGCACCTGCCCATCACGTTTCGCTGGCACTCCGGCTCGCCTCTCGCCCAGGTGAGAAAACAGCCCGATCCGCAGGTGAGCGCTGGTTCGCAGTGCCCGCTTCCTGCTCACCGCTCTTGAGTCCCCTCTTTGTCGCCCTGGATGCAGCCCAACCTGCCATCCAGGGCGAAAGCAAGCGTGTCGTTCCTGAAGAGGAAGGCCAAGCCTTTGATCGAGGGTTTTGCCCACCATGACGATACTGACTCATGACTCCCGGTATGTAAATTTGCTCACTTCGTGGGAGAACATTTGCACATTCTGTGGGCTGGCGCACCATTGTATTGCCCTGTCATGCCGCCTCTGCCCCGTTCGTTCGTTGTGTACCCAGGCGGCGGGATCGCCCAGGCGTGTTACCCTGCGTGCGCAGACCGACCACGAGATGTTGCAGCGAGCCCGACGTTTGCAAAGAACCCCGGAATGGAAAGCCCGTTATGAGCGCAGAGCGGGCATCGAGGGAACCATTTCGCAAGGGACGCGTGGCTTCGGCTTACGCCGATCTCGCTACATTGGCGAAGCCAAAACCCATCTGCAACACATTTTGACGGCGAGTGCGATCAACCTCGTTCGCTTTGCCGCCTGGAAAGCTGGCGTTCCTCATGCCAAGACTCGCATTTCACGCTTTGCTGCTCTCAAGGCTTCCTGAGCGCGATGAGCAATTTAGCAACAGTATCATTAACGGAACGGAAAACCACGCTAAGAGCTCTTAGCGTGGTTTTCCGTTCCGTTAATACTCGACCCCCAGGCAGGGATCATCACGAGGCACGGGCGCGCGCACTTCGTGGATCGGACGAGCCTTCAAGTGGGTGAAGAAACCCTGGTCGGTCGCCATGTGGTGATTGCGGCTGGTGCGCACCATGCCCCCTTGGGGATACCAGGGGAGGAATACCTGACCACCAGCACGCAGTTTCTGGATCTGGAAGCCCTCCCGCGCCGCGTCGCCTTTGTCGGTGGCGGCTATATCGCTTTTGAGTTTGCCCACATCGCTGCGCGGGCTGGCGCGCAGGTCCAGGTGCTGCACCGAGGGAGCCGTCCCCTGGCGAAATTTGATCCCGACCTGGTAGCCCAGCTTGTCCAGACCACCCGCGAACTCGGCGTCGAAGTCCGGCTCAACACAGAGGTCACGGCCATCGAGCGGCAGGGAAACCATCTGCGTGTCCACACCCACGCGGGCGCGCAAGAAACGAGTGTTGAGGCGGACCTGGTGGTGCATGCCGCCGGGCGGGTGCCGGAGATCGACGACCTGGACCTGGACGTGGCGGGGATTGCCCGCGAGCAAGAGGGCATTTCCGTCAACGAGTACCTGCAAAGCGTGACCAACGAGGCGGTGTATGCGGCAGGAGACGCTGTTGGAAGCGGTGGCTTTCCGCTGACCTCTGTGGCTGGGATGCAAGGGAGTATGGTGGCGCAGAACGTGCTGGAAGGCAACCGGCACACGCCGAACTACACGGGGATTCCCAGCGTCGTTTTTACGACACCACCTCTGGCTCGCGTGGGATTGACGGAAGAGGCGGCTCGCGCCCAGGGTCGGCATTTCACCACGCATCACGAGGACACGTCAGATTGGTATTCCTCACGGCGTGTGGCGCTCTCGCACTCCCCACGGGTTGCGCAACGAGATTCATAGCTGAGCAAGAAGAAGGAAGGCCAGGACATGTTTCATGCCATTCCTGCTTCGCCTTTCGAGAGCAGCATGCAGGGGAACAAACTTTATCCCTGTTGAGATTTCTCCTTGACAGGATTTCCCTGTCTGTGTTATCCTTTGACGGGAACTTAGTGAACGTTTAGTTACTCATACACGAACAGGAGGAGCAGCCGATGAAGAAACACCTGGATGGCCCCTCTTCCCACCTCGACCAGGAGACGTGGCGGCAGATTCTCACCGTCGCGAAGGACCTCTTTTTTGCGAAGGGCTACAAAGGCGTTTCCATGAGAGAGATCGCCGAGGCGGTTCAGGTCACGCAAGCAGGCTTGTACTACCATTTTCCCAAAGGGAAGGAAGAACTGTTCACGAAGATGATCCAGATCTTGTTTGTGGACGAAGGAGTGGCAGGAATCGGCCAGACCTTGGGAACCATGAGTGGTCTCCGAGAGTGTTTGAACGTCCTCACCGCTTCTTTGTTAACGCTTCCCATTGATGATCAGTTTACGATGCTGCTGCGAGATGCCAGGGAGTACATCAAGGACCCGGAAAACCAGCGGATCATCCTGTCCCTGCGAGACCGGATCAAACAACAGGTCACGGGCCTTTTTCAAGCGGCCCGAGATGCCGGAGAGATTCGCACGGATCTTCCGGTCGAGGCGCTGGTCAGTCTCTACATGGGGATGCTCAGGGAGTCAAAGAGTAGTCAGGCGTCGCAGTTGGTCGCCGTGCTGCTGGATGGCATTACATCTCCCGCACAGCGAGATCAGCCCTAACGCTTTTTGCAGATGAGTTAGTAAACGTTTAGTAAGCTTTGGGGTTTCAATCCATCCGTCAGACCTCGTGCAGCGCGGCACACCACAAGAGCTGTGGGGGCGGATGTGTGCCTTGCTCATTCCGGCATGCTGCCTTTTCGGCTTCTCGCGCGGCGAGAGCGAACAGACCATGAAAAGAGAAAGAAAGGAAAGACTTCGCACGATGAACGCATGTCTCTCACGCCTCTCCCAACACGAGGCACTCCTATGGAGGTGCTCATGACCCCCTCCCCTGATCCCTCCCAGACGGAACTGGCAGCGCACGAGGTGCCGCTCGGCACGTCGGCCATCGAAACACATGGCTTGAGCAAGCACTTCGGGCAGCGCAAAGCCGTCGATGGCCTCACGATCCGCATTCCTGCCGGCTCCATCGCTGGCTTTGTCGGCCCCAATGGCGCCGGCAAGACGACTACCATTCGTCTGCTGCTGGGACTCGTGCGACCAAATGCTGGCAGTGCCACGATTCTGGGCCACCCGCTGACCCATCCAGAGTGGTACCTTCCGCGCGTTGGGGCGCTCATCGAAGCGCCTGCTTTCTATCCCAGCTTGAGCGGGCGGACGAATCTGGAGGTGCTGGCCCGCCTGGGCGGTCATCCCCGCTCCCGCATTGACCAACTGCTCGAACTGGTCGAGCTGAGTGACCGAGTGCGCGACCCGGTGAGAACCTATTCGCAAGGGATGAAGCAACGGCTCGGAGTAGCGATGGCCCTGCTCCCTGACCCTGATCTGTTGATCCTCGATGAACCGGCCAATGGCCTCGACCCCCTTGGTATCATCCAGATGCGCGATCTGCTGCGGCGCCTGCGCGAGCAGGGCAAGACCATCTTCCTCAGTAGCCACCTTTTGGGAGAGTTGGAGCAGGTGGCGGATTGGTTGGTAATGCTTCATCAAGGCCGAGCCGTGTTCAGCGGTCCGGCCCGCGAGTTCCTTGACCGTCACGGCGAGTTGGTGGTCGAAGCCGAGGAGGCGACGCAGCTCGATCTGGTAGCTCAGATCGCAAGAGAGGCGGGTTATCCCGTCACACAGGAAAACCATTCTCTGCGGATTGTCTGCCCCACCAGTTTTGCTGAAGACTTGAATCGGCGTGCCAGGGAGGCTGGTGCTACCCACATTGCCATCCATACAAAAGAGGCCAGCCTCGAAGAGCATTTCCTGGCTATGCTGAAAGGAGACCACGAATGATGCGTGCGTTTCGCAGCGAGTTGCTCAAGTTCCGCCGCTGGAGCGTCCTGGCAGGTTCGGGAGTGATGATCGCCGCCACCGCTTTTATCGCCTATCTGACCTTCCACCAGATCACGTCTGGGGCCACCGGATCGGAACTCACCCCCCTCATTCAGGCGTTTCCGACGCCGCAGGGGTTGATCACCGTCGTGGGCCAGGCGCGTTCCCTGATCATTGTGATCGCGCTCATCATGGTCACCTCGAACATCGCTGCGGAATGGTCCCAAGGCACCCTGCGCAACCTGCTGGTGCGCGAACCGAACCGCCTGCGCCTGCTTGCAGGCAAGATGCTTGCGCTGGTACTCTTCGTGATCGTTTCCGCCGCGTTGACCCTGGCAATCAGTGCCACGCTCATCCTTGTCGCAGCTCACGCGCAGGGAATCCAGGCAGCAGCCTGGACCTCGTCTGAAGGGTTGCGCACCTTGCTTGCTTTCTTCGGCAATGAGGTGCTCTGTCTTGTCGGCATCAGCCTGCTCGGCATGCTCATTGCCGTGCTGACGCGCTCGGTGGGTGCTGCTGTGGGAGTCGCCCTGGCCTACGTCCTGGTCCCGGAGGGAATCATTGCCATGGTGTGGCAGCAGGGGTCTCAGTGGTTTCCTGTCCGTGTCCTCAACTTTCTGCCGGGCTCGACCCTTCCCCTGGCGGTCGGTCCGACGCCTCCTCAGGGCTATCCTACTGCGCTTCTGGTGGCGCTGCTGTGGATGGTCGGCTTTGTCGTGGTGAGCGCCGTCGTGTTCCAGCGTCAAGATGTCAACGCGTAGCGCTGAAAACCATAGGGAATGGAATGAAACACCAGGGAGGTAAATGATGAAATCGCTTCGTGACCATGAGTCCGTGCGTCCATCGGGATCGACCGGCATGGACAGAGAGAACGGCGAGGGTCGATCCGGGGTCATTGGCAACGAACGGCTGACTGCGCTGGCTGGCGCGGTACTCTTCGTGCTGATGGTGGTCGAGTTGGTGACCGTGGCGAACCTGCGCGCGGGGCTGCCGCTCCATGTCTTGATCGGAGTACTCTTGGCCGGCCCACTCGCCGTCAAGCTCAGCTCGACCGGCTACCGCTTCCTGCGCTACTACACGAGATCGCCCGCCTACGTGCGCAAAGGCCCGCCCCGCCTGCCTCTGCGGGTGCTGGCCCCGCTGCTGCTGGTGACGACCCTCGTGGTGATCGGCAGTGGGATCGGACTCGTGGTGACTGGCCCGCTTCATCCTGGTCCACTGCTCCTCGTGCATGGCATGAGTACCCTGCTCTGGCTCCCGCTGATCGCTATCCATGTCTTCGCCTACCTCCGGCGGGTCCCACGTCTCGTCGCGGACGACTGGAGCAAATCATCCAGCCGGAACGAGCATTTGGCACGTGGGCTTCGGCTCGGCGTGAACCTCAGCGCGCTGCTCGCCGGCGCGCTTGCTGCCGTCCTCGTGCTCCCCATCGCCGCACCGTGGACCACCTGGATCACGACGACCGGCAATGTCCCAGGCCCATTCCTCATCATCGCTGGCCTGCTGATCACCGCCCTCGCGCTGCTGGCCGCCAGGCTTCTCAGGTGGGGGTAGATGGACGATGAGGAATGAGCAAGGAGGATGTGCTTCACCTACGACACATTCTTCCGTCACGATTCAGATCACACCAGAATCCAAGCCCTCCATGCCCTCCTGGATGGGCGAAGTGGCAGCGTTTGCGCATGTGCTCACGCATACGGGTCTGCTCACAACCATCCAGGAGCGGGCGCGGACGAAGCGCACCCGCTTTGGTCAGTACGATCTCATCGATTTTGTCGCCGTGCTGATCGGCTATGTTCTTTCGGGGGAATCCACGCTGCTGGCGTTTTACGAACGGCTGGCTCCGTGGGCTTTGCCGTTCATGGCTCTCTTCGGGCGAGACCGGCTCCCCCATCGCTCAACCCTGTCCCGGTTTCTGGCGGCTCTCGACCAACCCACGGTGGAAGCCCTGCGCACACGCTTTCAAGAGGATTTGCTTGCCCGCAACCCTTTTCCTTCCCCTGGTGGCCTGTTCGACCGGACAGGCAGGCAGTGGCTGGTAATTGACGTGGATGGAACCCGACGAGCCGCCCGTCAGCGGGCACTGCCACAGACGGACGCCTTGCCTGCTCCCTCTCGCCGGTTTGATCAGGTATGTGCGCCAGGCTATCAGGGCCGCAAGCGGGGGGAAGTGATTCGTACCCGTACAGTTGTGCTTCAGACACATACGCATCAGTTTCTCGGCACGTTCGGAGCGCCTGGCAACGGGGACTACCGCGGCGACCTGCGCCAGGCTGCCCAGGTGATCACCAGCTATGCTGCCGCACTTGGGTTTCCTCCCACCTCCATCCTCGTACGGTTGGATGGCTTGTATGGTGATGCCGCACCCCTTCTTGATGTTCTCTCTGCTGATCTGGGGGTGATCGCGAGGAGTCGTGCCTATCATCTGCTGGATCTAGAAGCGGTAAAACGTCGCCTGGGGTACGCTCCAGACCACGTGAGTACCCGCCCGGAAAGCGGCATGACGCGTGCGCTATATGATTGTGCCTCCGTCCCTTTGACCCCTGCCGGATCCACCGTGCGCCTGATCGTCGCCACTCACCCTGCCACAGGATCTGCTCCCGCCATTGGCACCGAGCGCGACGGGACGGCCTACGAACTCTTTGTGAGCACCCTGCCCTCCCCAGCGTTTACCGCCTCAGATGTCCTTGATTTGTATCTGCATCGCGGCTCGTTTGAGACGGTCCTGGCCGATGAAGACGATGAGCAAGAATCCGACCGCTGGTACTCGCATACCCCATGTGGTCAGGAGTTTGCTCAGATTATCGCGCAGTGGGTATGGAACCTCCGCTTGGAGTTGGGGCAAGCGCTCTCTCCCTCCGAGCTGCGCACTACTGAATTCGCCGAGGCTCTGACCGTCGAGCCTGCTCAGGAGTGCGAGGCTGATGCTCCCCAGAAGTCAACGCCAGAGGTCGAGTATGGCCCTCCGAAATTCGCGCGCCCCTCTTTTACCCATGGCTTCCCCGGCTCCGCCTTTACTCCACAACCGGATGGAACCCTGCGTTGTCCTGCCAACCACCCGCTCTATCTCCAGGAGCGGCGTCCAGAGCGCGATGGTTCCCTGCGGATCTTGTATGCGGCGCGTATCGTCCATTGTCGTTCTTGCCCCTTGCGCGCGCAATGTCAAGAAAGCAGCACGACGCTCAAACCGCGACGAGTGAGCGCGGTGTTATGGCCGCTCTCCTCTTCTCGCTCGGATTCCTCGCCTCCTCCTGAGACAACCGGAGCATCGCTTGCTTCTGTACCGGTGTTCTGGCGCGACTGGCCACGCTGTGGTATCCGGCGAACCTGGATCAAGGTGGTCCGCAGCCAAACCATTTGCCTGGAAAGCTCCTCTCAGCTCTTGCCATCACGCGCAAAAGCGCCTGCCGAGAAGATCTTGATCCGAGCTGAGCGCGCGCATTGGCGTCTCTCCTGGCAGCAGCGGCTGGCACGCAATGCCCGTCCATCGGACGCTCCTCGCTTAGTCGTCACGCTTCACGGACTGTCTGCCGCCTTTGCTTCCTCCTTTGGCTTTGATCTGCTTGCTACGGCCTAACCTCACCGATTGCCGCAGGCGTTGCTTCTTGCCTTGATGCCGCCTGGCTCCTTTCCTTGCACGAACGTCATTCGATGATTGGCATGCTTCTCAACTGTTGTTCTGATATAGAGTCATTGATGATCTTCTGACCCCCTTTGCTTGAGCTTAGCTCGTTGCGCAACCCGTGGGGGAGACCACTCCAAAGCGGAGAGCCTCCGCTTCTTGGTTTGCCTTCACATTGGAATGGTCTCTTTCTAACGAGAGCGTCCGCGCATCTCGTGATCAGAGGACGTGATTGCTCGGAACGCGCGCTCCAGCCTTCTAGAATTGGCCCCACCCGTTGTATGTCGTTGTATCCAGGACAGCGAACCAATCGAAATCGGTGAAGCTTTGGGCGCCCAGTGCCATATAGGACCCGTTCTTCTTACTGCCAGAGCGAATCGGAAGTGCCGCCATTTCCTCTGTAGGAAGCCCTTGCCCTTGATGGGTGGGAATGAACCGCACTGGCCCAGGAGCGGATGTGAACCGCGCCTCAAGCGTCCCGGCTTCTGGCTGGTCGATCCCGTTGGCTGGCGAGGAGCCTACGGCCGAGCCGATGACGGCATAGCGGCGACCGAAGAGTTCATGAAGATGAGATCCAACGGGCCACCAGATCACCGTCTCATTCCCCCATTGCCATTGCACCTTTCCACGTTTGAGATGGCTATTGTGGGCAAAAATCAAGACGTTGCCTCGACCCTGTTCACGGGAGACGATGTACGCCAGATTCTCTGCCATCATTGCGTCACGTATGCCGAGCAGGCGGGCCTGGCGTTGATCGGACGTTTGCGCTAACGCTGCATGATAGTGTAAGAGCTGCCGAGCCACCACAGCATAGTGGACGGCTTCCCGATAGCGGCTCTCGTCGCTCTTCGCGATTAATTCGGGACGGCGCACGCGCAACTCTGAAATCAGCTCCTCTGTCTCGATCCGCAATGCGGTTGCTGCTGGTGATCGACCTATCGATTGCGTCGGGTCGAGCATGGTAGCCGGATTCTCCCAGGCAGAGTCCTGTCCGAGCAGCGGGTCGATGCGCTTGCGATACTCCTGGCCGAGGGCTTCATCTCTCTCGCTGAGGTAATCAAGCGCAACGTAGAGTGTCTGGCGGGGGCTATCTGCGGTCACATCGGTCGGGCTATCGAAACCATAGAACTGGAGTTTCCTATGGTGTGCTGGATCAGCATTGTATTGTCTCATCCACTCGACAAGTTCTCGATTCGCTTCGAACTTCCCGAAACCGTGGCTCAATCCAGTATCCTGCACCGCCTCATAGGATGCCGGACCACGGCCAAGCACGTATTCGTTGATGATGGGTCCCCGAGGAAAACTGCTCTCAATGGCAATGGCGCTGTAACCATAGGCTTCGACAAGGCGTTGGAAGAGTTGATTGCGAAGGACAAGCAGCTCTTCCCCTCCATGGAGTGCTTCTCCAAAGCCAAGCAATTCTACCGAATCGCCAAGTGAGTCGATCACCGTATCAACGGCGGCGTTGAAGTCCGGGCGAGAATCGAGTGAGAATGGGATCGCCTCGTGTGCAATCCAGTCGTCGAGTGTCGCATATACTACTGCTGTGTGCGTCATTGGTCTAACCTCCGTTGTTTTCACTGTAACATTCATCCAATGAGAAATCTTCTCCTTCTGCTGCTTCTATCTACCATGCTCTCGTATACCGTCTGAGAGCATGGTAGCCTGGACAAGTGAGAACACTCTCCATGCTAAGGCAGATCTCGCAGGAGGCTGCATGCATGCATCTCCGATCCAAGCTGGCCGGGCTTTTTCTGGATCACGTCTCTACTGTACAACACAGATGCAAGATTAGAGGGTAGAAAGAGAGCCTGGAGCGTGCGTATGGACAGAAAGGGACTGATCCTGCTCAATATGCTTGGAGTTCTGTGATAGAACGAGGGGTGTATCGCAAAAAGCCTCAAGCTCGAACTTGAGAGTTTTCCATGAAGCTTGGCAACACTTTACGCACTATCGAGTTTTCCCAGGGCTGCTGGAATGAGCGTCGAGCCGGGTGCGCAACTATGAAGCCTTTGAGGTAGGCTCAGAATGCGTGTGAAAACCACGGAGACGTGAGAGATTTTTTCACGTACTCTGGGCCTCCCTCTTCATGAGACTCTCGTCGGGTCGTTTTTACAAGGAGCGGAGGTATGTATTTTTGTCCCAAGTCTTTATGCAATGAGAGAAGTTATGCCCGTCATGCCCGCTACTTTGCGGCTGGTGACAGCTTACGTAGCGTTACCCCTTATTATGATGCGAAAGCGAACCAATCTACCATATAACGTCGGGCCGCACTGACAGGCCGAACTGGCCCGTTCTTGACACAGGGCGTACGCTGGCGCTCATTCTGGCTCCAGTTCCGCTTCCTCGGCGTTCCGTTCAAGCAGGGCATCGAGTCGTTCGCGTGTGGCTGTCGGCAAGCGCTGCAACTCGGCCTCAAAGAACCGCCGTCTTTCTGACCACCGCTGTGAATGTCACAGAAAGCTTCCTCGCTCGTTGTCTTCCGTAACGAGTTTTTGCAACTGAACCATGTTTCTCACCATCAACGACAATCGACCATTTCTCACCTCACGTTCCCACTAACTTACATTAGCGCGAACGTACTAATCCTGTGAATAAGAGTCCTGATTTGCTATCGGTATTGGTGACCACTACTGATAATATACATATTGGCGGGTAGTATCGGTAACTTCGCTCGGTAATTTTTTGCAAAGATAAGACACTGACTTGTTCCGTCACAAAAAATTGGCTAAAATGAGGTCTGGTCATAAAAGATCAAGGTGCCTTGAGAAAGGTGCCAAATGAAGAGGGAGGACAGTGTGCCTTTAGTAACTGAACAGATTCCGAATAAGGAGACGACGTTTTTGCTCTCGATGCTCTTAGACGCCGAGGAGGGTGAGGAGCGCATCCGTGCTGCACTCCTTGATCCGACCTGTACCGCCTATGCAGCCTGGTTAGATGGTCAGCTTGCCGGAGCTGCCGTGGTGCGCTGGGAGGAAGATGCGACCAGCGAGATTCTGTATATCGCGGTGGCTGCTGCTTTGCGCGGGCGCGGGTATGGGAAGCAGATCATTCAAGTTTTCCAAGAGGAATTGCGCAAGCGTGGAGGGCGTTCGCTCCTGGTTGGGACGGCGAACGCTGCACTGGAGAACATTGCTTTCTATCAGAAATGCGGCTTCCGCATGTTTGAGATCAGGCGTGACTATTTTGCGTATATTCAGCCGCCGATATCAGAGCATGGGATTCTGCTTCGTGATATGTTGGTTTTGCGTTATGACCTGGAATGAAGGAGGAAGAGATCACATTGCAACAAGAGGATAACAGCACAGACGGAACCTCACAAGAACGCTATGCCGATGAACTGGTAGGTCCCGACGATTACTGGCTCACCATCACAGATGCCGCTCGCGCTACGCGGCGTCAGGATGTCAGCATCCGACGTTGGATCAGTAAGGGGCTACTTCCTGTACGAAGACAGCATGTGGGTCTCAATCAGCGCACTCGCTTGGTACGAGCAAGCGATCTGGCGAAACTCACGCCAATTATTGATCCAGCCGGAGCCATTAGTACAGAGCGCAGCAAGCTTGATCTAACCAGTATCCCGGTACAGCAGGCACAGCTTAAAGCGTCACAGCAAGAGCTATTGGTACAGCTTAAAGACGTGCAAGAATTTGCACGGCAAGAAGGCGAAACGCTACGCCGGATGATTGATGAGCAGGAGCAACAACAACGAACGGCTTTAGAAGCTCTACGGACTGAAACAACAACGCGGCTCAGGCAGCAGTATGAGAAGTCAGAACAGCAGACTCATAAGCTAGGAACAGCCCTAGCCCAGCAACAGGCAAATACGACAACTGCACTGGAAGAGCTGGCCGGAAAAATTAATTTAGTTATGTCAAGTTTGACGCAACGCATAGATGTTTTGCATGAGCAAGAACAGGCACTTACGGAGGCATGGCAGCAGACTACCCAGCGACAGCAGGAACAGATTGAGACGCTGACTGCTCATTTACAGGAAGAAAAGCAGGTTCGAGAACGTTTGACTATGCAGGTAAATCAGCTTACCGAACAACAAGCTCAACAGCAGATAAAATACGAGCAAGAAGTTCACTTACGTGAGCAACTGGCAGACAAGGTACAGCAATTGACAAATCAGCTCGCGGAACAGCAGGTTGCCCATGTTCATGAGGTGCAGGCACGCGAACGGTTGCAGCAGCAGCTAGCGGCACAGCAGAGCATGCATGACCAGACCTTACAGCAAGTTCAGACTAGCATACAAGAGCAACAGCAGCACTATCTCACCTCCCTCTCCCAGCAGCTTCAGCAATTTGATAGACTCTCCCATAGTTATGTCAACTTGCTAAAGAAGAATGAAGAGTTCGAAAAGAGGCTTGCGGAGATGACAGAGACAGTAGAGCAACAAAGACATGAAATGACTACTCTCGCCCTTGCCCAGGCAAAAGAGAAAAACGAGAGCGAAGGTATATGAGTCTTTACCTCGGTTGAAGAACCTCAACTCTCTTCTGTTATTCTATGCATGTTCTTAACGAAAGCTTAACCGCATCCGGTATTTCCATATAGTAGAGTATTGA
>WNGL01004266.1_pt1 | contig 26965 bp, 25 predicted proteins | sample 5400591 | NCBI WGS metagenome assembly WNGL01 (sample SAMN13153377, study PRJNA577476) | soil metagenome | isolation source: 80 cm soil or saprolite under Garry oak tree replicate 1 | place: USA:California | collected 2016-06-15 | reverse complement strand
AGGCGCGGCGGGTCCTGCAGCCCGAGTCGATCCGGAAGCAGGCCGAGGCCTCGCTGCGCCGGCTCCGGGTCGAGCGCATCGATCTCTACCAGTTCCACTGGCCGGACGAGACGGGCACTACTGTGGAACACTCCTGGGAGGCGATGGTGGGGCTGGTGGAGCAGGGCAAGGTGCGGGCGGCCGGCGTTTCAAACTTCGACGTAGGGCTGCTGGAGCGGTGCGAGGCGATCCGCCACGTAGACTCGCTGCAGCCCCCCTTCTCCCTGATCCGCCGGGACGCTGTGGAGCGGGAGATCCCGTGGTGCGCGGAGCACGGCACGGGCGTCATCGCGTACAGCCCCATGCAGTCGGGAATCCTCACGGACGGCTTCACGGCGGAGCGGGTGTCGCAGCTCGCCCCGGACGATTGGCGTCGGCGCTCACGCGAGTTCCAGCAGCCCAACCTCGGCAAGAACCTCGCGCTGCGGGACGCGCTCCGGCCCATCGCGCGGCGCCATGGCACGACCGTGTCGGCCGTCGCGATCGCCTGGACGCTCGCGTGGCCCGGCGTGACCGGCGCGATCGTCGGCGCCCGCAGGCCGGAGCAGGTGGACGGCTGGATCGGGGCCGCGACGCTGCGACTCGCGCCGGCCGACTTGGACGAGATCGCCGCCGCGATCGCGCGCACCGGCGCGGGGTCCGGACCCACGCGACCGTTGCCGGCTCGGGCGCCGCGGGCGCAGGCGACGCGGTGACGCCCGCCGCGGGCACGCTCGCGCTCCTGTTCGACCTGGACGGCACCCTCGTGGACAGCGTGTATCAGCATGTGTTGGCGTGGCGCGAGGCGCTCGAGGAGGGGGGCATCGAGCTGTCCGTCTGGCGCATCCACCGGCGCATCGGCATGAGCGGCGGACTGTTCCTCGACGGGCTGGCGCGGGAAACCGGCCGCCGGCTGACGCCGGAGGACGAGAAGCGTATCCAGCAGGTCCACGCGGCGGCCTTCAAGCGGCAAGTATCGCAGGTGCGCCCTCTCCCCGGTGCCCGCGACCTGCTCAGCTACCTGTCGCAGGCCCGTGTGCCGTGGGCGATCGCGACGAGCGGGCGGCTCGAGAGCGCGCGCCCGCTGCTCGAGATGCTGGGCGTCCGCTCCGACGTACCGGTGGTGTCCCGCGATCAGGTAGAGCACGCCAAGCCCGACCCGGATCTGTTTCTCGCGGCGGCAGCCAAGCTCAACGTGCCGGTCGGCGATACGGTGGTGGTGGGAGACAGCGTGTGGGATCTCCTCGCCGCGCGCCGCGCACGGGCCCTCGGCGTAGGCCTGCTCTCGGGGGGGTACGGCCAGGACGAGCTCGAGGGCGCGGGCGCCTATCGTGTGTACCAGGATCCGGCGGATCTGCTGCGGCACCTCGACGAGGTCGGCGTCCGCCTCTCGCACTGACGTCGTCCCTCCTCAGGACCTACGTTCGTCACGGCGGATCCGAGGCGTGCTTCACCGGTCCGCCGGCCTCTCGTTGTGCCGCCCGGATCCACACCCGCACCTCGGCCGGCGTGGGCCGCGTGCCGTGGTGCACGCCTCGCCACACAGAGTCGGGGTCCGCCTGCGCCAGAGCTTCCACGGTCGCGATGCCGCCCGCGATGAGCGCGGCGGCGTGGCGCGTCCCGATCCCCCGGAGCGTGCTGAGGCGCGCGGCCTGGCGCGCCGCCTGCGCTTCATCGGGCGTGATGCGCGCGCGGTACGCGAGCTCTGCGGCGGGGGCTCGGGCGAGCCGGAACACGTCCGTCCATCCCGCGTTTTGCAGCCGGCCCCGCACTGCGTCGCTGATCCCGGGCAGCTCCGCGAGCCGCGGCGTCACCGAGCTGACCGTCCAGTGGTCCATTGCGGCGAGGACGAGTACCGCAAAGGCCACCGACGGTAGTACCGTACGCGGCCGCGTCCGCGGCGCGAGCAAGTGATACAGCGACCACACCTCGAGCGCGAAGAAAGGAAAGCCGAGGAAGCCGATCGGCGGCATCTCGAAGATCTTCACGTGCTCGAGGAAGGGCACCGTGTAGATCCACTTTCCCCGTGCGGCGGCGTTGAACGACTCCCACACGCCGCCCGCGAACAGGCCGGCCGCCATGAGGCGCGCGATGCGGCCCCATCTGCCCGCGACCATGTCGGCGAACAGCGAGCGTTCGGGATCGGTGCGATATAACACGGGCTCCGCGACGAGCCACACCGCGCCCCACGTAAGCGGGTGGAGATATCGGGGGAACGCGAGCGTCGCGGCGAGCGTCGCCCACCCGAGCCCAAAGGCGGCGCGGAGGTCCCGGGAGCGCAGGGCGATGGGGCGCGACTGCAGGCGCTGCCACACCCGGAGCCGATCCAGCAGCCGCTCCGGCAGCAGCACCGCCGGGACGACCGTCGCGAGCGACAGCGTGATGCCGACCCAGCGCTCGACCGGGTTCGCCGGGAGAAACACGTAGTACCAATCCTGCAGCCGGACGTTGATCGCTTCGAACAAGAACCAGATCACCGCGGACCACCACAGCATCGTCGCAAGCGCGCGGGGCTCGGCCAGCAGCGATTCGCCCCCGCGCAGCACGACCATTTGATCGAGGATCAGGAGGGTCGGATACCACGCGAAGACGTACAGCCAGGTCGGGACCGGCGGGATTTCGTAATAACGCAGCACCGCGGCGGCGACGAGCACCAGCGCCGCCACCAGCAGGCGCGGTCGGACTAGTGTCGCAGCGTCGGCCGGAGCCGCCCGTATGCCCATGTCCCAGTCACCTCGCCGGCTTGAAGAGGAGGTCTTGATAGTCGAAGCTGAAATCGGCGAGCGGCGAGACGGCCTCCATCTTGAACTGCTCGATGGAGCCGTCCGGCCGGAGCGCGAAGCTGACGTAGGCGTCCTCGATGTGCGCCGTCCGCCAGCGGGCGATGAACGTGTCGTGCTGCCAGTGCTCGAGATCGCCCACGAAGGCCGGCGAATGACTGAACCGCAGCACGAGGCGGCCGTTCTCGAGGGTGATTGCGGCGTCCCCGTACAGCTCGTCGCGGTACGTCCCGGCGTATCGCGCCAGCGTGAGCGACGGTCCCACCAGCGAGTCGCGCGCGCTTGCTCTGGCGCGCACGATCGAATCCGCCTGAGCGCGCCCCAGCTGCTCGGCCTGGGCAAATGCGGCGACCCAGTCGGTCGGCGGCGCGCCGAAGAACGTGTCCAGCAGCCGGTAAGCGAGCGCCGTCATGAGCGATGACTCCCCGTTCGTGAGAATAACGAGGCCGAGCCGCTCGCTCGGCACGAGCATCACCTGCGAGGTCATCCCCGCGAGCCCGCCGGTATGGGCCACGAGCTGCCGTCCCCGGTAGTCCCGCATGAACCAGCCGAGCCCATACTCGGAGAAGTTGGCCCGCAGCGCGGCGAGCGGGGGCGGCGGGTCGCCGATCGGGAGGATGGTCTGCCCCGACCACATCACGCGCGCCTGGCGCTCGCTGAACAGCCGGCCCCCCGCGTAGCGACCGGAGTCGAGCCGGCACAGGAGCCATTTTGCCATGTCGCTGACGTTCGACACGATGCCGCCGGCTGGCCCGGTGTTGTCGATCGAATCGCGCGGCACTACCTGCAGCTTTCCCTGCTCCACGCCGTGCGGCGCCGCGATGTTGCTGGTCGAGCTCAAGGCCGCCACGCGGGTTCCGCTCTCGGTCATGCCGAGCGGGGCGAGGATGCGCTGTGTGATGAAGTCGTCCCAGCCCTTCCCGCTGACGGCCGGGACGATCTCTCCGGCGGCGATGTACAGCACGTTGTCGTAGGCGTAGCGGCTCCGGAAGCTCGACGCCGGCTTCGCGGCGCGGATGCGGTGGATGATCTGGGCCCGGTCGTAGCTCGAGTGGAACCACAGGAGGTCCCCGGCGCCGAGTCCGAGCCCGCTGCGGTGCGTCACCAGGTCGCGGATGGTAAACTCGCGCGTGACGTACGGATCGTACAGCTGGAAGTCGGGAAGGTATTGGGTGACCGGGTCGTCCCAGGAGAGCTTCCCCTCGTCGGCGAGCATGGCGAGCGCCGCGGTGGTGAACGCCTTGGTGTTGGACGCGATCTGGAAGAGCGTGTGGGCGTCGACGCGGGCCGTGTCGCCCAGCGTGCGGACGCCGTAGCCCTTCGCGAACAGCAGCTTGCCGTCCTTCACGACCGCGACCGCCGCGCCGGGGATCTGGAGGCGCTCGAGGCCGCGGTTCACGTAGGCGTCAAAGTCTTTCTGGCGAAAGTTCTGGGCGGATGCCGCAGACGCGGCGATCGCGAGCCCCGCGGTCACGAGGGAGATTCTCACGACAACCCTTCCTGTGTGGAGTGGTGACACCGGAACAAGGGAACAGGGGAAGGGCCACCCGAGTCCACGCTTCCCTCGTCCCCGGCTGCTTCCCGTGTTATTCGAGCGATACGCGCAGCACGACGTTCCGCCCGGGGTCGAGCGCGAACTCCTTGTAGCGGCTCAGGAAGCTGCGGTACGCCGTGTTCGCAACGTTGCGCACGGCGACATCGATCCGGACCTCCCGGCCCCACAGCGGCCGCTCGAGCCCCGCCTCGACGTGCAAGAGAGCGTAGCCGGAGGTGGGGATGTCGAGGGAATCGAGTCGAGTCTGCCGCGTCACGAGCTCGCCGTCGATCGCGAGCCGCGCCCGATCGGCCCAGCGGAGCGCGCTGCCGTGCAGCTCCGCGCCCAGGGCCACGCGGGCCGGCGGCATGAGCGGGAGCGGCGCGTCGCTCGCGCGGTTGGTCCCGCGAACCGCATCGAACCGCCCGTGCAGCGACAGGGGCGTGGCGAGATCGACGCCGAGCGATGCCTCGCCGCCCGCGAGCCGCGCATCCGCCTGGGCATATCGGTACACCCGCAACGAGTCCGCGGGCGTGACATGGACGAACGCGCCGGTCGGCGTGATGTAGATGAAGCGCGCGATCGCGTTGCGATACACCGCGAGCTCGCCGCGGACCCGCGCGCCCTGCCAGCGCACGGCGACGTCAACGTTCGTCCCCGCCTCCGGCTTCAGGCCGGGATCCCCGATCTCGTAGCGGGCCTCGCCCAAGTGCGGGCCGTTCGAGAACAGCTCGAACAGCGTGGGCGCGCGCCACGCGCGGCCGACGTTCGCGGTGATGGCGAGCGTCTCGACGGGCCGGTACACCAGGCCGGCATCCCCCGACCACGCCGTGTAGTCGCGCTGCTGCGGCGCCAGGGTGAGCGTGGCGTTGCTGTCGACAGTGAGACGGCGCCGATCGACGCGCCCGCCGGCGAGCACGCTCCAGCGGCCGAGCGTTGCCTGCTCGAACACGAAGGCCGCCGCCGAACGCACCCGCGCGTCGGGGACGAGCGGGATCGGCCCGCGCGTCTCGTTCGTCTGACGCAGTCCCGCTATCCCGACGGTGCCGCGAAGGGCCGACCCCGCCCCGTGGTGCGCCAAGAGGTCGAGCGACGTGGTGTTGAGCAGCAGGTCGAACGCCGTCCCTTCCAGCGGCGCACCCGTCGGGCCGGTCCCCGTGTCGGAGACCTCGATGAGCGAGTGGCGCTGCCACTGCGCCTTGGTCTCGAGACGCAGCGAACCCACGCGATAGTCACCCGCCAGCTGGACGCGATCGTCCGACAGCTTGCGCTCGGGCCCGCCCTCCGCCGCGCCGCTCGGCGGCTCGTTCGCTTCGAGTAGCTTGAACTCGCCGGCGTACCGCGTATAGCGGAGCGTCGTGCTGCCGCCCGCGCCGCGGCGGCCGACTGCGACCTCGCCGTTCAGCGCCCCGAAACCGGTATTGTCGAGCTCACCCGCGGGCGTGTGCAGGCTTCCGGCCGCGCGCCCGATGCCGAACACGCGCCATGCCCATGCACGGCTCGCTCCCTCGATCCGGGCAGCCGCTTCGACTTCGGCGTTGTTCGTGGCGCCCGAGACTTCGAACCCAGTTCGGATCATGCGGGGGCCGCCGTTCGCGTCCGGTAGCTCCGCGGGGATCACGTTCACCACGCCGCCCAGCGCGTCAGACCCGTACAGGACGCTGGAGGGCCCGCGGATCACCTCCACGCGCTGGGCGAGGCGGGCGTCCACCGACGGTCCGTCTTCGTCGCTCCACGAGTAATCCTCGAGGCGGTTCCCGTTCGCGAGCACCAGCACCCGCGCCCCCGCGAGCCCGCGGATCACCGGCTTGCCGATCTGCCCGCCGGTGCTGAGCGCGTTGACGCCGGGCAAGCGCGACAGGGAGTGCGCGAGCGACACGCTCTGCTCGCGGCGCAGACCGTCTTCCGACAGGGCAGCTGTGGACAGCGGCGAGCCGAGCGTCGCTGTGGGTATGCGCGTTGCGGTGATGGTGACCGGCTCGATCCATACCGGCGACCGCCGGAGCGCGACCGTGAGGGTCGTCGGCCCGCGGACAACGACCTCACGTGCGAAGGGCGCGAAGCCGACGTGACGGACGATCACCGTGTACTGACCGGGCGGCACATCCGCCAGGGCGAAACCGCCATCCGCACCGGTGGTCGCCACGCGGTGCAGCTCGGTGATCAGGATGACCGCGGTGGGAAGGGGTACGCCGTCGAGGTCGGTGACGTGGCCGGAGAGGGTATCGCCGGCCGACGGGCCGACGAGCAGGAGCGCCAGCGCGCCAAGGAGGTGCATGGCTGTCACCATATCCGCAGGCGACAGTGATGGCAAGACGCGTACCTAGGCGCGGTCGGTCATCGCCTTGAACATCCAGTACTCTGGGCCGGCCGCGTGCTCGGGCCAGTCGGCGAGATGCTCCTCGCCCCGCCAGGCCTCATCGCTCCCGCGCCAAGACTCGCGGTCGACGTGGACGGCGCCGCGCCAAGCCTCGCGGCCCTGCGCGAACAACTCCTCCAACTTGTCGTCGCCCGGCTCGTGCTCGGGTAACCATGGGTCTCGCATCCGGCCACTCCTCGTCCGCCCCTGCGTGAGGGGACAGCGGCTGTGAGCGCAAAGCCCATGCCTGCCCCAGAGCGCTGCGGCAAGTGGCTCGGGGGTATGAGGATAGATGAACACGACCTGGTGGAGCCGGGTGGCGATCGGATTGCAACCCGGGCATGGCGCGGCGCAATGACACTGTAATGTTGGTGTGATGGGCATCACCGGAATCGCAACCGACTGTCCCGTGGGAGGGAGCCGCTACGTCATGACGGTCGCTTCGATCAACCCCGCCACGGGCGCGACGCTGGAGACGTTCGCCGAGACCACGCCCGCAGCGCTCGAGCGAATCCTCGACCAAGCGCTCGCCGCCCACCAGAGCTGGTGGCGCTGCTCGTACGCGCAGCGCGCGCAGGCGATGCGGGAGGCCGGACGGCTGCTGCGGAAGCGCAAGACCGACCACGCACGCACCATGGCACTCGAGATGGGCAAGCCGCTGAAGCAAGGGGAAGCGGAGGCGGAGAAGTGCGCCTGGGTGTGCGACTATTACGCCGAGCATGCCGAGCGGTTTCTCGCCGACCAACCACGCGAGACGGACGCCTCGAAGGCTTTCGTCCGCTTCGATCCGATCGGTCCCGTACTCGCGATCATGCCGTGGAATTTCCCGTTCTGGCAGGTGTTCCGCTTCGCCGCACCCGCCCTGATGGCGGGAAACGCGGGGCTCTTGAAGCACGCGCCCAACGTCACCCGCTGCGCACTCGAGATCGAGGCAATCTTCCACGAGGCGGGCTTCCCGGAGGGGCTGTTCCGGGCGCTGATCCTCTCTAACGAAGCCGCTGCGGCGGTCATCGCCGACCCGCGAGTGCGGGCGGTCACGCTCACAGGGTCGGATCGCGCCGGCAGTCAGGTGGCGGAGCAGGCCGGACGACACCTGAAGAAGACGGTGCTCGAGCTCGGTGGGAGCGATCCGTTCATCGTGTTGGAGGACGCCGACGTGGAACAGGCGGCTCGTAGCGCCGCGGAAGCCCGGCTCCTGAACAGCGGTCAGAGCTGCATCGCCGCGAAGCGGTTCATCGTGGTGGAGCCGGTGGCGGATCGGTTCCTTGACGCGTTCGTCGCCGCGATGCGCGCGCAGCGCATGGGCGATCCGCTGGCGCCGGACACCCAGATCGGCCCGCAGGCGCGGTACGACCTGCGCGCCAATCTCCACCGCCAGGTGGAAGAGTCCGTGCGCCGCGGCGCGCGGCTGCTGCTCGGCGGGACGCTCCCCGAGGGACCCGGCTTCTTCTACGCCCCCACGGTGCTGGCGGCGGTGGAGCAGGGCATGCCGGCGTTCGACGAGGAGGTGTTCGGACCCGTGGCCGCGGTGATCCGCGTGAAAGACGAATCGCAGGCAGTGCGCGTCGCCAACGCGTCCCGCTACGGGCTCGGCGCCTCGGTGTGGACCGCGGATTCGGCACAAGGCGAGCGGCTGGCGCGCGACCTCGAGGCGGGCTCGGTCTTCGTGAACGGACTCGTGAAGTCCGATCCCCGGCTGCCGTTCGGGGGCGTCAAGCGCTCGGGCTACGGGCGCGAGCTGTCGGAGTACGGGCTCAAGGAGTTCGTCAACGTGAAGACCGTGTGGCTGGGCTCGTGACTGGACCACAAAGACGACAGCCGAAACCCGTCGGGATCTCGGCTGTCGCCGTGCCGTCAGGTCGGCGGCAGGAAGGCTCGCAAGTGATCGTAGTATATTCTCTCGCCGGTTGGGTTTCAAGTGCCGAGGAGCGGCGGTGCTGGTGGTGGGATTCGAACCCACAAGGGCTTGCGCCCGGAAGATTGCGAGCCTTCCTGCGTTTACCATTTTCACGCGCCACCGTGCCGCGTGGTAAGGGTATTATCTGATCGCCGAAGACCATCACCTAATAACCGCGCAACGCATCGGAAACGCGCGAGGGCTGCCGTGGCGGTGAAGGTCCACGTCGGCACCTCCGGCTACAACTTCCCGGAGTGGAAGGGGACGTTCTATCCCGCCAAGTTTCCCGAGTCGCAGATGCTCGAGTACTACGCCCAGCGGCTTGCGACCGTCGAGATCAACTACACCTTCTACCGGATGCCGAACGCGAAGACGGTCGCGGGCTGGGACGCCGCCACACCCACGGGGTTCACGTTCGTGCTCAAGGCGCCGCAGCGCATCACCCACATGGCCCGGCTCCGGGACGTTGACGACCCGCTGCGCTACTTCCTCGAGACGGCGCGCAAGCTCGGCCCCAAACTCGGGCCGATCCTGTTTCAACTCCCACCTAACTTCAAGAAGGACCTCGACCGGCTGAACGATCTCCTCACCCAGTTCCCGGCGGGCGTTGCGGGCTGGGAACGCTGCGTTGTGCGTCGCGGACACGGAGGAGGGGCATACCCCGCTCGTCGCCACCGCCGACTTCGGCTACCTGCGGCTGCGCGACGAGGGCTACAAGAAGCAGGATCTCGAGCACTGGGCCAAGTCGGTGACCGAGCTGGGGCAGGGGTGGCAGGAGGCGTTCATTTTCTTCAAACACGAACAGTCAGGGATCGGACCGAAGCTGGCGCAGGAATTTGTCTCCCTGCTCGCGAAGTAGCCTCGACAACTAGATGGTCAGCCTGCGGTAGATCGACAGGTGCCGTAGCGCCGCCGCCTTCTTTCCCACCCTCTCGTACAGCCGCGCGACGTTGTAATGCGCATCGGCGAGCCGCGGATCTGTGGCGAGCGCCGCGCGATACGCGTCGATCGCATCCGCCGGGCGGCCCAGGTCTTCGAGCGCGATCCCCAGATTGAACGCCGCCGTGGCGTGCTCGGGGCTTTCCCGCAGCGCCAACCGGTAGTGGCGCTCGGCTTCCTCCACGAGCCCTTGCTCGTGCAGCAGCCGGCCGAGGTTGACGTGGGCATCGGCGTGATGGGCGTCGAGCTCGAGCGCCCGCCGGTAGGCGTCGCGGGCTTCGGCCGGCGCGGCCACCTCGAGCTCCAGCCCGAGCTCGTACCAGTCTTCGGCGGAGAGGTCCCGCTCCACCAGCCGGGCGGCCCGCGCGGTGCGCCGCGCCATCGGAGCCGCCCGCGTGGCGAGATCCGAGATGGCGAAGTCGATCTGCATCTGGTCCGACTCGGGGCTCCAGGTGGACTCGCCGTCGCTCACGACGATGCGGTCGTCTTCGGCCGTGATCCGCAGCTCGGCGAGGGAGCGGCCGCGGGGCAGCTCGCTGCGGAGCCGGCGTAGTGCCCGCCGGATGCGGCGCGTGGGAATCCGCGCGGCGACGAGCCCCTTGGCGGTGCGCAGGATGACGAGGTCCTGGAAGGAGAACAGCAGCTCACCGCGGGGGCCGCGACCGGGCGTCAAAAACCCGTCGTGAGCGAAGGCTCGCACCTGCGCAACGGTCAATCCCAGTAGCTTGGCGACGTCTCGGGAAGTGTAACCCTTCATCCCGAAAAACTACCCTCTCGCACCTCCCACTTTCCGTTTGGCGGCCGGCGCGGCTTTGGCGGCGGGTTTCCCCTCCACCCGCTTCGCCGGCTTCCGCTCGCCGGCGGCGCCCTTGCCCTTGAGGCTCGCCTTCAACGCCTCCATCAGGTCGATGATCTGCGTCTTGGGCGCCTCGGTCGGCTCCTCGGTGATCTCCTTGCCCTCCACTTTCCGTTGAATCTGCTCGAGCACCCGCTTGCGCACGTTGTCCTCGTACTTGTCGGGTTGGAACGCCGCGGACGCCGCCTGCTCCACCAGCTGCACGGCGAGCTGTAGCTCGGGCTTCTTCACGTCCACCTTGGAAATCGGCACGTCGGCGATCGAGCGGATCTCGTTCGCGTAGCGCAGCTGCTCCATGACGAGACCGGTTTCCTCGGGACGCACCGCGATGAGGTACTGCTTGCCGCGCGCCGCGTACTGTCCTACCGCCACGCGCCCCGTCTGCTTCAGCGCTTCCGCCAGCAGGCGATAGGCCCGGTCGCCGCCCTTGTCGGGGCCGAGGAAGTACGACTTCTCGACGTACTTCCTGTCCACCTGGTCCGCCGGCACGAACTCGGTGATCTCGACCGTGTTGGTGGACTTCTCTTCGAGGGCCTTCAGCTCCTCCGGCTTGAAGATCACGTACTGCCCTTTCGTGAACTCGTAGCCCTTCACCATCTCGTCCTTCTCGACCTTGTCGCCGTCTTTGGAGCAGACGTACTGCTGCTTCAGGCGCGCGCCGTCCTTCTTGTGCAGCCAGTTAAAGCTGATGGCGGCTGACGACTCGCCGGTCGAAAACAGCTTGATCGGCACGGAAACGAGGCCAAAGGACAGGGTGGCGGAACCAAGCGGGTGTGCGCTCATGGGTTAAGATTTCACCCTATGCCCCCAAAACGGAAGACCGGGTCCGATCCGCTCACTACCTACCGCGCCAAGCGGTCTCTGGACCGCACGCCGGAGCCCGGCGCCCGTCCCGCCACCGCAGCCCCCTCCGCCGGTGGCCTGTTCGTGGTCCACATGCACGCCGCCCGACGGCTCCATTGGGACCTCCGGCTCGAGATGGACGGCGTACTCACGTCGTGGGCCGTCCCGAAAGGCCCCTCGCCCAACCGCGCCGACAAGCGGCTCGCCGTCCACGTGGAGGACCACCCGCTCGAGTACGGCGACTTCGAGGGGCTCATTCCAGAAGGCAATTACGGCGCCGGCGCGGTGATCGTGTGGGACCGCGGACGCTGGGTACCGCTCGAGGACCCCTACGAGGGGATGAAGCAAGGGAAGCTGCTGTTCGAGCTGCACGGCTACAAGCTCAAGGGCAAATGGACGCTCGTGAAGCTCAAGAAGGGCGAGAAGGAATGGCTGCTGATCAAGGAGAAGGACGGCTACGCTGCTGCGGACGGCGGCCTGCCGCCCGAGTCGGTGCTGTCCGGGCTCACGGTCGAGGAGCTGAAGGCGGGGAAGGACCGCGCCGCGCCGGTGGTGAAGGAGCTCCAGCGCCTCAAGGTGCCGAAGCGGACAGTCACGCTCGCCGAAGCGGAGCCGATGCTGGCGGAGACGCGGGAGCAGCCGTTCTCGAAGGCGGGGTGGCTGTTCGAGCTCAAGCTCGACGGGTACCGCGTGCGCGCGGGGCGGGAGGGTGGAGGAGCGCGACTCATCACGCGCAATGGGCACGACATCGTCGCCGGGTTCCCCGAGATCGCGCGCGCCATCACTGCGCTGCCGTACGAGGGGCTCATCGTGGACGGCGAGCTGGTGGTCCCGGACGACGCGGGGCGGCCGAGCTTCCAGCGCTTGCAGAACCGTGCGCGTGTGAACCGAGCTCTCGACGTGCGACGCGCGGCGGTCGACTCACCAGGGGCGTTATACGTGTTCGACCTGCTTGCGTTCGAGGGCTACGACCTGCGGCCGCTTCCGCTCGAGAGGCGCAAGGCTCTTCTCGAGCGGATCGTACCCCGCGTCGGCCCGATAAAGTACATCGAGCACTTCGCAACGAATGGCGAAGCGCTGTATGAGCAGGTCGTCAAGCTGGGTCTCGAAGGCATCGTCGCGAAGAAGGCGGACTCCTCGTACCGCGCCGGCCGCTCGCCCAACTGGCTCAAGATCCGCGCCGACCGCGCGGACGACTTCGTCGTGGTGGGGTTCACCCGCCCCAAGGGCTCGCGCTCGGGATTCGGCGCGCTCGACCTCGGCGCCTACGAGGACGGGAAGCTCGTCTACGCGGGGCGCGCGGGGAGCGGCTTCACCGCAAAGGAGCTCAAGGAGGTGAGCACCGTGCTGGACCGCGGCGTGCGGCCCACGCCGGCGTTCACCGGCCCGGTGCCGCAGGACGAGGGGCACACGTGGGTGGAGCCGACGCTCGTCGTCGAGGTCCGATACAAGGAATGGACGGACGAGGGACTATTGAGGCAGCCCGTGTTTATCCGATTCAGGGATGACAAGCCGGTTACCGAAATCGCGAAAAAGGGAGCGGGGAGGGGGGAGCGGGACGCTGAGGTGCCACCGGAGGGTACCTCTCCAATCTCCGCTCCCCCTAGAGAGGTGAAGTTCTCGAATCTCGACAAAGTCTTCTGGCCCGACGAAGGCTACACCAAGGGCGACCTGATCGACTACTACCGCGCCATCTCGCCCTGGCTGCTGCCGTACCTGAAAGATCGGCCGGTCGTGCTCACGCGCTACCCCGATGGGATCACGGGGAAGTCGTTCTTCCAGAAGGACGCGCCCAGCTTCGTCCCCGAATGGATCCGCCTCGAGCGGATCTGGAGCGAGGACACGCAGCGCGAGATCGCCTACTTCCTGTGCGACAACGTCGAGTCGCTGCTTTACATCATCAACATGGGCACGATCCCGTTGCACGTCTGGGGCAGTCGGATCGGAACCCTCGAGCAGCCCGACTGGTGCATTCTCGACCTCGATCCCAAAGAGGCGCCGTTCGTCCACGTGGTAAAGATCGCGCGCGCCACCAAGGCGCTGTGCGACGACCTCGAGTTGCCGTGCTTCATCAAGACGAGCGGCTCGACCGGGCTCCACGTCCTGCTGCCGCTCGGCCGCCAGTGCACCTACGAGCAGGCCCGCACGCTGGGTGGCCTGCTGGCGCGCGTCATCGCCGCCGAGCTGCCCGACATCGCCACCATCACCCGTCAGGTCGAGAAGCGCGGGGCCAAGGTCTATCTCGACTACGTGCAGAACGGCCACGGGCGCCTGCTCGTCGCGCCGTTCAGCGCGCGGCCCTTGCCCGGCGCGCCGGTGTCCATGCCGCTCCAGTGGAGCGAGGTGACGCCGAAGCTCGACATCAAGAAGTTCACGCTCAAGACCGCCCCGGCGCGCCTGCAGCGGCTCGAGGAGGATCCCCTGCGCCCGGTGCTCGAGCTCAAGCCGGATCTCGTGGCGACGCTGGAGCGACTCAACGCGCGACTTTCGGACGACGGATGACGACCGCTACCGAGCTGAGCTTCGCGGCGGGCCCGAACGGCTCTCGGGTCTCCGGATTGCTGCTCCGTCCGGAGAGCGCGCGGGTGCTCTACGTGCTCGCGCATGGCGCCGGGGCGGGGATGCGCCATCCCTTTCTCGAAACCCTCGCGCGCGCGCTCGCCGAGCGCGAGGTGGCGACGCTGCGCTACCACTTTCCCTACATGGAGCGGCGGGCCAGCCGGCCCGATCCTCCCGCGGTCGCGGCGACGACCGTGCGGGCGGCTGTGGCGGAGGCCGCTCGGGTCGCGCAGGGCCTGCCGCTGGTGGTTGGCGGCAAATCGTTCGGCGGGCGCATGACGTCGACCGCCCAGGCGGAAGAGCCGCTCCCCGGCGTGCGGGGACTCGTGTTCCTCGGCTTTCCGCTGCATCCGCCAGGGCGGCCGGACGACAAGCGCGCGGAGCACCTCGAGCGTGTGCAAATTCCGATGCTGTTCTTGCAGGGGGATCGGGACGAATTCGCCGACCTGACGCTGTTGCGGCCGGTGATCAAGCGACTCGGCGGGCGCGCTACGCTCCACCTCGTGGAGGGGGGGGACCACTCGTTCCACGTCCTCAAGCGGTCGGGAAGGACGGATGCCGAGGTCATGGACGAGATCGCGGATGCGATCGTCGAGTGGTCGGCGCAGCCCGCTCACGGGAGAGCGCATGCCGAACTATTGGATCGTGAAGACTGAGCCATCCACCTATAGCTTCGACGACCTCATCCGCCAGAAGACCGCGGTGTGGGACGGCGTCAAGAACAGCCTCGCTCTGAAGCATCTGCGCGAAATGAAGCCAGGTGACCAGGTGCTGGTTTACCACACGGGTGACGAGAAGGCCGTGGTGGGGGCGGCCGAGGTCGCATCCGAGGCGTACCCCGACCCCAAGCACAAGGACCCCAAGCTCGCGGTGGTGGACCTGAAAGCCGGCGAGAGACTGCCGCGGCCGGTGCCACTCGCCGAGATTAAGAAAGAACGGGCGTTCGCCGATCTGGGGCTGGTGCGGATCGGGCGGCTGTCGGTGATGCCGGCATCCGCGGAACAGTTCAAGCGGCTGCTCAAGATGGGTGGGCTTAAGTAGGGACAACGGACACGGGAGACCGTCTTCTATGGGCAAGGGCGACATCCGCAGCAGGCGTGGCAAGATTTATCGTGGCACCCACGGCAACGCGCGCAGCCGGAAGCGCGAGAAAGCGAGGGCGCGCAAGCGGGGCCGGGAAGGGCCCGGCGCCGGGAAGGCCGGGGCGAAGCCCGCATGAGGGTCGGCCTCGTGCTCTGGCTCAGTATGCTCGCGGCGGTGCCCTGCGCCGCGCAGGACCGCTGGCAGGTGACGCTCAACAGCGGGGAGACCCTGTGGGATCTCCGGCTCGTGAAGCTCGCTGGCGACACGCTCGTCGTGCGCCACGCGGACTCGACCTATGCCTTCCCGCTCGTACAGCTGGATGAGCTGCGGCTGGTCCAGAAGTCCACGCGCCACATCACGCCCGAGCCTGGCCGTTACGGCGGCGTGTTGGGCGGTGCGGATGATGAAGTCCACCGGCTCACGCTCTTCACCCTCGCCGAGCGGCGCGACATCCTGCAACAGATCTTCAAGGACCACCCGCCGGGGAAGGGACCTTGACCGCCTGAGCCCGCGTCGGTGGGACCGCCGCATTCTGCTGGTCGACGCGGACGCGTTCTACGTCGCCGTGGCGCGGCTCGTGGACCCGGACGGGGTGGGGAAAGCGCCGCTCGTGATCGTGGGCGGCTCGGCCGAGCGCCGCGGTGTCGTGACGTCGGCCTCCTACGAAGCGCGCGCATACGGCGTGCACTCCGCGATGCCGATGGCGCGCGCCATACGGCTATGCCCGGGCGCCACCGTGGTGCCCGTGCCGTGGGAAGCGTGCGCCCGGAAGAGCCGCGAGATCCGGGACGTCCTGCGGCGGTTCACGCCGGCGGTGGAGCAGGCGTCGAGCGACGAGTTCTACATCGACCTGACCGGCACCGACGAGCTGTACCGGGGCGAGCCGCTCGCGACGACGGCGCGGCGCATTCGCGAAGCGGTGGCGCGCGAGACGGCGCTCACCGTCTCAATCGGCGGCGGGACTTCGAAACTGATCGCGAAGCTCGCCGCGGGTGTGGCGAAGCCGCGGCCCGGCACGCCGGCGGACGGCGTGCTCGTCGTCGCCCCGAGTGCCGAGCTCGAGTTCATGCGGCAGTTCGCCCTCGCGGACATTCCGTTTGTCGGGCCCAGGTTCCAGGAGCGGGTCGGGAAGCTGGGCCTCCGCACGGTGGTCGACGTGCTTCGGTACGAGCGCGCGACGCTGGTCGGCTGGCTGGGGCAGCGCGAGGGGCGCTGGTTGCACGAGCGCGTGCGCGGCATCGACCACGCGCCGGTCGAGCCCGCTCGCGAGCCCAGGTCGATCAGCCGGGACGAGACGTTCCCGCAGGACCTGGCGGACGACGCCGCGCTCGCCGCACGACTGCGGGCCCTGGCCGACCGTGCGGCCGCGGACCTGCGCGAGGTCGGGCTGCTGGCGCGGACCGTCACGGTGAAGCTGCGCGATGCCGACTTCACCACCCGGCAGGCGAGCCGCACCCTCTCCGACCCGGTGCACTCGGAGCGCGTGGTGTACGAGGTGGCGAGGGATCTGCTCCGGAAGCTGCGCGCGGCGCGGCGCATGCCGGCGCGGTTGCTGGGCGTCGCCGTGTCGCAGCTGGTGACGCCGGACGCGACGGCGCAGCTCTCCTTGCTCGCCGCGGTGCGGCCCCTCGAGACGGAGCGCGACCGCACCATCTCCCGCGTGATCGACGAGGTGCGGGAAAAATTCGGCCCCGACGCGCTCGGCCGCGGCCAGGCTCGCTAACGACTCTTCGTGACGTCCTCTTGGAACGGTTCTTCGGGACGCTTGTGCGTCGCACCTAGAGCGCGCCGACCGCTGTAGCCGCTTTCGCGACGTCGCGCGGCTTCACCCAGTAGATCGCGCCATAGCGGCTCATCCCGGCGCCGACGGCGCTCACCGCCGTGACGTTGATCTTCGCGTCGCCGAGCCGCCCCATGATGCTCGCGAGCGCACCGACTCGGTCATCGCCCTCCACGAGGAACGCCGTCTTCGGTTTCGAGAGCTTGATCTTCGCAGCCTTCGCGGCGGCTTCGAACGCGCCCGCGTCCGCTGGGACGAAATCCGCCTGCGACTTGCGAGCGCTTGGGAAGGCGTGGAACGCGAGCAGGTTGACGCCGGCGTTCCGCAAGGCCTGGAGCAGCCGGGCGCCCTCGCCTGGCTTGTCGGGCGCCGTCGTGTAGTAGTAGTTCACCTTCCGGATTGTGTCGGCCATATCGGCCTCCTCGCTGTGGTCGCCGGCATGACTATCGCTTCCCGTCCGGCTGTCCGCTAGACCGCCTGCGCGCGGCTCTTACCGCACGTAAAACGCGGTTCTGCCGAGCCGCCCTTGACGCTCGAACCACACCGTCACGGCGCCGCCACCCGCCGCCGCCGAGAAGGCGCGCCGTAAGTCGTCGGCGCTCCCGATCCGGGTGCGGTTGATCTGGAGCACGACGTCGCCGGAGCGAAGCCCCGTGGCCTGCTGCATCTCATCCGGGATATCGTAGATCAGCGCGCCGTGGTCGCTCTGGATGCTTCGCTCCGCCCGAATGGCATCGGTCAGCGTGACCACCTTCATGCCGCCGAGGATCGCCACCTTCTCGGCGAGCGTGGTGGGAAGGTCCGTGACGATGAGCCGCGCGCTCCGAGTCTGGCCGGTGTGGCGGTAGGAGATGGCGAGCGAGTCGCCGGGACCGGTGTCGAGCAGCACGGCTTCCCAGTCGAGGAATGTGCGCAGGGGATGTCCCCTCGCGGCCAGCAGCACGTCGCCTTCGGCGACACCGGCGCGGGCCGCCGGCCCGTTCGCCGCCACTTGCGTCACCCGCAGCCCGCCCACTCGCTTCCAACCGCGCAGGTCGTCCGCGCCCGCGACGTCGAGCCCCACCCACGCCCGGCGCACGGTCCCGAACCGCCGCAGCTCGTCCGCTACCCGCACGGCTCGCTCGATGGGGATCGCGAATCCCACCCCGACCGAGCCGCCGCTCGGCGTCAAGATGTTGCTGTTGACACCCACGACCTCGCCCAGCGCATTCGCGAGCGGTCCTCCGGAGTTTCCCGGATTGATTGCGGCGTCGGTCTGAATCATCCCCACGTAGATGCCCGATTGCCCCTCGGACGGGAGCAGGTTCCGCCCCACCGCGCTCACCACCCCCGCCGTGACCGTGGGCTCGGTGTTTCCAAGGAGGTAGGCGAATGGGTTACCCACCGCGACGACCCACTCTCCGATCTGGAGATCCGTGCTCTTGCCGAGCGGAGCCATGGGGAGGCTCCCCCCGTCGATCTTGAGGACCGCGATGTCGGTCAGAGGGTCCTCGCCCAGGACCTTCGCTGGGAAGTCGCGCCCGTCGCGGGTGGTCACGACGATCTGCTCCGCGCCTTGCGTCACGTGCTGGTTGGTGATCACGACACCATCGGAGGAAACGATGAACCCGGACCCGTACCCCTCGACGGTCTGCTCGTAGCCGCGCGGCATGAAGAACAGGTCGAACGGGTCGGCGGGCACGCGGCGCTCGCGCCGCAGCACGTTCACGCTCACGACAGCGGGCGCCACGCGGGCGGCGGCGGTGACGATCGCCGTCTGACGCGACCGTGCCACGTCCTGCGCTCGGGCCGCAGGACCGGTCGTGCCCAGCGCCGCCGCGATCGCGCCGACCAAGAGCCCCCGCATGAGACAGTATTCTATCACATGCGCCGCGGGGCCGGAGCGGGCGGGGAAACGCCGCGGTCAGGCTTCCGCGGGGCGCGGCGCCTGGCCCTTGCGCCACCGCCGCACCGCGAGCCAGCCGAGCGTTGCGACGGCGCCCAACGGCACGACGACTCCGAGCGCCCGGATGCACCAGGCTACCAGATCGACAAAGTTCCGCCACGCCTGCTTGAACGCCTCTGCCACGACGCTCGAGCCGGGATGCCCCACCACGGGAACCGGCTCGTGTACGCTGATCGTGAGCGTGCTCAGGGCGGCGTGCGCCTGGAGATAGCGGAGCCGCCCCTCATAGCGCTCGATCTCCTCGCGCACTCGGGCCAGCTCTTGCTCGACATCCAGCACGTCTTTGAGCTTTCCGGTACGTGTGGCGATCAGCTCGATCAGCCGGGTCTCGAGTCGCCTGGCGTTTGCCATGCGGGCTGTGGCGTCCGTGAACTCCTCGCCGACGTCCTCGGCGCTGACGTTCACCGACTCGAGCTTACCGATCGGTGCGAGCCCGCCCAGCGCTTCGTCGAAGCGGGCCGCCGGGATCTTCACCTCGAGTGTCGCCGAGCGGAGCTGGCCGCGGCCGGTTTGCATCGCCGTGTTCGCAACGTAGCCGCCGAGCTGACGGGCGAGCTGGCGCACCAGTGCGACCGCAGGCTCGAGCGAGTCCACCTCGATGTTCGCCTGACCGGCGCGGATGATCATGGCCGGAGTCACGTCGCTGGGCCGGACCGGTGGGAAGTCCGACGGCGCTCGCTGCCGCGCTGCGACGGCGAGACCCTCGACCGGTGCGGGCCCGCTCTCTGCTCTCGAGTTGGGGCGCTCCGCGTATCCGGCCACTCGATTGGCGGCGCTGTCGCGAGCGTCCGTCCGGTCGGAGCGCTCGAGGCGCCCCAGACAGGCGGTCAAGGCGATGGCGAGTGCCACCGCGGCGAGGATCGGTCTGCGCATCGTGAATTACCCGGGTTTGGGTCCCATGAGAGACGCATGAGACAGAGCGGCTTGCACACCACAGGGAACCCGCGAGCGCCGCGCCCCGTAGGGCCGGCCATGGCGATCCGACAGCTCAAGCTCGCCGCGCTGCGGGAATGGGAGCGGCTGGAAGCGCGCATCGCCGCCCACGGGAGGCTCCCGCCGTGGCGGCCGCTTGCTCGCCGCGCGCTGGCGCTCGCCGGGAAGTTCACCGTGCTCGCCGTGCTGCCGTTCTTCGTGCTGGTGCGGGGCTCGGTGTTTCTGTACGCGCAACAAGGCTACGGACCGTGGCTCGCGCTGACGGGCGGCGCCGGGTGCACGCTCGTGGTCGTGACCGCGTACGCCGCCTGGCTCTCGCACCGGCTGACGGGCCGGGTCAATGTGCTCGCGCTCGCCCGGGGCGTCGCGCTGCCGCTGGTGCTCGCCTATTGCGGCTACACCCTGATCTACCTCTCGAGCGGCAACGCCAAGTCGGACCAGGTGCGCGCGTACTATAGCTCGCTCCATCCACTGCTCCGCGTCGCGCTCAGCACCTGGATCCTCGTGGACAAGGACATCCTGATCACCGACCTCGCCCGTCGGCCGGCCGATTACGCAGCGATGGGGATGCGGGCGAACGATGGATCGCTGCATTACGTGCAACGAGACGGCTACATCCACGCGGCCGATGTGCGTACCCGCGGCCGCAGCGAGGTGAAGAACCGCCTGGTGCAGCTGTACTTCTGGAGCGTGGGATTCGGGACACTGCGGCACGTGGGCACGGGAGACCACCTGCACGTGGAGTTGCGACTCCGCTGACGGGGAGTAGCTTCTCCGGTCGTTCCCTACACCTCCCGAGACACCACGCTCATGCGCGCACACCTGCCACGCGTCGGCGCGAGCTCCATACTCTCCCTCGCCTGCATCCTCGGCGTGTCACCGGTCGAGGCGAACGCCCAGGCCGCGCAGTACGACACCAGTCTGTACCGCGGCCTCGTGTGGCGCGAGGTCGGCCCGTTCCGCGGCGGGCGAGTGACCGCGGTCGCGGGAAGCGCGGCGCAGCCGCTCGTCTATTACATGGGTGGCACGGGAGGCGGTGTGTGGAAGACGGTCGACGGTGGGCTGACCTGGCAGCCGGTCTCGGACAAGTTTTTCACCGCCGGATCGGTCGGCGCGCTCGCTGTGGCGCCGTCCGATGCGAACGTGGTGTACGCGGGCACCGGCGAGTCGCCGATCCGCGGCAACCTGTCGCCGGGCGACGGCCTCTACAAGTCCAGCGACGCCGCCAAAACGTGGAAGAAGATCGGGCTCGCCGACGCGGGCCAGATCGCCCACGTCGAGGTTCATCCGCAGAATGCCGATCTCGCATACGTCGCCGTGCTGGGACACGCGTTCGGCCCGAATCCCACGCGCGGCGTGTTCCGCACCAAGGACGGCGGTAGGACCTGGGAGAAGATCCTGTTCCGGAACGACAGCACGGGGGCGATCGCCTTGGTGCTCGACCCAGTCAACCCGCGCATCCTGTACGCGGGGCTCTGGCAGGCGGTGCGGCGACCCTGGGAGCTGGTCTCGGGTGGAGCGGGCAGCGGGATCTTCCGGTCCACGGACGGCGGCGACAGCTGGACGGAGATCACCCGCAACAAGGGCCTCCCTAAGGGGATCATCGGCAAGATCGGCCTCGCCGTCTCGCCGCTCGACCACGAGCGGGTATGGGCGCTGGTGGAGGCGGATTCGGGCGGACTGTTCCGCTCGGATGACGGCGGCACGACTTGGACCCGCGCCAGCGACGACCACGAGATCCGCCAGCGCGCCTGGTACTTCACGCACGTGTTTGCCGACCCGGGCAGCGTGGACGGTGTGTACGTGCTCAACACCGCCCTGCTCAAGTCGGGGGACGGCGGCAAGACGTTCACCACACTGCGCGGCCCGCACGGCGATCACCACGCCCTGTGGATCGACCCGCACGATCCCACGCGGATGATCAACGGCAACGACGGCGGTGCGACGATCAGCAGCAATGGCGGCGCCACGTGGAGCACCCAGGGCAACCAGCCGACTGCCCAGTTCTATCATGTCGTCGCCACCACCCACTTCCCGTATATGTTGTGCGGCGCTCAACAGGACAACAGCACGGTGTGCATCGCGACCCGCACCGATGGCATCGGGATCACGGAAAAGGATTGGTACGACGTGGGGGGCGGCGAGAGCGGCTGGATCGCCGCGCGTCAGGACGATCCGGACATCGTCTTCGCGGGGAGTTACGGCGGCCTCATCACGCGCTACGACCACCGCACCGGACAACAGCGGGCGATCAACGCATGGCCCGACAACCCGATGGGCTGGGGCGCGGCGAATCTCAAATACCGCTTTCAGTGGACGTTCCCCATCGTCCTCTCGCCGCTCAACCCCAGTGATTTGTTCATCGCGGCGCAGGTGCTGTTCAAGTCCGGCAACGAGGGGCAGAGCTGGCGGGCGATCAGCCCGGACCTGACCCGCAACGACAAGGCGAAACAGGGGCCGTCCGGCGGCCCCATCACCAAGGACAACACCAGCATCGAGTACTACAACACGATCTTCACGGTCGCGCCGAGTCCGAAGGACTCGACCGTGATCTGGGCCGGCACCGACGACGGCCTGGTGCAGGTGACGCGCGACGGCGGGAAGTCGTGGCAGAACGTCACACCCAAGGAGTTGCCCGAGTGGGCGCTGGTGAGCACAGTGGAAGCATCGCCGCACGACGCGGGCGCAGCGTATGTCGCAGCGACGCGCTACAAGCTCGACGACTTCCGACCGTATGTGTACAAGACGACGGACTACGGCCGCTCGTGGAAGAAGATCGTGACCGGGATCCCGGAGACGCATTTCGTGCGCGTGGTGCGTGAGGATCCCGCCCGCCGCGGGCTGCTGTTCGCCGGCACCGAGTTCGGGATGTATGTCTCGTTCGACGACGGCGCGGTCTGGCAGACCTTGCAGCTCAACCTGCCCGTCGTGCCGATCCATGATCTCACCGTCAAGGACCATGACCTGGCCGCGGCGACGCACGGGCGCGCGTTCTGGGTGCTCGACGACATCACGCCGCTCGAGCAGCTGTCGGACGAGGTCGCGCGCGCGGACCGGCACCTCTTCACCCCGCGCGACGCGGTGCGATTCCGGGGCCCTAGCTTCGTGCCGGCGCGCAGCCTGACGGGGCTCGGCACCAACCCCCCGAACGGCGCAACCGTGTACTTCTACTTGAAGCAGAAGCCCGAGGAGGAGGCGACCCTCGAGTTGCTCGACGCGCGCGACTCCGTGGCGCGCCGGTTCTCGACTCGTCCCAAGGAGCCGCCGGACTCGCTGAAGATTGACGCGGGCCTGAACCGTTTCGTGTGGGACCTGCGCTACGCAGACGCGCACCGGTTCAAGGGTCTCGTGTTCTGGGCCGGGAACACGCGCGGTCCGCTCGCGGTCCCGGGGAGCTACAAGGTCCGCCTCACTGTCGGGGGCTGGTCGGAGACCCGGGGCCTCAACGTCGTGAAGGACCAGCGGGTCAAGGCCACGCAGGACGAGCTGCAGAAGCAGTTCGACCTGCTCGCCCGGATCCGTGACCGCGTGAGCGCGGCGGACGACGCCGTGCAGCAGATCCGCGACGTCAAGGAACAGATCGACGCCGCGGCCAAACGCGCGAAGGGGCTGCCCGCCGGGAAAGGTGCCGCCATCGCCCGGGCGGCGGATTCGCTGCAGGCGAAGCTCGGCGCGGTGGAGGAATCCATTTACCAAGTCAGGAACAAGAGCAACGAGGATCCGCTCAACTTCCCGATCAAGGTGAACAACAAGCTCGCGTCGCTCGCGGGCGTCGTCGGGGGCGCCGACGCGCCGCCCACCGATCAATCGTACCAAGTGTTCGATCAGCTCGCGGCCGAGCTGCAGGGCTATCTCGACCGGCTGAAGGCGATCGTGGAAACGGACGTCCCGGCGTTCAACCGCACGGTGAGAGAGCAGGACATCCCGGCGGTGCTCGGGCGGTAGCGGATCCCGTGCCGTTCACCCGCGACGACATCCGGGCTGCGGTGGAGCGCGCCGGGGACGCGCACTGGAAGGCGCTGCGCGATCATCACGAAGACGCCTATCCCAACCCCAAGCCGACGCCCGGCGACGTGTGCAAGGCCGAAGCCGAGCGCCTGAACGCGATGGGGCTGGGCGACGCGAAGGATTTCGAGCTGGTGGAGACCCGCGTCGAGCGGGCGGGGAGCGAGGTGCGTCTCACCCATGTGCTCACCTATAAGCCGCTCAACCTCCGGCTCCTGACGGAGCCGTTTCAAGGCTACGGCTAGCGGTGGACCGCGCCAGCGTGTTCGAGGAGATGCACCGGCGCGGGGAGCCCTTCGATTACAGCCGGCGGGCGGCCGAGATCCTCCGTCATCGGTACGTCTGCCGGGTTGTGCGGCGCCTCGACCCCAATCCTACAAGACTGCTGGACGTCGGCTGCAGCATGGGCCAGCTGACCGCGCAGCTCGCGGGTCTCCCGCAGGCCCTGTTCGCGGTGGACCTGTCGCCGACGGCGATCCACGGGGCGCGGCAACGGCTGCGCGCGGTCGGCCGGCCGGCGCACTGCGTCGTCGCAAGCGCGACGGCGCTGCCGTTCCGCGAGGGGACGTTCGACGTGGTCGTGCTCTCCGACGGGCTGCATAGCTGGCAGCTCCCGCCCGCGGAGCGACGGCTCGCGCTGGCGCAGGCGCATCGGGTGGTCCGGCCCGGCGGCCACGCGCTCCTCACCGAGTACCTGCAACCGCGTGCTTTCCCCGAGTTTGTCGAACAAGTCCGCGCCAGTCCCTTCGAGCTTGTCTCGATCGCGTACCTCCACGACCGACTGTGGTATCAATTCGAGTCCTGGTTCAAGGCCGTCCGCGATTGGGGTTGGGTTCGGCGGCTGTTCGGTAGCATGCCCGTCGCGGTGTTGCTGCGCGCCCTCGCGCGCCCCCTCGGGCCGAGGGGATCCCGTCATATCTGCGTCGTGGTGCGCCGGTCGCTGTAGTAGGTGCACCACGCCGTCACAAAGAACGTGCACATTATGCATAAACTGTAATACAGCAATGCTACCTACCCGAATGGGTAGTAGCGCACTGTCTTCGTATTCGTGCATTTTATGCACGAATTAGATGTCAGTAGCGCACTCCGCACCCCCCGCTCGGGAGACCGTATGAGAAGCGCTGTTGGGCTTGGCTTGCTGGTGATGGTGGCGACTCCGTTGACAATGGCGGCGCAGGCAGTACCGGCCGCGGACTCTTTGGCCCAGGCCGCGAGCACCGCCGCCGCCGCCAACACGGTCGCCATCAACTTCGTGTGGACGCTGGTCGCCGGGTTCCTCGTGATGTTCATGCAGGCCGGCTTTGCAATGGTGGAGACCGGCTTCACCCGCGCCAAGAACGCCGCTCACACCATCACGATGAACTTCATGGTCTACGGCATCGCGATGTTGGCGTATTGGGCGATCGGCTTCGCCCTCCAGGCGGGCGGAGTGGGGGCGCTCGGCACGCTCGGCGGCTACGACAAGCTGGCGCACGAGGTCTCGCTCACGATCGCGGGGAAACAATGGGGGCTGTTCGGGGGGAGCGGGTTCTTCCTCACGGGTGTGGCCTACGTCGCGCCCGTGTTCGCCTACTTCCTGTTCCAGATGGTCTTCATGGACACCGCCGCGACGATCCCCACGGGGGCGCTGGCGGAACGCTGGAAGTTCGCGGCGTTCGCCGTATTCAGCGTGTTCGTCGGCGCGTTCATCTACCCCATCTACGCGAACTGGACGTGGGGCGGCGGTTGGCTGGCGATGCTCGGCAAGAACGTGGGCCTAGGCCACGGCCACGTCGATTTCGCGGGCTCCTCCGTAGTGCACATGACGGGCGGCGTAATGGCGTTCGTCACCGCGGCGCTGCTGGGTCCGCGGCGTGGGAAATACAACTTTGACGGCAGCGCCAACGCGATCCCGGGTCACAACATCCCGATGGCACTGATCGGGACATTCATTCTCGCCTTCGGGTGGTTCGGCTTCAACGCCGGGTCGACGCTGGCGGGCACGGACCTGCGCATCGGGGTCATTGCGACGAACACGATGCTGGCTGGGGCGGCTGGGGGCATCACCGCGATGCTGTACATGTGGCTCAAGTACGGGAAGCCCGATCCGTCGATGCTGGCCAACGGGACGCTCGCCGGTTTGGTGGCGATCACAGCGCCTTGTGCCTTCGTCACCGCGCCGTCCGCGGTCCTGATTGGCGGCATCGCCGGGGTGCTGGTGTGCGCGGCGGTCTTCTTCATCGAGCGCCGCCTGCGCATCGACGATCCGGTAGGTGCGATCTCGGTGCACGGAGTCTGCGGGCTGTGGGGCATCCTGTCGCTCGGGTTGCTGGCCGATGGCACCTACGGAGACGGCTGGAACGGGGTCAACGGGGCCGTGCGAGGGCTGCTCTATGGCGACGTCGGTCAGTTCGCGGCGCAGGTCGTCGGTGGCGTAACCAACTTCGTAGCCGTTGGCGCCATGGCGTACGTCGCGTACCAGGTCACCGCGGTCCTGGTCAGCGGGCACCGCGTGGCGCCCGAGGTCGAAGAGCTCGGGCTCGACCTGCCTGAGATGGGAGCGCTGGCCTATCCTGATACGCCGGAAGTCGCCTCGGCCGTCATCCTCAGCGAGCCGGCGGATGTCTCGCTGGGCAGCGGGTTAGAGCCGGAGCCTGAAGCGGCCTGACAGCAACCCGACAGCATTTTGACACCTAGCGTGAAGGAGTGAGCATGAAGCTGATCACGACGGTCGTTCGCCCCGGCGTCACGATCAGTCGCGTGAGCGGGCACGGCGGGGAGCGGGAGCTGCACGAGCACTACCGCGGCGCCAACGTGGTGCTCGAATTCCGCGAGAAGGTGCGCCTCGAGATGGCGGTGTCGGAGCCGTTCGTGGAGCCCACCATCAATGCGATCCTGTCGTCGGCGCGCACCGGCGAAGTCGGTGACGGGAAGATCTTCGTCCAGCCGCTCGAGCGCGTGATTCGGATCAGAACGGGGGAGGTGGACACGGCCGCGGTCACCGCGGTCACCGCGGACGAGGTGCAGCGCCGGGCGCTGCAGCAAGCCGCGCAGCAGGCGCCGAGGGTGTAGCGGCCTACGGACCGATTCCTTCACGCTAAGTCAAGGAGAGCACATGCGTCTTCTCAGCGCCCTCTTGATCGCTCCGGTGTGGCTGGCCGCGCAGAGCGCGCCTTCGGCACCGGCGGACACGACCGGTAAGAAGGCCGATCCGCCGCCGCAACCGGTCAACCACCTCGAGACCGCGCTGGCCGGCGTCAAGCTCACCGGCTTCGTGCAAGCATCGTATGCGTACTCGGTCCGGAGCCTCGACGACACCGCGATCGTGGGACGGCTGTACGACCGCTTTCAGAACCGCTTTACGCTGAACGCGCTCGGGGTCGTGCTCGACAAGCCGTACGACCCGGCGAAGTTCAGCGCGGGGTTTCACACGGAGCTGCTGCTGGGACAGGATG
>WNGL01001696.1_pt1 | contig 26985 bp, 29 predicted proteins | sample 5400591 | NCBI WGS metagenome assembly WNGL01 (sample SAMN13153377, study PRJNA577476) | soil metagenome | isolation source: 80 cm soil or saprolite under Garry oak tree replicate 1 | place: USA:California | collected 2016-06-15 | reverse complement strand
GATGGTCGACGCAGTCGGCGACCTGGGCATCGAGATTCGCGCCGGGCTGCACACGGGCGAGGTCGAGCTCGCTGCCGGCAATCTCCACGGGCTCGCGGTCCATGCCGCCGCGCGGGTCAGCGCGCTCGCCGGCCCGAATGAGGTTCTTGTTTCCTCCGTGACGCGCGACCTGCTCGACGGCTCGGGCCTGATGTTCGAAGAGCGCGGGGTTCACGAGCTGAAAGGTCTTACCGGCGCGCGCCCAGTCTTCGCGCTGGTGCGTCCGGCGCGCCCGGCCTAACTGACAGGCGACGATAGCCCGATGTGCTGGCAGGGTCAGCTCGTCGTTAGGAACAGCCTGAGACATCCACCGCGTGGAACATACCGGCGTTTCCCTGAGCCGCATCGCGTGCCATCGGAATGGTGACCATCGTGGCGTCAAGCAACATGTTGCAAGCTCCCACCAAGCCGGTGCCTGGGGCTGCGCTCGGCCCGGCGACAGCAGCACCTGCCGTAGCCACCATCAGGACTGCGCTGCTCACGATCGCGAGGATGAGACGTTTCATGTTCTGCTCCCCCTATCTGTGGCGGCCGTCATCCTACGTCGCCCAGCTAGAACTGATTCGAGATCCTGCGGGGCTAGATGGGCATCAAAGCCCGGTCGAGACCGGCGAGCGCGCGAAATCACCGCGGCGCTAATGTGGCGCCCTCATCAAAACACCGCTCCGCGGGAGGAAGATCGTGTCCGTCATCGACTGGCTGCTCGACTCGGATCCGGCGATTCGGTGGCAGGCGATGCGCGACCTGACCGATGCGCCAGCCGGCCAGGTCGCCGCGGAGCGTGCCCGCGTGGTCACCGAGGGCTGGGGCGCGCGCCTCTTGGCGCTCCGGCGGGAGGATGGGCTGTGGGACACCGGCACTCCGGGGACGGAGGAGATCACGCTGCTCGCGCTGTTGATGCTCCGCGACATGGGCCTCGACGCATCGAGCGAGGAGGTGCGAAACGCGATCGGCCTCGTCCGCGACAACGCGACGTGGCATTCGGGGGGCCCGTGGCGCGGCACGCCGCTGTTCGCGGGCGAGGTCGAGCCGTGCATCAACGGACGCGTCGTGACGGTCGGCTCGTACTTCGGCGTAGACGTGACAGGCATCGTCGCGCGTCTGCTCGGCGAGCAGATGGCCGATGGCGGGTGGAATTGCGAGGAGGAGAATGGCTCGACCCGCGGATCGTTCCACACGACGATCAATGTCCTCGAGGGTCTTCTGGAGCACGAGCGAGCAAAAGGCGGCTCCCCCGAGGTCACCGCGGCGCGTGAGCGAGGGCAGGAATACCTGCTCGAACGCCGGATGCTGCGCCGGCTGTCGAGTGGCGAGCTGATCGATCCGGCCTTCACACGGTTCTCGTTCCCGACCGGCTGGCACTACGACGCGTTGCGCGGGCTCGACTACCTGCGCGCAGCGGGCGTGACGCCCGATGCGCGAGTGGCCGAGGCCATCGACCTGGTCCGCTCCAAGCGTGACGCCGAAGGCCGATTGCCGCTAGAGAACCCACACGAGAGCGAAATGGTCAACGCCCGCGTCCGCGATCTCGACTTCGACATGGATGAGCGAGAAGGCCGGCCCAGCCGCTGGAACACCCTCCGCGCGCTGCGGGTGCTTCGCTGGGCGGGCCAGTCGTGATGGTTCGTGACCTATGAGAAAGCGTGCCGAACCCGCGGTCAGCCCTCAGGATTCCGCGATGAATTCGTTCACGCACTCGAACACGCGGAAGCGGATCGCACCCAGGCCAGCTATGACTCCCTCGACGACGCACATCGCGTCGTTGAGCCACTTGTAGCGCTCGTCATCGGCCTCGAACCACATCACGATGTTCTGTCCTCCTACGCGCTCCCTTTCGTGTTCTGGCCGAAGACCGTCCGCCCCTGCATGACAAAGGTGAGCTTTGCCCCGTCCGGCGTAGTTACAAGACCCCCGGCGTTGGGCAACATGCGTCCGTCGCTCCGTCTTCGCGGATGGTTCGCCCACTGGACGGCACCCGAAAGTCTGGGGCCTTCGGCGCGTCCATCGCCGTGCCCGTAACCAGATCCTTCTTCGCCTCCGTACGGCTTTACGAGTGAGAAGCCGCCCTGATAGCTGAGCTGCATTTCGCAGATGGGTTCGAGCCGCACCTCGTGCCTCCCTTGCGAGCATTCGTCGCGGATTAGCGGATTATCGGAGCCTCTCCCCAAGGGTCCCTTTGGTTCAGGACGGGCGTGGGCGACTTCGAGGGTCACGCTGCGAGACGCCGAACGACAGGAGCCATCCTCTCCATCTCGGGCTCATTCCACGTGAAATAGGTGGCGCCGAATTCCTGTCGCCGTTTGACGAGTTCCTCCGTGATCTGATCGAGGCTGCCAATCAACGCATACGGACTCTCGACCAGTTCCGAAGAACCAAGGCCCCATCGGCGACCGAGTTCGGCCCCCGCGGACTCGCGTCGATCGGTTACCGAGACGGCGAATATGCGCAACCCCAGTTCGATTTGTTGCAGGCGGCTTCCGGCGCCTGCTTTGACCCATCCAAATCGTCGTCCAGCGGTCTCCGCGGTTAGGTCTGCTTTCGATTGGTCGCCGACGACGTGCTCTGCGCCGAGATTGGTGTGAACGTTGACGACATCAGCAAGCTGCCCGGCGAGCGTGAGCAGCCGGCGGGACCCTCCACCGACCACGAGGGGCGGATGAGGCTTCTGGATCGGTCGCGGAAAGCACGATGCGTTCGTGAGTCGGTAGTGAGGACCGTTATGGGTGATCCGCTCTCCTGAAAGGAGATCGCGGATCAGCTTGAGCGCTTCCGCCATTCGCTCGACCCGAACGCCCGGCCGGTCGTAGGAGACTCCAAGTTGTTCGTAATCCGTAGTCAGCCAGCCGGCGCCGAGGCCCAGCTCGAGGCGTCCGTCGCTGAGCCAATCCAGCGTGGCCGCCTCCCTCGCAACAAGGAGCGGATTCCGCCAGTCGTTGGCAAGGACCATCGTGCCGATTCGGATGGACGCAGTTGACATAGCGATCGCAGCGAGGGCTGGGATGGGGGCGAGCTGATCGCCCATGTGGTCAACAATCGTCACCACTGAGTAGCCGAGACTCTCCGCTCGTCTGGCCTTTTCGATCCAAGCTTCTCGCGAATCGGCACCGGTCAGCTGAAGACCGAACCGGAAGGGCCGTTCCTTTGAGTTACCCGCCGCAGCAGAACCCTCGCGCTGACGGCTATTCACGCGCTAATGCTGCCAACACAGCGCTCCGCGTGCGCGATGGCGGGCTCGATCTGATGTACCAGGCCACCTTCGACTCTCTGGGGGGCCGCAGGGCTAGAGCGTCACCTGGAAGCAGGCCGCGGCTCGAGGACGACGACCGCGGTCCCAGACGGGCGACGGGTCGCGTAGCCATCAAGGTCGTCTCCCATCTCGCGCCATCGGGCCCAGAGGCGCTCGTGCTCGTCTCCCTGGGCTGCGTGGCCACGGATCGCGCGCGAGCCTCCTGGTAGCTCCACCTTAGCGTCGGGGTGCGCCTGCAGGTTGAGCCACCAGGCGGGTTCGGCCTCGGCCCAGCCGTTCATCGCCATGGTCACGAGGTTGGGGCCGTCCTCGTAGTAGCCGAGGATCACGCTGCGCTCCTTGCCGGAAAGCCGGCCCACCGTTGTGAGGCGCATCGTCCCCCATCGGTTCGGCTTCGGGGGCCAGAGGCCCATACGGCCTCTACTGAGCCGATGGATCGCGCGGTGAATCACCCAGGCCGAGACGACGACCCAGCGAGGCGGCAGTCGCGGAGATCGCTTTGGCGCATCGGGCATCGCGCGCATGATGGCACGCCCAGCCACGAGTGGGCGTCCAACGATGCCCGAGGACAAGAGACGCATGTTCGCCGCGATCTTCGACACGGTAGTTGCGAACGCGGAAGTGTCGCACGGGAACTGCGGCTGGCTGATTAGAAGGAAGCACCGATCCCGTTACGCGAGGGACGCGAAGCGGACCCCGGTCTGGGGTCTGGGTATCGCCAATGTCCAGGCCCTGTGCTCAGGTCACGGCTCACGATCGGCAAGGCGGTGAGGAGCAGGGTGTGCGTGACGCTGCGAACAAGCCCCGAACGTGAGAACGAACACGGGCGCGCCAATGAGCTGCCGCTCATGGTCAACGCTGCGACCTCTCGCCCGCATGCGGCGGATCCCCGCGCGCGATCAGAGAACCCCTCCCGACTTCCCGACGGCAGCCGCGCGATCTAGAGGTATCTCCTACGCTCGCACGGGTCGCCCACGTATGAGCCGCACGATCGCGACGAGAACGACCGCGCCGATCGTGGCTACGATGATCGAGCCGATCAGACCGCTCGGCTCGGCACTCGGCAGGATCAGCGAGAAGAGCCAGCCGCCGACTAGGGCACCGATGAGTCCGAGGATGAGGTCTCCGATCAGCCCGTACCCGCCCCCCTTCATGATTAGGCCAGCGAGCCACCCTGCGATAAGTCCCACGATGATCCAAGCGATGATTCCCATATGTTTTCCTCCTGACCCGTTTGGTTAGGCCACTAGCGCAAACGCATCGAGCAGCGACCTCTGATTCGTATTGGTGTTGAAGACGCGTGGACCGGCGAGAAAGATGAGTACGACTACGATCAGGATGACGATCGCGATACCGATGAGCATCCCCATTCCAAGACCTCTGTCGCTCGGCCCAGTCGGCGTGCTCGGATTGACATTGACCTGTCCCACGTCGTGGCGCCTCCCCGCTGCGTTCCGCAGTTTGCCCGCCGTGCAAGCACTGTGCCGCATGCTGCGCGGGAGGCCAAGATTGCGGTCACCGTGCGCTTAAGCGTGGGCTCGTGCTGTCTGCCCAGCACGCACCGCTCCAATCGGATGCGACGTCGAGAGCATGAGGGAACCCCTTCCCTGCCACGGACTCGGGTTCCGTAGGGGCGATCGCCCGGGCATCGAGCTCCGTGAAAAGCTCAGCGTCAGCCAGCGCTGGCTCAAACGCGATGCCGCGAACCTGACTGGGCCTGCGCTCCCTTAACGGCAGCCGAGCTTCGCCGGCGAAGATGCTCACCTCGATAGCCGTGGCGCCGGCCAGGACTCCCCCGCTTCGAGCTGCCGAGAAGTCTTCGATCGGCCCACGCGACCAGGAGGCGCAGAGTCTCCGAAAGCATGGCGAAAAGTGGGTCTGAGTCAGGTGACGGGATATAGACATGGTCGATGCAGCGGATCGTCATCGGCATCATGATCCGCTTGAGACGATCAGGAGCCCGTTGGCCAATGGGACGCCACCGCGATCGAGGAGCCCAAGCCGCCTGGTCGGCTTCACCTCTGAACAGATCCGCGCTGACGTCGACAGGATCAAGCGATCGATGCGGAGGAATGACTGGCGCCGCTACCTGTGCGTGCCTGGTCCAGGGGCTGCCGACTCGGAGCGGAAGACGGGAATCGAACGAGCGCCATAGTGGGCGAGTTCAGGAATGTTCCGTGACGACTGAGCTATGAAGCAGCCGAAGGGTGCGCGTTGACTCTTATGATTTCGGCGTGCGACGCGTCGTTAGCGCCGAACCGATCTTCGTGGTTTCGGACGTAGCGCGGGCGGTTGCCCACTACGAGCTGTTGGGCTTTAGTACGTCGCATCATGACGCGGGGTATGCGTTCGCCCATCGCAACGATCTGACGATCCATCTTGCGGGACCAGGGGTCGATCCCGAGCGGGTGGGCCGCGGATCAATCTACATGCACGTGGATGACGCAGACGCACTCGCCGAGGAGTGGAGGGGCGCCGGCGTTGACTTTGTCGAGCCCGCGGATTTTGAGTACGGCAAGCGTGAGGGCTCGCATGAAGATCCCGACGGGAACCTCATTCGCTTCGGATCACCACTTCGGCCTTAGAGCCGTCTGGTCCGTTGGGCCGGATTGAGTGCACGAGATCGCGCCCGTCGAAGGATGGCGGTCGTTCCTGAAAGCAACCGTAACCTGAGCGGAAGACGGGACTCTATGTCCGCAATGTTGAAACAGTTCGGCTCGTTCGTAATGAGCGCGGCTGGCTCAAGGGCGGCCGGTGTACGGCTGCACGCTCGTGACCGGTTTCGTCGCAAAGAACTCGGACACCCCGAGGGAAGTGATGACCACTGCCGGAGGGTGCCCGCGCTTCGAGGCTCCTGATCCGCTCGGTTACCGCATCATTCCGGGACCCATCATGTCCCGCATGGCGCCCATCATCGGAGCGCACCAGGCCGCCATCGTCGTCCACATGAAGATCCACGGCACTGCGACAAGGATCGCCAGCACCACGATGCTGATAAGGATCACCTTGGCCGAAGTTGGCCATGGGTCGCGAACCATCTGAGAACTCATTGTTGTCCTCCTATTCGGGCGGGAGTGGCGTGCGCGTGCTGGGACCGCGATCGCTCCACTTGCTATCAATGCTGCGGCGGATCGCACGCATGCTCATCCCCTGGGTTCGCATTGCGATCACGTCACGCGTGATCCCAGTACAGATGTCTCAGCCGAAGGACATCGTGTCCAGCCGAATCCGGCCGTCGGGATAGACCTCGCGCACGTAGCAGTCGAAGTTCGAGGTGTGGCCCCCATTCACACAGCCGCAGAAGCACGGGATGTACTGAAGGACGTCATGGTGCACGGCCGCGAAGCGATAGAGCTCCTGAGTCTCGGCTGGAAGCTGACGGAACTGGTCGGGCCACTCGTCTTTGGCCGGGTTGGCGTACACCTGCACGAGCGCATCCTCGGGTCGGCCGTTCTGCGTCGCGCCGGTGCACGCCGAGAGGAGCGCACCGGCCCCCAGCAGAAGAAACCGGCGCCGATCCATGACCTAATAGTAAGGAGCTGAATCGCCAGGTCGAGCAAGAATGGCGTCATGACGGGACACTGTGAGTGGACCGGCCGCGAACCCCTGCAAGTCGCGCGGCGGCGGTTATTCGAAGCGAGCCGCGGCGACCTCCCTAAAGGGTGACCGTTGAGACCACCTGTGGCGTTCGCGCGTGTGTGAACCTCGACCATCTACGCGTGACGCGATCTAGCTCCCCCGTTCCGATGTGTCGACGCGGTCACGAGTTCACGGCTGCGAATGTGGTCCGTCACCGCGACGGCCGCATTGCCTACTGCCGCACCTGTCGGAACGACCGGCGGCACGAGCTGTACCAGCGGGATACGGTCTACGTCCAGCGCGAGGTCGAGCGGCAGCGACGAAGGCGGTCGCGCTATCTCAGGTGGTCGGGGTGGGGTTTGCATACTGCGGGCGCCCGGTGGGCCGGTAGACCTGGATCGTGACCCCGCTGGATGTGGCCCGCGATTCGACCAGTTCGAGCGCCCTGTCCCGGCCGGTGTCAGGGAACAGCCGCGTGCCCTGGCCGATGATCACGGGATAGGTGAGCAGGGTGATCTCGTCGACCAGCTGGTTGTCGATGAGCCAGCGGATCAGGTTGCCGCTGCCGTGCACCTGCAGCTCACCCGCCGGCTTGGCTTTCAGCTCGCCGACGGCCGCCGCACTGTCACCGGAGAGGACGGTCGTGTTCGCCCACCGCGGTTTGGTGAGCGTGGTCGATGCCACGTACTTGGGCTTCGTGTTCAATGCCGTCCAGATCGCGCTGTCACCCGGATCTGGCCACACTCCCCAGGAGCCGGCGAAGATCTCGTAGGTCCGCCGGCCGAACAGGAACGCGTCGGCGCGCTGGAAGACCCCGCTGAGGAAGGTAAAGGCCTCATCGACGAACAGCGGCGGGGCCCATCCGCCGCGCTCGAATCCGCCGCGACGGTCCTCGTCCGCCCCGCCGAGTCCCTGCATCACTCCATCGACGGAGACGTGCGTGACCGTTGTCAGTTTCATGGTCGCAGTTCCCTTCTCGCTGAGTTTGTCGTCGTTCGATTCCACCGGACCGCGGCGGCGACAGACCGCCACGGCTCGGCAGCCCACCACACGCAGCGATGCCCTGCCTCGGCTGCGCAAGCTAGATTCCGCAAGGGCCAGGGTACGCTCGCGGGGCGCACTACCTTTTCAACTTCGTGAAGGAGGACGCGGCCAAGGGGCCAGCGCTGCTCGAACAGGCCGCTGGGTTCCTGCGGGTCAGGATGTGGGGCATCGACGCACACGAGCCGCACCGCAACGCGCTTGCCTCCGGCGACCTCATCCTTAGCGGGCGTCGTTCGGATCACCGCTAACGAATATGAGACGCCCTCGCCGGGGCGGCCGGACGCGCGCCCTCGACTGGCTCATCGGGACGGCGCTAGCCTCGCGTTTGGATCCATTTCAGAGCTGAGACTCGGTCGCAAGGGGTCGGGGGACATTTCCTGAACCCTCGCCGCAGGCGACAACCTGCATGCGCGGTCCACGATGGATGAACGGGGGTAGAGTCTGGCGAACGTGGACCCACGGGATGGTCGGCTGGGGATCGTACGTGCCAGGATGAATCAGCTCTGCTTGATCCGGAGGTTCCCTTCGCCGTGAGTTCGGCTGTGAATCGGTCGACTGCCCAGGCCGTCGCGGGGTACTTGGCGCTGACCCACGAGCGAGTCCTACACGTGATCGAGGACCTGGATGACGAAGCTCTTCGCGAACGCAGCGGCCGCTCTAATTCGGTCGGTTTCAACTTGTGGCACATCGCTCGCTGGGCCGACTGGCTGCAGGCACAGATCGGCGGGACACGTGGCCTGGACGAGCGCTCGATATGGGAGCGCGAAGGTCTACCTAGCCGCTGGGGCTGGGACTCGGCGAAACTTGGCGCCTGGGAGACTGGGATGGGCATGGACGAGGGTGTCTCAGCGCAGCTTGCGCTGCCGCCGAAGAGCGAGATCGAGCGCTATGCCCGGGCGAGCTTCAGTGCCCTAGACACATCCGTCGCGGACCTCGACCAAGAAATGTTCGACGCGCCTCTGAAGAGTGGAAAGACGAATGAAATGAAGGATGCGACGATCGGATCCTGGGTCGTGAGCATTCTCGTCCACGCCAATCGCCACCTGGGCATGATCGAATCCGCCAAAGGCGCATCAGGACAGCGAGGAACCGCGTCCGTCTAGAGAGTCGGCGGGAGATGCACTCTTAATCGGAGGACCGTCTCGGGTGCGACCAAGGATCGGTCTCGGAGCGGAAGACGGGGGTCAAGCATGCGGAAGTGATAACAGCTCGCCTCCTCCAGGACGAGCGCGGATGGCTCCGGCTGGCGGGCTGAATCAAAAGGGCGGCCGACCTATCGAGAGACGCCTTCGGCCATCCGTGCCGAGTCGAGAGCAGACCAACCTGGGGAGGAACACCAAACGGGTCGGAGCCCGGCCGATGCCGGGCTCCGAGTGAGTACGCAGTGGAGAAAAGAACTCCGGTCTGCCGCTTCAGCGATAGGCGCCTGTTTACGCCGCCTGTCGCATATCACGGGAGAGGATCGGCGAAGGCCTGAAGCCTTTGACGACCAGCCAGACGCCCAGAGAAAACTCCCAGAGGGCGATCGGGATTGCGGTGAGCAGCGCCGGAGACGAAGTCCTGTCGATGAGACCGAACAGCACGGCGACGTCGCCCGCGAGGAGCAGCGGCGCTCCAATGAGTCCAATCACGGGTAGGACTCGCGGCACCAGGCGCGACTGGAAGAGCAGTGAGCCCAGCAACAGCGCGTTCACGGCCGGCATGAGGCTCCCTGAGACGAGGAACATCCGGTCATACATGGCGACCAGCGCACGCCCGGTGATCAACGCATCTGGTCCAATGCCGGCCTGGCGCAGGGTCACGAGCGTCAGGACGCACGCGACGCAGACAAAGAGGCCACTACCTTCCACGACTCGGGAGGTGACGAAGCCCAGCGCGCGACCTTCGCTCTGTCTCTTTATGACGGGGTACAGCGCGACGGCGGTGCCGATGCCGGCGAGGGCGACGATGAGCTCGGAGATGGCGCCGAAGAGGACGCCGGTGTCCGGGCCAGGGCCGACGATGAAGTTCGGATCGTGCACCCCAGCGTAAAGAGCAAGGGTCGGGATCGAGATAAAGGTGAGCAGGTAGAACGCGCCTGCGACGAGGGAGGTCTTTCTATGTGGACTCATCTTGCGCTGGGTATTGGTTGCTATGGCACGAGCAGTGATGGTCATTTCGGATTCCTTTCAAAATTCTTGAGTTGTCATCGAGGCTGGGCGGTGGGCACATCAAGCTGGTCGCGTCCGACGTATGTCACCGAGACCAGCGGCAGGCCTACATCGCGTACCCGCTGGAGCACCCCATACAGCGCGGCCTCGTCGACGACCGGGCCGTGGATAGTGGTGATGCCGTCGCTCTCAAGCGTGAGGCTCAGGCCGTCAAACCAGCCGACCCAGCGCCCATCGAGGTGGCCCTTGAGGCGGATCTCGCAACGTCCGGCCTCGTGACGATTGCGAGGTGATGCCGGTGTTTCGCTCATCGCACTCCTTTCTTCGTGCTGCTGTCGACGTTCTTTGACCGAAAGCTAGGAGCCGATGTGGTGAGGCGGCATCACAGCATGTGGTGATTCATATGGGAGGAGGCATCAGCTGCGGTTCGCTAGAGGAGGTGGAGCTCCTCGGCCCGGCGCACCGCGGCTCGACGGCTGTTCACGCCGAGTTTGGTGTAGATGGCCTTGGTGTGAGTGCGGATCGTGTTTAGTGACACCGTGAGCTCGCGGGCGATGTCTGGGCCGCCGAGGTCGGTCCCCAGCAGCCGGAGCACTCCAAGCTCACTCTCGGTCAGGGGCTCGGCCAGCGCCTGGGTTAGGGGCGCCCTGCCTTCGGCCTTGCCAAGAGCGGCCAACAAGCGACGGACATAGGTCGACGCGATCCCATGTTTCCCAGCCGCCTCCAGCAGTTCCGCCATGGGCGGACCTTCGTTAACGAAGACTCGGACGTAGCCTTCGGGTTCGGCCAGCCTCAGCGCGCGTTCCAGCGGAATGAGCGCGGCGGCGATGTCGCCACGCATCTGGTGGGCGAGCGCCTGCAGCACCAGAACCTCGATCGCGCTTCCGGTCCGTCCGCCCTCATCCGCAGCTCTTAGGAGTCGCTCCAGAAGCCCCATCGCCTCACGAATGGAGCCGTCCGGCCGGTCACCTTTGGACTTGGCCAACAGCACCCTCGCCAGCGTGATGTGCTCGAACTCGCGCAGGTAGCTGAGGTCGTCCCCGGGGGCGAGGCCCCGCGCGCGAGCCCAGTCGAGAGCTTCACCCAACCGCCCTTGCGCGATCCACACCCGTGTCTTCAGCGCTGCGATCGGCTGCACATTGGGGAAGAAGTCACCCACGTACACGCGTTCGGCCTCGTCAAGCAGTGCGACCGCGCCAGCCAGATCGCCTTGGGCCTCCCGTATGCGTGCCATCGCGACGCGCGAGCGATACCGGTTTTGGGCCAACCCGTTGTGCTCACCCAGCTCCTGGCTCTTCATGAGCTGCTGTGCGGCGCCATCAAGATCGTCGCGCTCTCGGTCGAGCTGGCTGAGGCCCACGTACATGTCTGCCGTCCCGCGCACTGCCGGGTCGCCCCGCTCGGTCGCAAGCTGCAACGCCTGCTCGTACGTGCGCCCGGCCTCATGGAGACGACCTTGCGTGATCCGAATGTCCGCCAGCGCGATCGTGCAGCCGAGTGCGTCGGAGATGTGCCCCGCTCGCTGCACAAGGGTCATGCACGTGGTCCAGGCCCGATGCGCCGTCTCGAGGTCTCCGCTCACCCAGGACGCGAGCGCCAGAAACCCGGCCGCCGATCCTCGCACGAGATGGTCGTCCTCGGGGACAAGGTCGAGCGCCAGCCGCGCGGACTTCGTCGTGGCGGTCAGATCGCCCCGAGCCAGTGCCTGTGCGGCACGGTACACGGCGATCACACCCGGGAGACGGCGGAATTCCTCTTCGTTCACGACAACCATCTCCGCCAATTCGGAGGTGGAGCGCTCCGCTGTCGTATCCAGCCAGCGTTCGGCGTCCCGCAGGCGGACTTCAACGCCCTCGAACTCGGCATTGACCAATAGCGCCCCCGCGTACCCAACGCTGAGCACGGGTCTGTTGCGGATCACGTGGTCGGGCAGCGCCTTGAGCCAACCAAGAACGGCGGCCTCTCCTCTGCTCTTGCGCATCACCGGGATCGCGCGCTCGACCAGGTCCGCCGCTCGCGCGAAATCCCGGGCGGCCAGCGCGTGCGCGATCGCTTCCGATCGCATGTCTTGCTGCTCGTACCACTGACTCGCCCTTCGGTGCAGGTCGGGCACGCGGTCGTGCAGCTCGTCCAATAGGTGGGCCCGCAGCACATCTGCGAAAAGATGGTGGTAGCGATACCAGCGGCGACCGCTGTCGAGCGGGACGACGAAAAGGTTGCTTCGCTCCACTGCCTCGAGCGTGGCCTTGCCATTCTCCTGACCCGTGACGGCATCGCAGAGTGGGCCGGTAAGCCGGTCGAGGATCGAGGTCTGCAACAGGAATTCCCGGACACGCTCGGGCTGACGCTGAAGAACCTCCTCGACCAAATAATCGACGATGTAGCGGTCGTCGCCCGCGAAGCCAGCAATGAAGCCGGCGACATCGTCTCGCCCGCGCATCGAGAGCGCCGCCAGCTGGAGCGCGGCGATCCAGCCTTCTGTGCGCCCCTCTAACGCCGCAACATCCCGCGCGGCGAGATCCAATCCCATCACCTCGTTGAGGTACGCACCGGCTTCATCCGGCGTGAAGCGCAGATCGGCGGCGCGGATCTCGGCGAGCTCGCCACGCGCGCGCAACCGAGACAGCGGAAGCGCCGGGTCGGCGCGGGTGGCGATCACAAGGTGCAGCCGCGGCGGCAGGTGGTCGAGCAAGAACTCCATGCCACCCTGGATCTCCCGGGCGTCAATGACGTGGTAGTCGTCGAGCACCAGCACGAGATCGTTCGGCACCGCGCTCAGCTCGTTGAGCAGCGTGGCCAGGACGGCTTCGACCGGCGCCTGCGGCGGTTGGAGGAGCGAGAGCGCGGTCGCGCCGACCGCTGGCGCCGCCGTTTGCAGCGCTGCAATCAGGTAGCTCCAGAAGGACGCGGGATCGTTGTCGCTCTGATCGAGCGAGAGCCACGCGGCGGACCGCTCTTTGGTCGCCGTGGCCGCCAGCCACTCCGCCACCAAGGTCGTCTTACCGAATCCGGCCGGCGCGGAAATGAGCGTCAACTTTGACTCGGCGGCCCCACGGCTGAGGTGTTCGCTCAGCCTCGGACGTGCCACCACCCCGCGTCGCAACTTGGGGACATAGAGTTTGGTCTCGAGCAGCGGGCTGTCCACGGAGGGTGGCCTCAGTATCGCCGCCGTCAATAGCGGCCGAGGAGGACCGCCAGATCAGCCCGAGGAAGGACGCGAGTACACGTTGACCCGTCGCGCGCCATGGGACAGAACAAGCATCTGATCGGGAGTCAGCCGCGAGCGGTTCCGTCGAGCCCCAACGTCTAGAACGCGGCGACGCTCAAATGTATTAACAGAGGCCGATTGTTACCGCGGCCATGGTCGCCGAGAGGATCGCGAAAATGCGGGGGTCAAACGCGCGGAGTGATAACAGTCCGCCTGGTGCGGAGCGAGCGCGGTTGGCTCCGGCTCGCGAGCTAACCGGGCAATCGCTGACGCTTTCTCATGTCGGCAGTCGTCGTAATAGCCGACCCCTCGCGTTGGCACGAGTGATGGCGAATCTTGGGTGGCCTAGCCTTGGCAGATTCCTCCACGTCGCGACTCGACGATCACTTTGGCGGACGGACGCCGGCTCGCCTACACGGAATGGGGCGACCCTGGCGGTAAGCCGCTCTTCCTCTTCCACGGCGCCCCCTTCTCGCGTCTCTTTTGCCCCGACGAGCCGGCCACCCTGGCAGGCGGCGTTCGTCTCATCACGGTCGACCGCCCCGGCATTGGGCGGTCGGACGTTCTCGAGGCGCGCAGCTGGGGGGACTGGCCGGCCGATGTCGTCGCCCTCGCCGACGCCCTCAGCATCGGCCTCTTCGCCGTGGTGGGCTGGTCCTATGGAGGAAACTACGCCGCCGCCTGCGCAGCGCTAATCCCCTCACGCCTCACAGCGGCGGGCATCGTCAGCACTCGTCATCTCTCCCAGTACAACGTCGTCGAGCGGCCGAGTGCTTACGAGGAACTTGACCCGGAGGAACGCGGCGATTACGACCTGGCCCAGAAGGATCCCGCCGCCGCGGCCGAAGACTGGGCCCGCCGCAATGTGGGCTGGGTCGCCAACCTCCGGGAACACCCCGAGAGCTTTATCGACATGTCCCAGATACCTGAAGGCGACAGGTGGTTCTTCGCCGACGAAGCGCGCGCCCGAAGCTTCTTCGGCGCGATGTCCGAAAGCGTGCGTCAGGGCACCGGCGGATACCGCTGGGAGGCGATTGACGCTTGGCTTCCGTGGGGCTTCCGTCTGGACACGATTCCGATGCGGGTCCACCTATGGCACGGCGAGCAAGACCCGCGGGTCCCTCGATCGCACTTTGACTTCAGCGCCAGCCGGATCCCTGACTCTGTCGTCAGCATCTGGTCCGACGCGGGGCACTGGGGCTGCGTGAAGCACTGGGACCAGATCCTTGGAGCATTGACTCCGCGGTAGCGCCTCCGCGCTGGCTCATCTTTCTTGAGTCACCGTCGAGCGGAGCGGAAGACGGGACTCGAACCCGCGACCCCAACCTTGGCAAGGTTGTGCTCTACCAACTGAGCCACTTCCGCATTTGTCCGGACGATCACCGAACGAGCGAATTATAGCTTCGAGCGGGCTCCGTTCCGGAAGAGAAGGATCGACGCGGTGAATCCGTGCACGAAGTTGCGGCCCGCGACGGGACCGAGTTCGCCCGCCGCGAAGAATCCAGCAACCGGGATGTCGCCGAACGCGCGGCGCACCGCGCCGACATCGTGGTCCGGCTGGCCGAAAAGCCCCTGACCGCGGCCGTTGCACGAGAAGAGCAGCGCGCCCGCGACCGGCGACGCACGCTCGGGCTCGAGCATCGCGCGGAGATCCTCGCGCGCCGACTCCGCATCGCGCACCTGGAACTGGACGGTCTGCCCCACCTCGGCCATGTCGCTGATCGCGATCGCGCCGGTGTCGCGGTCGACGCCGACGAGATTGCGAATCACGAAGTCCCCGCGGCCGAGCTCGGGCTTGAGCTCGGTCGTCGCTTGGCCGACGTGCAGGCCGCGACGCATCAGCAGTTGGTCGCGCTCGGTGGCGGTCGTGTACAGCTCCTCGACCCGTTTGAGCGCGGGTTGACCGCCGAGCTCGAACACCACGTTGCGCTCGGCCCGCGTGATCGCGAACGTCTCTCCGACCGGCCGGCACCCCTGCGATACGACGGCGGTCGCGCCGTGCGCGCCCTCGAGGATCGCGCCGATCGCGCCCTCGGTGATGATCTCGTCGTCGACGATCAGGCGCGTGCGTCCCGCGACGATCCCGCCGGATGCCATGCCCCCGACCACCGGCAACCCCGGCGCATGTTCGTTCAGATGCTCGAGGAGAAGGTGCGCCGGAAACGTGTAGGGATCGGCCAGCATGACGAGCACGCTGTCGTGTGCGCGGGTCGGCACCTCTTCGAGGCCATCGAAGACGCCGTGTTCCTCTTCCTCCGCGTACGTCAACGTGAAGGGACGCACGGTGACGCTCGGAAGCGTCGCGGCCCACGCCGAGACCGCAGGCGCGTCCTCGACCTCGCGGGTGCCACCGATGACGCCTCCTGCGACGCATCCGAGAAGCGTGCCGCCGCCGAGGCTTGCGTTCGCGCTTTCGATGATCGACTCAAGCTCGTCTTCAAACTGCGGCGCGACGAAGAGAAAGGCTAGGTCGGGGATCGCTCCGTCAAGCGGGGCGAGGGCGGCCCCGAGCGCGTCCTCTGCCGCGGCGAGGCCGGAGCGGCGCGTGGAGATGCCCGCGCCGACGCGAAGATTGGCAAGCCGCGTGGTCATGCCCTGAGCCTATCGCTTAGGCGAAGGTCGATCCGTCTACATCTTGGTCCCTTCCGTAGCACAATGCTTTTCCGCACGAGTACCGCCGGTAGCATTCCGGGCTGTACGCGGCTGTGGTCGGTGGTCCTCTCTGCGAATGTTCCGGGGCCGGAGAAACCTGGGGGGACGACGATGGGTGTGCGGTTCGGGGCGGGCCGGTTCGCGAGCCTGGCGTCGGGGGTGATCCTGATTTCGGCGTGCAGCGGCGCCGCCGGACCGTCGCCATCACCGACGTCGCCTTCACCGACGGCGGCGGCGATCGCGACGACCGCCGCGCCGAGCGCGACGCCGACGCCGACCACAGCGAGCAGCGCGGGCGCGTCCAGTGCGCCGACGCCGACGCCTCAGCCGACCCTGCTGCCTCCGATCGCGGGGGACACCACCGCGGTGACCCTCACGAAGATTGCGATCCCGCCACTCAGCGGCAAGACGGCATCTATTGATCTCATCGTGATCGACCAGGAGGCCCACCGCCTCTACGCGGCCGACCGGACCACCAACGGCGTGGATGTCTTCGACGTCACCACAAAGGACGCGAAATACCTTAAGACGGTCGACGCCGGCAGCGGCGCCAACGGCGTCGTTGTCGCCAAGAACGTGAACAAGCTGTTCGCGGGACTCAACGACAGCAACGTCGCGATCATCGACCTCACGTCACTTGCCGTAATCGCGAAAGTGAACACCGGCGGCAAGGGCCGTGCGGACGAGCTGGACTACGACCCGAAGGACAACAAGATCTACGTGGCCAACAGCGGTGATGGTTTCGTCACCGTCATCGACGCGACCACAAACACGATCGTCCACAAGTTCGACAACCTAGGTGCGGCCCTCGAGCAGCCGCAGTACGACAGCGCCGATGGGCTCATGTACATGACTAGCTCGGACCAGAACGCCGTCTTCGTGTTCGATCCCGCCAAGGATGTCCTCGTACGCAAGGATGTCGTCGCCGTCCTTTGCAACCCGCAGGGCCTCGCGATCAACCCGAAGACGAACCAGGCGCTCCTCGGCTGCAACGTCGGCCGCGCCGGTAGCACCGGGACGCCGCTGACCGTCGCGTGGGACCTCACGAAGGGGATATTCGTCGGCGTCTTCGGTCAGGTCGGTTCCGGCGACTCGGTCACGTATTCGCCGAAGACCGACCGGTTCTATTTCGGCGCTCACAACTTCCCGCACGGCTCGTCCATCGGGATCTTCTCCGGCTCCCCGATCGCATTCCTGACGAACGTGCCGACCGGCTCGTTCAGCGGCGCGAAGAACCTCGCGTACGACGAAACGAACAACCTCATCTACACCCAGGACGCGCTCCCGGGCGAGGGCGCACTCTTCAGTTTCACCCCGCCGAAGTAATCCCGATCGACCGGGCCTTCAACGTTCGGGTGTGATGGGTTCTGTGCCGAGGGCCAGAATCGAACTGGCGACACATGGTTCTTCAGACCATTGCTCTACCAACTGAGCTACCTCGGCGGGGAAGGCAATTCTATCGGTTTTGTTCGGGAATTCGAAGGCGACCAACGCCAATTTGCTCCGGGGTGAATCGTGCGCGGAGGCGTTCAGCCTCCCGATGGTCGGCGCGGGACGCGAGAAGACGCTCGACTCGCGGCGGCACGCCGGCGAAGTTAGAGCTCGAGCGGCGGGTAGTAGGTCTCCGCGCCCAGCCGCTTGACCTCGGTAAGCCAATCCGTCGCGTAAAAGCGCTCGCGATCCACTCCGGCCAGCGTCCAGGCCTGCCGCCGATAGGTCCAATTGTCCGGCTGCAGCCTCATGGCCTCCCCGAACCAGTAGGCCGCGCGCTCGCTCTGGCCGCGCCGGTGCAGTGCAAGGCCAAGCGCGAACGAGGCGGCGGCTGACGAGACCTCCGGCGGAATGGGCCGGCTCCGACGCACGACCTCGTCGCCGGGCAGCGCGAAGCGGCTGCCCGCGCCGCGCTCCACCCAGTCGCGTAGCGCGGCGATGTAGCGCTCCGCTTCGTAGCGGAGCCCGCGGACGACTTGGATCGATTCGGCGCGGAGTGGCGGATCGCCGGGCCGCGGCTCGCGGTCCGCGAACGCCGGCCGCCGAGGCCACGCAGGCTCCGGCGGGCGCACGATCGTCCCGATCTCGTCGATCCACACGCCGCTCGGCACGTTCACGATACCGAGGAGCTCGTCGCACAGATGCCGTTCGTCGATGAGGGACGGATGATCGGCGTTGGCCGCATCGATCCATGGGCGCGCTGCGATCGCCCCTCCGCTGTCAAGCGCGACGGTTACGATCTCGAGGCCCGTCGGCCGCAGGACCCCTCGCAGCTCCTGCCACACGGGCAGGCTGAATCGGCACCCTCACCACGACGCCCACGCGACCAGCAGGACCTTGATGCCGCGCAGCGACGACAGCCGGAAGGGAGTCCCATCGACACGCGGCAGCTCGAGTTCCGGCATGCTCGCGGACGCGAGCGCGCGGCCACCCGACTCCGGTCCGACTGCCCACAGCCCGTTCTCCGCGTCATGCACGAGCGCGCTCGAGGTCCGCTCCGCGAAGACACGGACATCCACACGCCCGTTCCCCGCGGCGAGGGGGACGCAGCGCTCGCCGCGGCAGAGCCCCTCGGGTCTCATCGACCAGCCCGTGAGACGCTCAAAGATGGCCGGGTCGACAGAGAGCGATTCGAAAACGGCGGTAGCCATGCGCGGAGGCCTAGGCTATCGCGTTCGTGATCATGACCCCGATTGCGACGGCGTAGCGTGGCGCGAAATCTCGAGATCCTTCTGGACGGCGGCAGATTCTTTGAAGCACCGCGCTGGCACGACGGTCGTTGGTACGTGAGCGATTTCCATCGCCATGTGGTCCAGACCGTGGACGAACACGGCTCGGCTGAGGTCATCCTCGAGGTGCCGGAGCAGCCGTCGGGCCTGGGATGGCTTCCCGACGGATCGCTTCTCGTCGTCTCGATGAAAGACCGCCGCCTCATCCGGCGCTGGCCCGATGGACGCGTGACGCAACACGCCGATGTCTCGCGCTTCTGTGGCGGTTTCCTCAATGACATGGTCGTCGACCGGTCCGGCCGCGCCTACGTCGGGAACTTCGGTTTCGCGCTGGATCGCAAGTCGCGACCGACGCCGACCGTGTTGGTCCGAGTCGACCTCGACGGCTCGTCATCGGTGGTCGCTGATGATCTGCTCTTCCCAAATGGCGCGGTCATCAGCCCAGAGGCTCGAACCCTCGTCGTCGGTGAGACGTTCAGGAGTCGCTACACCGCGTTCACGATCGCGACGGATGGCTCATTGACCGATCGCCGGGTCTGGGCCGATCTCGCCGGTAACTCACCGCCCCTCCGTCCGGATGGGTGTGCCCTCGATGCCGAGGGCCACATCTGGTCAGCGGATCCGGGGTCGGGTCGTTGCTACCGCATCGCGCCAGGTGGCGCGATCGTCGATCGCATCGACCCGCCCGCCGGCCTGCGCTTCTTCGCGTGCATGCTCGGCGGCTCCGATGGCCGCGCGCTGCTGGGCTGCGCCGCCCGCGGGTACGACGAGGCGATCGAATCCGAGAGCCGCGACGCGGTGGTCACCATAACGAGAGTCGACGTGCCGCACAGCGGACTGCCGTAGGAGCCGCTGAAGCGCAAGCCATTCGTCGGCCACCTATGCGGGTGCTACGGTAGCGAGCGGGCGGTTGAGGTTGAGCATCGGGATCGCGACCGAGCGCCCGTGGTTCACGCACTACGACCCGGGCGTGCCGCGCACGCTCACCTATCCCGCCGTTCCCCTTCAACAGTTCCTCAGCGACACCGCCGAGCGTCATCCGCGGTCGATCGCGACGATCTTCGGCGCGGTCGTCGGGCATCGAGTCATCGAAGGGTCGCTGACCTACGCCGAGCTCGACCGCCTCGCGGACCGCTTCGCCGCGGGCCTTCAGTCGCTCGGCGTCCGCAAGGGCGATCGCGTCGCGCTCCTTCTGCCCAACTGCCCGCAGTTCGTCATCGCCTTCTACGGCGCGCTGCGAGCGGGCGCGGTCGTGGTCCCGTGCAACCCCCTGTACACCGCTCCCGAGCTGCGCCGGCAGCTCGCGGACTCCGGGACGGAGACGCTCGTCGCGCTCTCGCGTCTCCACGCCGTCGCGCGCGCGGCGCGCGATGGGACACCGGTCCGGAACCTGATCTTCACGAACATAAAGGAGTACTTCCCGCCGATCCTCCGGGCGCTGTTCACGGTCGTGCGCGAGCGCCGCGATGGGTATCGCACGACGGTCGACCGCGCCGCGGGCGAGCGGTTCTTCCCGGACCTCCTGCGCGACGGTGCCGCGCTTCGGCCGGTGGACGTCCGACCCCAGGACACCGCGATCCTCCAGTACACGGGTGGCACCACGGGCGTGCCAAAAGGCGCCGTCCTGTCGCATCGCGCGCTCGTCGCGAACGTACAGCAGTCGCGCTCGTGGAACCCGACGCTCGTGGAGGGGCTCGAGCGCGGGGTGGACGTCATGCCGCTCTTCCACGTGTACGGCCTCACCGTGATCATGGGCGTCTCGGTCGCGAGCGGCAGCGCGATGGTGCTCATCCCGCGATTCGATCTCGAGCACGTGCTGCTCGCGATCCACAAACACCGTCCGCGTTCGTTCGCTGCCGCGCCGCGCATCTACGTCGCGGCCGCGAGCGGGCCCGACCTCGCTCGCTACGATCTTCGCTCCGTTGAGGTCTTCCAATCGGGGTCCGCGCCGCTCCCGGTGGAGGTACAGACGAAGTTCGAGCAGCTGGCCGGCGGTGGTCGGGTGCTCGAAGGCTACGGACTCACGGAGGCGGCCCCGGTCACGCATACGACGCCGCGACGGGGCCTGCGCAAGCTCGGCTCGATCGGCGTCCCCATTCCCGACGTCGACGCGAAGATCGTCGACCTCGAGACCGGGAGACGCGATTTGCCCGTCGGCGAGACCGGCGAGCTCGTGGTGCGTGGTCCGAACCTGATGGACGGCTACTACCAGCGACCCGAGGAGACCGCGCTCGCGCTGCGCGATGGATGGCTCTACACCGGAGACGTCGCGCGCATGGACGAGGACGGCTACTTCTACATCGTCGACCGCAAGAAGGAGCTGATCATCGTCTCGGGATACAACGTCTATCCGCGCGAGGTCGAGGAAGTGCTCTACGCGCATCCCGCGGTGCTCGAGGCCGCCGCGATCGGCGTCCCGGATCCTGCGCGCGGCGAGGTCGTAAAGGCGTTCGTCGTGCTGCGCCCCGGCTCCTCTGCCACCGCGGAGGACCTGCGGACACACTGTGCTTCGTCGCTCGCGCGCTTCAAGATCCCGGCGGAGATCGAATTCCGCTCCGACCTGCCGAAAAGCATGGTCGGCAAGGTGCTGCGACGCGCGCTCGCCGATGAGGAACGCGCGTCACGCGTCGTGAAAGAAACGGCAGGGAGGCACGGTTGAAGATCGACGAGCTGAAACGGGTCTGCGTAATCGGGGCCGGCCTGATGGGTCGCCAGATCGCGCTGAACGCGGCGCACCGCGGATTCGCCGTGCGACTCTGGGATGCGAGCGCGGAACAGCTGCGGGCGGCGGAGCGCTGGACCGACGAGTACATCGCAGGGCGGATCGAGAAGGGCCGCTGGCCAAAGGAGGAGGCCGCGGTGGCGCGGGCGCGGCTCAGCTTCGCAGCGGACCTCGCGGAGGCCGCAGCGGATGCGGACCTGGCGATCGAGGCGGTCGTCGAGGACCTCGCGGTGAAGCGAAAGGTCTTCGCCGAGCTTGATCGACTGTGCCCGGCGCGGGCGATCCTTGCGACCAACTCCTCCACCTTTGTGTCGAGCCTGGTCGCGGACGCGACGAAGCGCCCGGGGCAGGTCGCGAACCTCCACTACTTCAACCCGGCGATGGTCATGGAGGTGGTCGAAGTGGTGCAGGGCCCGCACACCTCCGCCGAGACGGCCACGCTCCTGGTCGAGTTCGCGCAGCGCGTCGGCAAGCGGCCGATCCTGATGAAGAAGGAGATCGAGGGCTTCATCGCGAATCGGCTGCTCCGCGCGCTCGGGCGCGAGGCGACATTCCTCGTCGACGAGGGCTATGCCTCTTTCGAGGAGGTCGACCTCGCCGCGGAGAAGGCGCTCGGCCATCCGCTCGGACCGTTCCGCCTCATGGACCTCACCGGGATCGACCTCGCATTCATGATCCGCTCGGCGATCTACGCGTCGTCGGGTCGCGAGGAGGACCGCCCGCCGCGCTGCATCGAGGAGCGTTACCGGGCGGGCCACTACGGCCGCAAGACCGGCCGTGGCTTCTACCGCTACTGACGCGGAGGCGAAGCCGATGCGGAAAGTCGGAGCCGAAGGCGGAGGTCACGAGTGAGCGAGCTTCAGCGGTAGCGCTCGAGATAGCGGGGGCTCGCGATCCGCAGCTTATCGGCTACCGTCGCCACGCAATGCGCGAGCGTGCCCTCGGGTATGTCGCCCGCCCGGATGCGCAGCGCGAGCTCGCGGTTGAGGTCGATAGCCTGTCGCCGTAACTCCTCGAGGTCGTCCGGGAGCGCGTCCGCGTGGCCCAGAAGTCGCGCGAGCGAACCGACCTCGCGCCGCACGAGCGGCGCTCCGAGCGCGATCTCGCGCTCGAGGATGCCGAGGCCGTTCGCGGCGACGAGCGTTCGGAACCGAAGACGCGGATCGTCGATGCCGGGGAGCACCTCATTCTCGATGAACTCGCGCACGGCCTGGGCAAGCTCCGCGGCATTCGGGCGATCCTGCATCAGCCCGCCCGTTCGAGAAGATGAAGGAGCTCGAACTCCATCTCGGCGGCGAGCCGCCCGAGCACCGCGAGCTCGACGCTCCGCTGCTGTCCCGATAGGTGGCGGCGCGACTGGGTGAGCGCGCCGATGGCCCACTTCAGATTGCCGATGATCTCCCAGTAGTCGAGCGACGCGAGCGTGATGTGCCGGCCGGTGAGCGCGTTGTAGCGCTCGAGATACGGCTCGACCTCGCCGATGCCGCCGAGGCGCAGCTGATCGACACCGAAGCGCCACGCCCGCACCAGCGGCCAGGCGACATCTTCGGCCGGGTCGCCGCGGTGCCCGAACTCCCAATCGAGCACGTGACCGAGGCCCGTCGCGGTGACCGCGAGGTTGCCAACCCTCAGGTCACCATGGAGGACGACCGTTTCGCTCCGCTCCGGCGCCCGTTGTCGTGCCCAGGCGAGCCCGAGCTCGATCGCCGGGTGCGCGTCCTCGAGGCGGTCGACCTCCTTCGTGAGCCGGCCGAGGACGTCGCGTGCTCCGACGCCGCCCAGGAATGGCACGCGCTCGGCCGGGATCGCGTGGATCTTCGCAAGCTCCTCGGCCATCTGCGCCGGCAGCACGGCGCGCGCACCGGCCAGCTCCGGCCGCTGCACGATCCGTCGCCCGATCGTCTCGCCCGACACGCGCTCGCTTACGAACGCGGGCCGGCCCACGATCTCCCCGAGGTAGCCGCACGGCTTCGGGACGCGCACCCCTGCCGCGGACGCGACCTCCAGCAGGCGGTGCTCGTCTTCGAGCGTCAGCGTCTCTTGATGGATGACGCCGCCGCCGGCGCGCCGCACCAGCAGCTCGCGCGTCCCCTGCGGCGTGCGGAGGTCGAGGGCCCAAGCCTCCTTCGACGCTCCGCCCGCGAGGAGGGCGAGTCGCTCGATCGCGATGTCCGCGCCGAAGATCGGGACCAGGCGCTCGCGCAGCTCGAGCGAAATGGTCGAGGCGCCGTCCGTCGTCATAACACCGTATGCCCGCCGTCCACCGCAAGGATCTGTCCGGTGATGTAGTCGGAGGCACGCGATGCGAGGTAGACGACCGTCCCCTTGAGGTCCTCGTCGCCGCCGATGCGGCCGAGCGGGATGGTGCGCGCGAGCCGGTCGCCCCAGCGTTCGACGATCGCGCTCGACATCTTGCTCGGGAACCATCCCGGCGCGATCGCGTTCACGTTGATCTTGTGTCGGCCCCATTTGACCGCGAGGTCGCGCGTGAAGTTGATGAGTCCGCCCTTGCTCGTGTTGTACGCGATCGAATCGAGCACCTCGGGCATCGCACCGCCCAGCCCCGCGACGGAGGCGATGTTGATGATCTTGCCACCGCCCTGCGCGATCATGACGTTCCCCGCGGCCTGCGAGCACAGGAAGGCGCCGGTGAGGTTGACGTCGAGCACGCGCCGCCAATCCTCCACCGCCATGGTCGCTGCGGGCGCGACCCAGGCGCGGCCGGCGTTGTTCACGAGGATGTCGACCCGGCCGAGCTCGGCTTTCGCGCGCTCGACCATCGCGCGCACGTCTTCGGCGCCGGTGACATCACAGCGGAGGCCAAGCGCGCGGACCCCGAGCGCCGAGAGCTCCGCGGCGGTCTGGGCGCAACGCTCGGCGTTGCGCGCACAGAGCACCACGTCCGCGCCCATCTCGGCGAGTGCTGTCGCCATCTGCCGCCCCAGCCCGCTTCCCCCGCCTGTGACGATGGCGACCCTGCCGCTGAGGTCGAACAGCTCTTTGGTTTGCATCCGTTCCCCCTCGGTCCTTCCGACGATCACGCCGGCTGTACAGTCCGCCGGTGCCGGCCTTCGCGCCGTCCCCCGACGTGCAGCAGCGCCGCGAGCGCCTCGCGGCCTTCATGGAGGCACAGGTCTACCCCAATGAGCACGCCCTCGCCGCGGAGGACGACGCGGCGGAATCGCTCATGCGCGAGCTGCAGGGCAAGGCAAAGGCCGCGGGTCTCTGGGCGATGTTCATCGGCCCGGACGCCGGCGGGACGGGCACGGGGTTCCTCCCCTACGTCTACCTCAACGAGGTCATCGGTCGAAGCCTCGTGGCGCCGCGCATCTTTGGCTGCCAGGCGCCGGACACCGGCAACGCTGAGATCCTCCACGAGTTCGGGACGCCCGAGCAGAAGGCGCGCTGGCTGCGCCCACTCGTGGCGGGGGAGATCCGCTCGTTCTTCGCGATGACCGAGCCCGAGGTCTCCGGGTCCGATCCGCGCGGCCTGCGTGCGCGAGCCGAGCGCACCGGCGATGCGTGGGTGATCAACGCGCACAAGTGGTTCAGCTCGGGTGCCGAGGGCGCGGCGTTCGCGATCGTGATGGCGGTCACCGATCCCGACGCGCCGCCGCATGACCGCCTCAGCCAGATCGTCGTCCCGGCGGACACGCCAGGCGTTGAGATCGTACGGGCGATCCCGACCCTCGGTCACCGCGGCCGCGGCTATAACACCCACTGCGAGGTTCGGTTCACGGATGTCCGCGTGCCGATCGCGAACACGCTCGGCCGACCCGGGGACGGCTTCCGGATCGCGCAGAAGCGGCTCGGTCCCGGCCGCATCCATCACGTGATGCGTTGGCTCGGGCAGATGCAGCGCGCCTTCGACCTCATGTGCGACCGCGCGCTCGCGCGCGAGGTCTTTGGAAGCGCGCTCGCCGAGAAGCAGACCGTCCAGAACTGGATCGCGGACTCCGCCGCCGAGATCCAGGCCTGCCGCCTCTTGACGCTCCAGGCCGCGCACCGCCTCGACGCGGGCGATGAGGCGCGGGTCGAGATCTCGCTCGTGAAGTTCTATGCCGCGCGCGTGCTGCACGAAGTGATCGACCGCGCCATCCAGGTGCACGGCGCGCTCGGGCTCACCGACCTGACGCCGCTCGGGGCGATGTACCTCGCTGCACGCACCATGCGTCTGGTCGACGGACCGGACGAAGTTCATCGGATGGTCGTGAGCCGCGACGTCCTCAAGGCGTATCGGGCCGGCCGGCGCTGGGAGTTCATGTAGCTGGGAGCGAGGCGGGGCGGACGGCATCGGAGCTAGTTCAAGGCCTCGACGAGCCCGGCCGCCCCCATCCCGCCGCCGACACACATGGTGACGAGCCCGTAGCGCGCCTTTCGGCGACGGAGCTCGTAGAGCACGGTCCCGACCAGGCGCGCGCCGCTCATCCCGTAGGGGTGACCGATCGAGATCGCGCCGCCATTGGGATTGAGCCTCTCGGGGTCGATCCCGAGGCGGTCCCGGCAGTAGACCGCCTGGGAGGCGAACGCCTCGTTCAGCTCGACGAGGTCGATGTCCTTGAGTGGTACCCCGACCTGCCGGAGGAGCTTCGGCACCGCGAAGACCGGCCCGATGCCCATCTCGTCGGGCTCGCACGCCGCGACGGTGAAGCCGCGGAAGACACCGAGCGGCCGCACGCCCAGCGCGTTCGCGCGCTCGGCCGACATGAGCAACGCCACCGACGCGCCATCCGAGAGCTGACTGGCGTTGCCCGCCGTCACCGTGCCGCCCTCTTTGAACGCCGGCGGGAGCTTCGCGAGACCGTCGACCGTGGTGTCGGCGCGATTGCACTCGTCTCGATCGACGGTGACCTCCTTCGTCGAAGTCGCGCCCGTGACCTTGTCCATCGTCTGCATCGTGACGGTGATGGGGACGATCTCCTCGGCGAACTTCCCCTCGCGCTGGCCCGCGGCGGTCCGCTGCTGCGAGAGGAGCGCGAAGGCGTCCTGGCGGTCGCGCGTGACGCCATAGCGCTCGGCGACGACCTCCGCGGTCTGGCCCATCGGCATGTAGATGTCCTTCTTATGGTCGAGGAGCCACGGGTTCTGGAGGTTCTTCCGGTTGTAGTCGTTCTGGAGCATGGTGATCGACTCGAGCCCGCCGGCGATCGCGATGTCGTAGCTGCCGCCCTCGATCATCCGCGCGGCGATCGCGATCGCGTTGAGTCCCGACGCGCAGAAGCGGCTCACGGTCGATCCCGGCACCGACGACGGGAGGCCGGACATGAGCGCGACCGTCCTCCCGACGTTTTGGCCCTGCGGCCCTTCCGGGAAGCCCGCGCCGAGGATGACGTCATCGATCTGGGCCGGGTCGACTTCGGGGACACGACGCAGCAGCTCGCGCACGCACTGCACCGCGATGTCGTCGGGCCGAGCGAGGTTGAACGAGCCGCGGAACGACTTGGCCAGGCCGCTCCGCACGCTCGCGACGATCACCGCCTCACGCATCGGCGTGCCCATCCGCCTGCGCCGCCCAGCGCGCCTGGCGTTTCTCGAGGAACGCGGCGATGCCCTCGCGCGCGTCCGGATGCGCGAGCAAGCGCGCGAACGCGGCGGTCTCGGTCCGCAGCCCGTCGCGGAGCCGA
>WNGL01002977.1_pt1 | contig 26986 bp, 26 predicted proteins | sample 5400591 | NCBI WGS metagenome assembly WNGL01 (sample SAMN13153377, study PRJNA577476) | soil metagenome | isolation source: 80 cm soil or saprolite under Garry oak tree replicate 1 | place: USA:California | collected 2016-06-15 | reverse complement strand
GGCGGCCTTTACGAACAACAACAAATCGCCTTCCGGGGCCTGACGATCCTTTTGATCGCCGCAATCGTCCTCGTTTTTCTGCTCCTGCTTTTTCTCTATGAAAGTTTCCGGGTCGCCATCGCGATGTTGCTCATCCCGCTGTTCGCCATCGCCGGAGTCTTCATCGGCCTCTGGGTCACCGGCACCGAATTCAACATCACCTCGCGGATGGGCATGACCATGATCGTCGGCATCGTCACCGAGATCGCGATTTTCTATTACTCTGAATTTCTTTCGTTGCCTGCCAGCGGCGACCGCTTCATCCTCGCCGGAATCAACCGGATGCGCGCAATTTCGATGACGGCTTTCGCGGCGATTTTGGCGCTATCGCCGTTAGCGCTCGGCATCGGTCACGGTTCTGCCATGCAGCAACCGCTGGCGATCGCCATTATCTCAGGGCTAATCTTTTCGCTGCCGCTCGTGTTAATCGTGCTGCCTGCACTGCTTGCCATCTTCGAGCCAGGAGCGACCGGTAAGCGATCAGCATGACACTCGTCAGGGTTTCGCCGACTCGGCCTGGCCATAAACCAGGAGCTTCAACGTGTTCGGCACAATCATCGGTCGTCCTGGAGATGCACCGGGCGCTGGCGAAGGCGGCAGATGAAATTGCGCCGTGGGTAAATAGATCCGATGCGTCTGCGGATCGAGCCCAATTGTGCGCGCGCCGCGCTCGGTCTTGAGTGTCTGAATAGTTGTAAGTTTCTGCGGAGTTTCTTCTTTTGCGATCGTCGTGGTGCCATCGCCGCATGATGCAAACGCGAGTTGCGTGGCGTCGTCGAAGGCGCAGCCATCGACGCCGGCGCCGATCGGCACCGTGGCAACAACTTTTCCAGTTTCAGTGTCGAGCATCGCCATCAATTTGTTATGACAGCCGACGAACAACCGGTGATGCGTCGCGTCGAACGCCATTCCAGTTGGCTCGGTGCCTGGCGCGAGTGACCAGCGCGCCACCACTTCGTGCTTTGCCGTGTCGATGGCTGCGACTTCGCTCTTGTCTTCCACATTACAGTAAATGCGGTCTGCCGCCCTATCGGCCGCCGCGAACTCTGGGTTGCCACCGAGCGCGATCGTGTTGACTGCGCCTGCCGTTTTTGCGTTGATCACCGTCGCCGAATTTCCGCTGTCTTTAGATCGACAACGCTCACTTTCGATTCCTTGCCATTCGACGAGAAACCTCGCTCAAGATCCGGCACGACAATAAGCCCGTGAACGCCGGGCGTGTCGCCGATCTCCCCGGTCACGGCATTCTTCGCAAGATCGACAACAACGACTTTCGTTGCGTGCGAGAGATAGAGACGGCGCGCCACCGCATCGACGGTCACATAATCCCAGCCGCCCTCGCCGCCGATCGGGATTTCATTGAGAAATTTGTACGCCTGTTCAGCGGCAGCAGTCTCGCATAACAACGCAACCGAAAACCCCAACGCCAGCAGAGCTTTCAGATGCATCAGACGTCAGGGTCTGCGCTTTTACTTCGGCGTTGCCGTGGGACTCGTTGCCGTTTCGACCGGCGCCGCAGTTGGCGAAGCGGCGGTCTGCGCAGCCGAGGATGGGGAGGTCGCTGGCGCTGCAGTGGGAGAGGAGCCCGGCAAAGGTTGACCAGTGGTCGGCGCAGGAGAAGTCTGCGGCGCCGCTTGCGATTTCATCAGCGCACGTCGGAACGCGCTATCCGCTGTGCTCTGATGGGCATAAAGGATCGATAATGCAAAGGTGAGCGCGAAGAAAACACCGGCGAGCCACGAAGTGAACTTTACCAATACGTTAGTGGTTTGTGCGCCGAAAATGTTTTCCGTGACCGCCCCGCCAAATGCCGCGCCCAAGCCTTCGCTTTTCGGGCGTTGCATCAGAATTACGAGCACCATAAGCAGCGCCACGAGCACGAAGAGCGCCAGGCATAGATTGAGTAAGAGCGACATCGGGAGGGGAAATATGGCGAAGGCCGAAGCGGAAGCAAACGCTCGAGATTAGGGCCGCGCCTGGTGCTCAGGATCGAGTTGCATCGCTCGCTGGAAATGTTTTTGAGCAAGGTCATTCATCTCGAGATTTTGCAGCCTTCGACCAATCATCCAATGGAAAAGCGGATTGTCAGGAGTGAATTGGTCGGCTTGTTTTTCATGCACGACGGCTTCGTCAAATCTGCCCAGTGATCGCTCAGCGCCTGCGAGTTGATTGTTGGCCAAAACAAGGCCCGAATTACGTTGTACGGCGTCGCTCCAGACAGAGATGGCTTCTTCCTTGCGACCAAGTTGCCAGAGCGATTCGCCTTTTTCCTGGCGAGCGAGAATTAAATCGGCTCGCTGCGCGAGGGCCTCGTCGAGACTCGCCCCCGCTTGCTCGTAACGTCCCAGACGGTTCAGGATCGTGCCGCGATAATAAAGGCTCAAAGCCTTGGCCTGGCCCAGTTGATTAGCCGCCGCCTTGCTAAGCAGCGCGACCGATTTCTCCGCATCGCCAGAGAGATACTCAAACCAGGCGAGCTTCGGTAGCGCCTCGCTATTGATGAAGAGCCCGAAGTTCGAAGCGGCCTGGAAATGTTTTTTTCCTTCAAGGATGCTCTCCCGATCGATCGGGCTGAGCCAGGGGTCGGGGTTTGCCTGCGCAAGCGCGAGCTCATCGGGGATTTGGAGTTTCTGAAATGCGCGACCGCCCAGATATTCGTGATAGCGAACCCATCCGCTGTGCGCGGTCAAGCCAATCCAAACAGCCGCAAAGCTGACAAATCCCCATCCTGCTTTTCGAATTCTGCCCGAAGACTTCAAATTGAACCGGTAAAAGGACAATTCTTTTACTTTGAGCAATCTCCACGTTTTTAGAGTGAGATACGTTGTGATCGTCGCGCAACCGAGCGCCATCAAGAACGGAACCAGCGCGTAAACCCCGCGGACAGCAAGGAAACTTCCGAGAAAGACGAGCGCACCGACGATTTCCTCAGGCCATGTTACCGAGTAGTTCTTCTTGATCGCATTCGATTTCGGAACCAGAAGCGTGGGTTTCCCGAAGCCGAAGTACAAGGCATCATTGGGACAGACGCTGACGCAATCCATGCATTTCATGCAGCCCGGATCGACAACCATTCCGTACTGTTTCACCTCCGCGTGGACGAGAACATTCGAGGTACACGTCGCAGTGCAATGGCCGCATTGATTGCAAGCATCGGTAACGCGAATTTTTCCGGGCGAGAACTTGTCGGCGAGACCGAAAAATCCGCCATAGGGGCAGGCGTAGGTGCAGAAACCTTTTTGCCCCAAAAAGTAAACGGTCATAAAGCCGCAGACGAAAAGGAACGGGATGGCGACTGAGACGGACGGAAAGGTTTCCCAAAAATTGGTCGTGACCAGATGATTGGTGAATTTCGGGATCAGCGGGCCAGGCTGCGAGCTGAAGAATCGATACGCCGTAGGCCAAACAAACATATACAATGCGCCAATGAGCGGGACATAGACCAGCAGCCTCGAGCGAAACGGCTTCGGAGTGAGCCCAATTTTCTTTAACATCCACCCGCAGAAATCCTGCAAGGCGAGAATGTGACAGCCCCAGCCACAGACAAAGCGACCGAAGATCAGCGTAGCCAGGATCGCCAGAGCAAAGAAGATGAATCCCGCGTTGATCGCCCCACGCTGGAGCGTGTGCATGGTCTCAGACGGTTCGATGGGCGAAATCGACTTGCCCATGATCCGCCACTGAATGATGTGCGCAATCATCAGCAAATTGAGAAGGATGAGCGCCGCCCCGCGCCAGCGGCCGGTCTTTGATTTGCGAATGCCGCTTTTGTGGACGGGAGATTTTCTAAAAATCCCGGCTTTTCGGGAACTCGATCCCTGTTTTTCTACTTCCCGACTTATGCAGCCGGCTTTCATAAGCCTTTCCGAATTTTGCCCAAAGCGACAAGAAAACTCATCTTAATCCCGACTCGATTCAGATACCTCAAAGAAATTTTAAAGGTAATTTACTTCTGTCCCGAACTTGTGTGCTAATAGCGGGCTTTATTGGGCCTATCCATAAACTTATTCAAACGGCCCACAAAAATTGGAGGGATTACGGACAACGCTAAAGTCAAAGTTGATTCGCATTACGCTCCCACTGCTTTTGCTTTTCTGCAACAGCTCGGAGAATTCTGGGGCAGGATCCAAACAGAAAGCCCCGGACGCACGGACCGGAGCTCTTGAAAAGATGATCATTGGCGATATCCCCACGAGAGGAAAAGCAACATCAAACTCAGAGGAGTTCGGCGTTCGGCCTTGGATGTTCGATGTTGGGCGCTTTTTCCTTAATCGCGTCCCAGATCGCATCCAGCTCTGCAAGATCGACATCACCAAGCTGCTTGCCCCGCGCCTGCAGCTCATCCTCCAGTCGGTGGAACCGCGCGACAAATTTGTCGGTTGCACCTTGCAGCGCAGTTTCCGCGTCGAGACTGGCTTTGCGCGCCAGGTTCACCACCGCGAAAAGCAAATCGCCGATCTCATTTTCAACCTCATGACATGCGTTTCCGGCACGCGGGTCATTGGCAGAATGCTGATGTCGCCCTTCAATTGCCTGCCTTATTTCTCCAAGCTCTTCTTCAACTTTTGCGATCACTTCATCCAGTTCGCTCCAGTCGAAATTGACCCGTGCAACTTTTGATTGCGCTTTCTGCGCGCGCGCCAGGGCGGGGAGCGCTGATGGCAGACCGTCGAGATAATGTTTGCCTGTTTTTTCTCCGCGCTTGATCGATTCCCATTGTTTTAGCACCGCCTGGCTGTCGCGCGCGTCGCTCCGGCCGAAGACATGCGGGTGACGCCGGATCAGCTTCTCCGTCACGTCTTTGAGCACATTATCGATGTCAAATCGCCCGGCTTCCCGCGCGATCTCGGAGTGCATCACGATAAGCAGAAGAAGATCCCCGAGTTCTTCGCGAAAATTTGCAATGTCCCGGCTGCGCACCGCTCCGGCGACTTCGTAAGCCTCTTCGATTAACGCAGGCAGAAGCGATTCGTGTGTTTGCTCACGATCCCACGGGCAACCGCCCGGCGCCCGCAAGCGCGCGACGATTTCGCACAATTTGTTAAAAGCTGAGGGCTGAGAGTTGAAAGATTCAGAAGATTCCGCCATTGCGGTTCTCTCAACCATCAACTCTCAACTATCAACTTTCTTTCAAATGCGCCATAGCGAACGATGGGTACCGAACTCGGAAATTTCGCCAGAGGATTTCTGGCTGACGTAAATCGTGATCGCGATCACGCTCGCAAGAGTGCCAACAAAAACGAAGGCAACCAGCCAGGAAGGTATGTGTCCGATGCGCAGCGCATGGTAAAACGACGGCAGATCGTCGATTGGCTCGCTGGCATGCAAAAATATTTTCGTCACCCACGCGATCATGATGAGGATGAAAATGAATACGTAGTTGCGTTTCAATCGCCGCCCGACCGCTTCCAGTTTGCTGATCTTGAAACAAGGCAAAATTAAATCTTCGCAAACCAGCTTTTTCCATTCACCCTGGAGCATCTCGCGATTCTCCATCACCATCGGGACGAGAAAGTGCGCTTCGAGCATGCGTACGCGCGCGCGGAACGCGTCGTAGAAACGGTAACGGCGCGCCTCGATCCAGAGCATCGCCCAGACGATGGCGAGGTTAAAAAAGAAAATGATGTGCGGCACTCCGCGAGTGGAAAATGCAATGGTAATGATGGCGGTGCTGCTTGTAATTGCCCAGTTAGTAGTAATGTCGAGCCGCTGCCGCCAGACCATGATCCGTCCCATTTCGCCGCGATAAAAATGCGACATCGCGTTGACGTATCCCGGATCATAAATGCTGCGCTGCAATGAGATCGTCGTCTCCTCGTTCGACTCGCTCGGTATTTTTTCAGTTGCCACGGCTATCCGATTAACTGGATAACTGGGTTTGCCTGGATAATCCAATAAATCTCGCTGCCGCCAATGGCTATCGCGCTGGCTGATCTTCTCGATGAAAAGCAGGTGATCCTGCGATTGCGCTCCCGCAAACCGGCGAACGCAGTGCGGGAAATCATCCAGCTGCTGGCCGCGAATGGGAAGATCGACGATGCAGACGAATTTCTTGAACAAGTGCTCGCCCGCGAGCAAGTGCATCCCAGCGCCGTAGAAAATGGCGTCGTATTCCCCCATGCGCGCACCGATTTGGTTGATCAAATCATCCTTGGAATTGGGCGCAGCCGCGCCGGCATTCCGTTTGGCAAAAATGGAGTGCGCGCCCGTCTGATCTTCGTCATCGGGGTGCCGCAGCAATTGGTCAATGATTACTTGATCTGCGTCGGTACACTGGCGCGGCTCGTGAGAGATGATGCGATACGCTCGACACTGCTTGGTGCCGAAACTGCGCGGGAATTTCTGGACGCGCTCATTGTGGAAACACTGTAGCCGGGGTCGGTGATCGCGGCCGGCCCAGGATCAGCGATCCCCGCTATGGCGACACCGCCGCGCGCTCGGCTTTAATCTCGACCGCCGAAGCGATCGCGCGCTTGCTCATTCGGTATCGCCAGATCGCAAACGCAATGAATAAAAGATCGAGAATGACAAATGTTGCCACGTAGGTCTCGCCGCCGATGCCAAATCCGTAGCTGTGTAAACCTTTGCCAAGAACAAAATTCACCCCATACCACGCCATCAAAACTGCGAGGAAGCAGACAACGCTCGCGACCACCAAACCGAACTCACTCCACCAGCCGGCGAGCCGCCCATGTAGCGTGAGGATATAACAAAGCAAAGCGATCAGCGCCCATGTCTCCTTGGGATCCCAGCCCCAGAACCGTCCCCAGGAATAATTTGCCCACACGCCGCCCAGAATCGTTCCCGCGGCAAGCAAAAGCACGCCGAGCTGGAGCACGCGATAAAGCCAGAAATGCATTGGGGCGTCCACACTCGCCGCCGCCGGATCGCGTGCGTAGCGCCAGAGCAGAATGTGCCCAAAGCCCATCGCCAGTGCGAAGGCCGCGTAGCTCAGCGTGATGGTGAGCACATGAATGGTGAGCCAGAAATTATCGCGCAACACGGGGACCAGCGGATCGATGCTCGAGGGCATCGCGATTGGCATCTGATGAACCAGCAGCAGCGCGATCAGCGTCACCGGCAACGCTGCGAGAAGATATACTGGGGTGCGATAACGCGCGAAGAAGATCATCCCGAAAAAGGACACCGCAAATGACACCCAGATGATAGATTCATACATGTTCGTGACCGGGGGACGGCCAGCGATCAGACAACGCATCACAATTCCACTTGCGTGAAACGCGAGACCCAGGAGCGCAATCGCCACGCCGACGTTCTGCAACGCGCGTCCCCGCTTGCGCAGATGCGCCGCGATTAAAATTACGAGCGCAATCCCGTAACACCAGATCGCGCGGTAAAATCCTTCGAAATAATTGTAGAAATACTCGAGCCGTAGTTGTCGTTCCTGCGGATAAATCGAGGGACTGAGCGCTCGTAAATTGTCCTGCAACTGACGCGCGGCTATGCTGAAATTGAATGCGTCGGCCTGCGTGTAGGCGCGCATCATTGTTGTCAGTTCGGAGGTGACCGGAGCGAACTGCGTTTCGTTATAGTAACCCGCGACTGCCCCCGGATCGGGCGCCATCCACGCATCCGTTTCTCTTTGCGGTGATGGAACGATGAGCAAAGCATTTCCATTCATCACATTTCCAAGCAACGCCAATCGGTCATTTACGCTGAGGGCTTCTTGTTGAACCCGATCGAGCGGTTTTTCCGCGCGCTTGAGAGCGCGTGCCTCGCTTGCGATCCGCTGCAACTCCGTTGACCCGGTCAATTGCGCAAACGAAAATCTTCGCTGTGTTTTATCAAGCCTGAGCTGCTCGATCAGTTGGCCCGACGAAATCAGCATCATTAGCTCGTTTTTCCAATCGCGCGTGTCGAGCAGCGCCGACAAAACAAAATCGTTCGGCTGCCATTTCCGGCCGGCCTTATCGCTGTATGTCGAACGTCCAGTAATCCGTATCAACGTTTCGCGCGCGAACGTATCAATCGGCTTACGCCGTCCCCCATCCTGTATCGCAAGTAAACCGAATTGCTTGAAATCCAGACCACCACTATGCGCAGCGGGCGGATCAGACTGCCCATAACCAACGCTCCTAAAAAGCATGCAAGCCGCCGCAACGAACATGAATATGCGCGTTCTCAAGCAGAGCGAATGTAGTCCTCGCCGCGCGTCCTGTCGAGCAAGGGGGTCATTTTCGACTGGTGCGATGAATATTAGAAAAGCGACCATCCCGACACGCAGGTCGGCGGTCTAAACCGGAATTTCCTAGGAGGCGCTTTCGCGGGCGGCTATTGGGACGAAGCCGGGTTCGGAGTCACTGGTTCAGTCAATGAATCGACATATGGACCGGGCAAGCCAAACATTTCGCGCACACTGTTTAAGGGCTGCGATGCGGTCAAGGCGTTCTACAACGCGTCGTCTCAGTCCGGCGGCGAGCTTATCACCGCTAGGACGAAGCCGCGAGGCGCGTGAGTAAGGCGCTGACTGATTCGTTTCCGTTTGCGTAAGGTCAAATGATGCGGCTAACTTAAGATCCGTGTTCAGCTTGACGATGCTCGGCAGCGGCAGCGCGGGAAACAGTGCGTTGGTCGCCACGGATCATTGCAAGATTCTTATCGATGGCGGCCTGAGCGCGCGGCAATTGGTATTGCGTCTGACCCAGTGTGGCGTCGCGCCCGATCAGCTGGATGGCGTGCTTCTCACGCACGAACATGGCGATCACGTTTGCGGTCTTGAAGTGCTCTGCCGCAAGTTTGATGTGCCGATTTATTGCAATGCGCTCACTGCGGAGGCGATTCGTTGTGGCGGATTCTTCGCGCGACATGGTAACTGGCGAATTTTTCGGACCGGTTCCGAGTTCTCTATTTGCGACGTCACAGTGCAGACGTTCCCTGTGCCGCATGACGCCGTTGATCCGCTTGGATTTGCTTTTTACGCGGGATCGGGCGGTCTTGGTTTTATCACCGATCTCGGTTACGCGACGAAAATGATTGTGGAACGCTTGCGAGCCGTGCAGACGCTCGTGATCGAAACCAATCACGACGAAAAACTTTTGCAGAACGATTTACATCGGCCGTGGCCAGTGAAACAAAGAATTCAATCGCGGCATGGGCACCTGTCGAACGCGGCAGCGGTTAGTGTAATCGAGGAATTGCTGCCGGGAAAAATCGAGCGCGTCGTGCTTGGACATCTCAGCCGCGATTGCAACACACCCGAGCTTGCCTTAGGCACCGTACACGCGTTGCTCGCGGAATGCGGCAGGATCGACATGGAAGTCCATTGCGCCACCCAATCAGAAATCAGTCCGCGATTTCGAATCGGGGAAACAAAGCCCGGCCCGTTTCAACCGACATTCGAAAACGCGTTTTTCCGGGCGATGTGAGCGCAGTCGGGTCGGAAAATCTACGGTTGGCGACCGCGGCTACAGCTACCGATATGATTATCCGCGACGCGCTCGAATCCGATCTCCCCGCAATCGTCGACATTTACAATGCCACTGTGCCGACACGCATGGTAACGGCCGAGCTCGAGCCGACCACGGTCGAAGCGCGTTTGCCGTGGTTCCGCGAACATTCACCGAATCAACATCCATTTTGGGTGGCGGAATCCGACGGTCGCGTGATCGGTTGGCTGGATTTCAAAAAATTCCTGCCACGATGCGCGTATCGTGGCTCGGCCGAAATTAGCGTTTATGTCGATGAAAAACTCCGCCGTCGCGGCGTTGCTCGGCGATTATTGGAAGAAGCAATCGGCCGTGCGCCGTCGCTCGGGATCACCGCCATTGTCGGCCTGATCTTTAGGCACAACGAACCGAGCCTGAAATTGTTTGAGCGGCTCGGCTTCCAGCGCTGGGGACTGCTTCCAGGCATTGCGCGACTCGACGGTGTGGAGCGGGACCTCATCGTGGTAGGACGGCATTGCCCCGCGCGCCAGGACGCGACCGGCGCCTCTGACCTGCAGAAATCGCGACCGGCGGACAACCCTGAAACCTTTCGGAGCCAACTCAGCGATTCCCTGAACCTGATGCACACACTCATGCAGTACCGGCACGAGCCAATTCATTCGAGGTTACTCAAAGTCCGTGACAAACATTCCATGCTTCATCTGGACGTGCTGATCCTCATCTATCATTTCGCAAAAATATGCTCCGGATCAATCGTCGAAGTAGGCGCGTTCCTTGGCGGTGCGACAATCGCCGCGGCGTTCGGTGTGCGCGATTCTGGAAAGGGAAAGGTGTTCATTGCGATCGAACAAGGAGGACGCCTGAAACACAAGCGGCTCGGTACCCGCAATATTTTGCGCGACTTGGAACGAAACCTCGCCAGGTACCGCGCGTCGGACACGGTCACCCTGATCAAGGGCCACTCCTTTGATCCGGCAACGGTCGCCGCAGTCCGTCAAGCAGTTGGCTCGAGTGAAATAGGCCTGTTGATCCTTGATGCCGACGCTGCCAAGCAGCGCGACATCGGCTGCTACGGCGATAAATTGGCGGACGGCTGTTGGATGGTCGTCGACGATTATTATGGGCCGACTGCAGACGCCAAAATAACACCAGCCCGCGCGGACGTGGACGCGTTAGTTGCAGCGGGCTGCCTGGAACCGCTGGGATTCTATGGCTGGAGCACGTGGATAGGGCGATGGCGACGCGGCCGTGCCACCGAGGTTGTTCGTTAAAAAAGTTACAAGGTTAAAACGGGTAACTCCTTGTAACTTTGTAACGCTTTTAACGTTTCACATTCTGCTACGCTTCCTCCGGGCCGATGACGAGATGGATCACGCCGCTCGGCGCGGAAATGAAGAAGCCGTTGAAATCTTCGCGTAATTGTTCGACTTCATCGCGTCGCGCGAGGCCATGCACTTTTAGGAATGACGCAGCAGCCTCGGTGTCGTTTGTTTCCAGTTCCAGCCAAATATCTGGATGGCTCAGGTTTGGCACGTTGTCGATCCAAAGCCGGTTCGGACCGAATTGAAAAATGCAACCGTCCTTTTCTTCCTCAATTAAAGGCAGTCCCAGCGTGTCGCGATAAAAGGCGACTGTCTGCTCATACGTGTGACTTGGACATTTGATCGCAATGTTCGCTCCACCTGAAAACTGAGGTCCCTCGAGTTTAGCAACCATAGGTCAAACCTAAGAGCTTGTCGGCATGCCGACGAATACGACACAAACGATGAACCTTCTCATCCCCCATTACTCCACGACTCCGCCACTCCATTACTCCGTGCCTTTGTCGCCTGGTTTCGTCATCGCAACTGGGTCAAGCGCGCGCTCGAGTTCTTTTTCCGGCAACACTTTTTTCTCCCGGGCAATTTCACGCACAGTGCGTCCGGTTTTCGCGCTCTCCTTGGCAATTTCAGCCGCACGATCGTAACCAATCTTCGGAGCGAGACTGGTCACCATGGCCATGGAAAGCTCAATCAACTCGCGGCAGTGCTCTTTGTTCGCCACGATGCCGAGCACGCATTTTTCGCAGAAAACATCGGCTACGTTTGCCAACAACCGGATCGATTCGAGAAGATTATGCGCCATCACCGGCATCATGACGTTGAGCTCGAAGTTTCCGTTTGCTCCGGCCCAGGTGATAGATGTGTCGTTGCCCATCACCTGTGCGCAAACCATCATTACCGATTCGCACATTACCGGGTTCACTTTGCCCGGCATGATTGAACTGCCCGGTTGTGTCGCGGGAAGTTGAATTTCGCCGATACCGCAACGCGGGCCGCTCGCAAGCCACCGGATGTCGTTCGCGATCTTGAATAAACTGACCGCGATCGTCTTTAGATGACCGCTCGCTTCCACGACTGCGTCCCTGCCCCCTTGCGCTTCGAAATGGTTCTTTGCCTCGTAAAAGGCGATCCCCGTGCGCTGCTCCAAATGCCGCAGCATTTTTCCCGGAAGATCGACATGGCGATTCAGGCCTGTGCCAACCGCTGTTCCGCCGAGCGCAAGCTCACGCAACGCTTCGATCGATTTTTGCGCGCGCGCCTTCGCATAAGCAACTTGTTGCGCGTAACCGGAAAATTCCTGTCCCAATCGGATCGGGGTCGCGTCCATCAAATGGGTCCGACCGATCTTGATGACGTCCCAGAATTCCTTCGCCTTGGCTTCGAGAGCGGCGTGTAACTTTTCCAGAGCCGGAATCAGACAGTTTTTTAACTGTTCCGCTGCGCTAATGTGGATCGCGGAGGGAATCACGTCGTTGCTCGACTGGCCCATGTTGACGTGGTCGTTCGGATGAACCAGTTCACGCGACCCGATCGTTTTGCCCGCGAGCTGGGCGCACCGGTTCGCGATGACTTCGTTCGCGTTTGTGTTTGTGCTCGTACCCGAGCCTGTCTGAAAAATGTCGAGCGGAAAATGGTCGTCGAGCTTTCCTTCGACGACTTCCTCGGCTGCTTGCACGATCAACGCTGCGCGCTCCGCATCGAGCAGACCGAGATCATGGTTGGCCTGCGCGGCCGCCCATTTGATCAAAGCCAGTGCGCGAATAAACGGCCGCGAAAACCGATAACCGCTCACGGGAAAATTAAGTACCGCCCGGTGGGTCGAGGCGCCGTGAAGGGCGGACGCCGGAAGAGACATCTCGCCCATCGAATCCTTTTCTACACGCGTCGGCCTGTCCTGCGTCATGCCGGGCGATCAGCGCTAGCCAACTCCGAAAGCTTTCGGGGCTGCGCGGTGCGGTACTCCCAGCCACTCAGCGATTGTGCCGATTGCGCCTTTTGAAAAACGGTAATGAACATCGGCGGTATGTTTTGCAGGAAGTATTCTGATTCGGCGTGCTCGAAAAGCTTGGCGTGCTGCTTCAGCTCGTTGGTCACTTGATAAATGATGAAACTGCCGCCAGGCGCCAATGCGTCGTGTGTTTTTTGGAGGAGCGCGCGTTTCTTGTCGATTTTAAGAATACTGAACGGAATGCCTGAAAGAATGTAATCGCAGCAGCCGAACCCACGACGCTCCAACTCCTGAGGTAACCGTGCCGCGTCTCCGTGGATGACGTGCACACGGCGATCCCCGGCGAATTGTCGTTCGAGATCGCGAGCGAAAGCTTGGTCGAGCTCAAACAGGAGTAGATGCGAATCCGCTCTCATCCGTCGCGCGATCTCGCGCGAGTGCACGCCTTCACCCGGGCCGTACTCGGCGATCACGCGCGGCTGGCTGAAATCCATTTTGCTGGCGACGCGTTCCACGAGCGCTTTCGAGCTGGGAACAATCGACGCGATTTGAAACGGCCGTTGCAGAAAACGCTTAAAAAACAAAGTACTCACGAGATGCGCACAGTCGCCTCGCACCCCCATGTTGTCCAGTGTTGAAGTGTTCGCGATGGCGTCTGAAAATGCGATCTGCTCTCAACAAGCAACAAACGCAAAAATTGATTGCGCTAGAGTATACGCCGCCGAAGGATGGCACGGCGTGATTACCGTGTGGTTTGGATTTTGTTGCTTTCTCCGCGCTTGCATGCGCCGGTTTTTTGCGAGGGAGACAATCTTGTGTGCACTGGGGTTACTTCCAGGATCGATTCTTGTAATGGCTCGACTCCCGCCGCTTTGGCGGGGTACCGACGGCCTGTTTCAAATCGCGTCTCCGCCAGGAGACGTAACACTCCTCCATTTTCCGCCTTTGTATCCCTTCCTAAGTCGCCTCCCGATTTTACTGGTTTCCGCGTGGTGTAATGCGGGGCATCTGCACTCGTTGCAGCTCGGGGTCAAGCGATGGGTCGCACTGAACGATACCGGTCTGCTCCTGCTCGTCGCAGGGCAACAGTTGGCTCTCATTTTCGCTCTGGCGCTTCTAACTGTTAGCTGCACGAGGCGTCCGATTCTGCGATGCTTCATTGTTGTCGTGTTTCTCTGCACTCCCGTCCTTTTCATCGGAGCCCAACTGATCTCTTCTGAAGCGCTCGCATCGATTCTCCTTATCCTGCTAATCGCCATCGCGGTCGAACTTTCTCGCGGACAGGAACTCAGCCGGAATGGCATTATTGCGCTTGGCGTATGTCTTTATGCCAACGTAATGACGCGGCATGTCAACGCGATCGGCGCAGCGCTTGTGCCAATGGCTTATCTGCTGGGCGCGATCACGCACATTAAGAAACGTGGTGAAGGGCGCATCTGTTTGAAAAAATTTGTGGTGACATGTGCCGTTGGTTTAGTTGCGATTGTCGCGGCCAATTTAACTACGCGAAGCTTGTGCGTCGTTTTTCGGGAACCGTACCGTTCTACGGTTGCTCGAACGGCGATTTCTCGATTGGATTTGATCGATCAACTGCCCGCTGCCGACACAGCCAATTACCTGCGCAGACTGCAAGCCAACGCATCAGATCCCATCACCAAAGAAGCGATTCCGGCCATCCTCGCTGCCAAAAAATATTGGGGCGGGTCGATGCGCGAGATCGAACGTCTGATTCAAAGCCATGGCGGAAAACTTAAAAGTAAAGAGCTTCACGCGATGGCCGATCATTATCTGGATGAGATATGCCTGCTGTATTATCGTTCTCTTCCACCAATTGTTGTCGCGGATATAAGTGAAGCGATCGTCCGCGCACTCACAAGCACGACGCCAACAGAAGTGATCCAATACTTTTATAGAATGGCCGCTGATCATTCTCCAAAGGTTTTCCGATCAGACTCCGCTCTGCACCGGAGAACTGCGCATCTCAAGAGCTGTTCGCCAATCGCGGGCGCGGCCATTAAGCGGGCCGAAACCACGTTCTGGTTGCGCGGTCTCGATAAAATCCCTTGCGGAATTACTCTGGTGCTCTTGCTCGGACTAGCGACGATCCTGCGGTTGCTGAAGCGCTTCGACTCGAACATGCTATCTCTGCTTTACGCACTCGCGATTACTGACGTGCTTCTAATGATCGGCACGTTTGCGCTTGGCCTCTATCTCCCTCGCTATGTATTACCGAGTTGCGTGATCAATGCCGCTGCGTTGGCGATCCTTTTGGGAGGCATAACTTCTTATAAACCCTAATAAGCCTTTTAGCGGTCTATATCGCCCTATTTGCCTATGAATGCGCGGTTAGCTCAGTGGTCGAGCTCGCCAATGGCTTAATCCAATCAATCGACATGTTTTGCGCGGCGTTTAGCAGCGCCACCAGACCATGCCCGCGGACTCCAACATTATGAGTATCTGGCGTACCGGCTCAGCGGACGATCCGACGCCCGTCGCGACGATCGATATCTCGCTTGACTCATCACTAGTCACTCGTCACTTATCACTTCGGTTTAGTGCGCGGTTAGCTCAGGGGTAGAGCACTACCTTGACACGGTAGGGGTCAGAGGTTCGAAACCTCTACCGCGCACCATCTCTTACTTGCGGGCCGATGTTGTTTTTGAGCGCACGTCGATTTCTCCTCAACGCTCTTTGGTCTTCGTCTCCGCAGTTTCGAAACTCACGCGCGAGCACTCGACCTGACAAAGCTCGATGAGTGAGTGGCGGTGCGCTTGGGCAAGGCAGCGGCCACTTCGTGGCGAAAATCCGCGACCCGCTTCAAGTAATGGCGCGACTCGAAGAGGTCGTCGTTATTTCGCGCGTGCGTCAGCCAGCGCGACCTGCCGGCGTCCCAACCACAGACTGAGCACGCACCATCCAGCAGCCAGCGGTGCGGCGACAAAGGAAATGCCGGTGAGCCCAAGCCCGAGCCACATCAGCAGCGGATACGACCACGCTCCGACTTGATCGCCTAGGCGATAAACAAAAGTGTCGATGAAGCTCTTGGCTTTGTATTTGTCTTCGCGCCGCAAGACGGTGAACAACACTTCGCGCGCCGGCCGTGTGACAGCGAAGTTTCCCGCGCGGCGGAGAACTTGGAACAAGGCAAGGAGGGCGAGGACAGGCACGAAACCCATCGCAATGAAACCCATCATGCTGAGTACGGGCAAGAACGCGAGCGTAAGACCGACGCCGAACCATTTTAATAATCGGCCGGTCAGAAAAATCTGCACGCCGATTGTTAACACGTTCACCCAACGATCGATTTGCGCGAAGAAGGCGATGCGAGCGTCGCGATCGTGAAACCCATGGCCGGTGATGTCGGCCTGCTGGAAATAGACGAGCGTGGAAGTGATCGCGTGCAGCAACATGAACGCGCAGATGCCGAGTAGATACGGTGAGCGCGCGACATGCGTAATCCCGGCCCAAAGGTTGCCGCCGATCGGTTTTTCCGATTCGGAGTTGCGTTTTAAATCTGCCGGCGGTTGCTGTAAAACCTCCGCATCTGTCAGCTCTTTAGCGCCGGTCTTGTCACCTGAAGTGGTGCGTGTCCCTTTGAAATCTGCGGGGAAAAATTTCACGCACCACGCGCCGGCTTCAAGCGTCCCAACTGTAATGAGAAGTAAATTGGCTGCGCCGATTTTCCAAATGAACAATTCGGTGATCTTCGCGCCAACAATTGCCCCGAGTGTGCCGCCGACGCTGATAGCACCGAAGAGTCGTTTACCCTGATCACTGTTGAAGACGTCGGTCATGAACGCCCAGAAAATCGTGACAACAAAAAGATTGAAGACGCTGACCCAGACAAAGAAGGCCCGGCCGACCCAAACGTTCTGGGTGGGCTTGAGGAAATAGAAAATGACGAGATTTGCCATGAAAAAGCGGTAGGCAATCGGAATGAATTTTCTGCGCGACATGCGCGCTACGATGGCGGAGAAGAGCGTATTCGCGATCAGCATCGCAACGAGCGTGCCGGTAAACATCCACGAAAGACTCTCGAGTTTGCCCGCAGCGCCGATGTCGTCGCGAATCGGCTTCACCACGTAGTAACTGGAAAGAACGAGAAAGTTGAAAACGAAGGCGAAACAAAGGGCCCGCACTTCATCGGCGTGCACATCCACTGCGCGGTTGCGCAAATTCGAGAAAAACGTGCGCATGGTTACCGCGAGAGCTGCGCGATAAGAAACACCGCAGCGACCATCTTATCGCACCCAACCAAGCAGTTACTTCTTCTGCTGTGCGTGCCAAACTGCGAGGACTTCGGCTTCGCGTTCCGGCGACAGGCAGCTTTCATGTGCGCCTGACGGCCCGGCGGCAATGATTTGAACCAACGCAGCGTGTCACGCGTTGTTTCCGTACGGAGTGTCATTTCGGGTCGGGAGCGACTTCCAGAACAGGATGCTGCGATCGCGACGTTCGCCGAGCAGCGCATCGAGACAGTAGGACACGCGTAATTAGTCTGTGGATCAGCATGACCAAAACTGTGCCATGGCCGGGTCGGCATTTTCTTTGGCGCGAAGCGCTTCTTTGGTTAAGCCTCGGAGCTAGGTCTTTGGGCTGTACTTGTCGATCAAAGCCTGAAAGCGCGGATCTTTGCGCAGCGGGTCCCACATGGGCTCGAGCTTAAGCATTGGGACAGTCAGTCCGTTTGGGACGTCGAGCAGATGATCGAGCAAGCGAAATGCTTCGTCGAATTCCCCGGTCCAGGCATAAATCTGGGCGAGCGCAGCGGTGCCTTGTGGCCCATCAAAGGCGTCCTGGGATTCCGGCAACAATTCGACCGCGCGCTTGCCTTCGTTGATCGCTTCTTCTTTTTGACCCAGGGCAGCAAGCATAAGACCCAATTGTCCGTGTCGACCGGGATCTTGAGGCGCTTCACGCACGAGTTTCTCCGCGACAGCGCGCGCATGCTCGAACGCGATTCGCGCCTTCTCTTTATCGCCCTGATACAGAAAAAGCATCCCCTCAAGAAGAGCCTTCGGGCAAGGTGCAGTCGTAGCGGTAGCCAAGGTCTCACCACGAAATTGTTGCACCACTTGAAGGGCCTCGGGGAACTTCCGCTCTAGCGTCAGAATCCCAACCCGTATCCAAGTGATCAGTCCCTCTGGGTCGGCTCCAGGCGGAACTGAAGAAAATTGTTTTTCGACCGCGCTAAGGTCGCCTGTCGATTGAACCGCCACGGCTGCTTTCATTCCAGCCGCCTGTAACGACTGTGGCTCTGCGACAATTGCGTGATCAAAAATTTTGTCCGCGGCTTCGAAATTGCGCTGAGCCATGTAGCTATAGCCAAGGTTGCAGAGGATGCCCACGTTCTTCGGATCCAGCGCCGCCGCCTTTTCCAAATTCTCGGTTGATTCTATCCACTTGCCCTGACGTCGCTGAATGGCGCCGATGGCCATGTAAGCCTGGGCTTCATTCGGCAGACCACGCTTGGCGATTTCGAACTCGGCGAGCGCGCGCTGGTAATCGCGGTCGCCATAATAATAAGAGAAGCCGAGTGCGAGATGTCCTTCCGGAAGATCCGGTTGCAATCGCAAGGCCTCATCCGCGGTGAGACGCGCTTTGTCACGCCGGGCCGGTAGCGGGTCGAAACTGTGATAAATCCAGCTCTCCACCATGGAGAGACCGGCATAGGCAAGGGAAAAGTTTGGGTCGAGCTTGATCGCTTGTTCGAAAAGCGGCTCGGCTTTTAACGATGTATCGCGAAACATGTCCGTGCGGTTGGCGTAATCGTGCGCTTGCACGAAAAGGAGGTAGGCATTTGGATTTTGAGTCGGCCGGCGATCGAGCCGCGCTTTTTCATTCGGCGAAAGCTTCGCCTGCAACGTGTAGACAATTTTTTGTGCAAGATCAGTTTGAATGGCGAATACATCGGTTAAATCTCGGTCGTAATCCTCCGCCCAAATGTGCTCGTCGGTGCTGGCATTAATCAGCTGCACGTTCACGCGCACCCGGTTGCCGATGCGGCGAACGCTGCCTTCCACTAGCGTGGCTACGCCAAGCGCTTTGCCAATGTCGCGGGCGTTGCGCGTCCCGCTGCCGCGATACGACATGACCGACGTCCGCGAAATCACCTTCAAATCGCCGATTTTCGAGAGGTTTGTCAGAATATCGTCCTGGATGCCATCAGCAAAATAGGCATTATCCGGATCGCCGCTCAGATTCTCGAAGGGTAGCACTGCGATTGACTTGTCGATCATGCGGGCGGAGACCCGTGGCAAGAGGAAAAAACCTGCGGCTGCCGAAACGATCACGCCGGTTGCAGCAAGGATGATCATGTTCCGACGAAGGTGCGTTTCGGCGGCGGTTTTCTCTGTCGCTCGAATTCCTTCTGGAGTGACGTCAAAAGCCCACGCAAGAATCAATGCGATGGGAAATCCGATCAGTAAGAGCACTACCACCAAGCGGAATGTCCAATTCGGCAATTCCCATGCCGGCAAAATTGCCGATCCGATCTGAATGATGAATCCTGCCGCAATGACGTACGCCGCCGCGACTCGATAAACTTTTCGACGCTGCAATTCCTCGAAAAAGCCGCCGCTCATAAAAAGGAATTTAGATGGCTCGCGCATCGCGATCATAATTCAATTCGTTACTCCACAGTTATTACGACTTTTCCTCGAGCATGCCCTTGTTCCAGATATCGGATAGCTTCAGCGATTTTACTCAACGGGTAAGTCCGATCGATGACCGGCGTTACCTTTCCGGACTGCATCAGGTCGCCAAGGATCGTCAGGTCCTTTTTATTCAGTTCCGCCACAAGCATGCCCATCTTCTGGCTGATGAACGGTGACAACAGGAGCGCTTTGACCGGACGGCCCAGCGGACCGATCAACCCACCGTCATTTGGTCCTCCGCCCCCAATCATGACGCAGATCCCCTTGGGCTGTAAGGCGCGCCGGAATCCTGACAACGGCTGGGTGCCAACGTTGTCGAGAATCAAATCGTAACGTTGCCCGTTTTTAGTGAAATCCTCTTTGGTGTAATCAATCACGTGATCTGCGCCGAGTGATCGGACCATGTCCAGATTTCTCGTACTGCACACACCGGTCACATCTGCGCCGAACGATTTGGCGATCTGGACGGCGAATGTGCCGACACCTCCTGACGCGCCGTTGATCAAGACCTTCTGGCCCGGCTGAATCTTTCCCTTGTCGCGAAGGCCCTGCAAGGCGGTGATTGCCGCTATCGGGACAGAGGCCGCTTGCTCAAACGTGATGTTGGCCGGTTTCAGCACTATGGCTCGATCCGCGCGAGCGCACACGTACTCAGCAAAGGCCCCGCTTTTCCCGCCAAGTACCTCGTCGCCTGGTTTGAATTGCGTTACATTTTTCCCAACTGCTTCGACCGTCCCCGCGTAATCAACGCCCAGTCTTGGGTCCTTTGGTTTGCGCAGGCCAACCCCGATCGCACGCATGATGTAGGGCGTGCCTTCCATGAAATGCCAGTCGAGTGGATTGATAGAAGCCGCCCGGACTTTGATCAAAACTTGGTCGTCGTTAGGTACCGGTTTTTTGATGTCTCTGATTTCGAGAACGTCCGGCGATCCATAGTTGGTGTAGACAACTGCTTTCATGTGGGGCTCTCCTGTTTCGATCGGTTCTTGCCGAGCGCCAGTAGCCCAGGCGTAGATAGCGAAGATTCCGATCAGTATTACAATCAGATAGAAGACGCGCTTCAGGACACGGCGAATTCTACCCTTGCGGCGCGGCGATGATTCTGCAGTCGATTCGTTTGTTAGGCTTGTGCTCATTCTTTTCTCCTTTTATTCCAAATTGATCACGACTTTGCCTCGAGCGTGTCCTGTTTCCAGGTATCGAAGAGCGTCACGGGTCTCGTTCAATTTGTAAGTCCTGTCGATGACCGGTATCAGCTTTCCAGACTGCATCAGATCGCCCAGGATATTCAGGTCCGCTTTGTTTAACGTGGCGATATAGGCGATGAACTTCTGGCTGACGAAGCGGGACCGCACATATGCATTGAGCTCACCAGCCAATCGCGTCCCGATACCGTCGTGCCATCCTGCTCCTCCGATCCCGGCCATGACGCAGATCCCATTTGGGTTCAAAATGCGCCGGCGCTCGGAGAACGAATGGTTCCCAACCAGGTCGAAGATCAGGTCGTAACGCTGATCCGTTTTGGTGAAATCTTCTTTCGTGTAATCAATGACGTGATCCGCGCCGATTGATCGAACCATATCGAGATTGCGCGTACTACATACGCCGGTCACCTCGGCCCCGAATGACTTGGCAATCTGCACCGCGAACGTGCCCACGCCTCCCGACGCTCCATTGATCAAGACCTTTTTTACGGGCTGAATTTTTCCTTTGTCGCGAAGACCCTGCAGTGCGGTGATTGCCGCTACAGGGACAGAAGCGGCTTGCTCAAAGGTCATGTTCGGCGGTTTCAACGCGATTGCTCGATCCGCGAGGCCACACACGTACTCAGCCAGGGCACCGTCTCTCCCGCCGAACACTTCGTCGCCGGGTTTGAACTGTGTTACGTTTTTGCCAACTGCTTCAACTATTCCCGCGTAGTCGACGCCTAACCGGGTATCTTTTGGTTTGCGCATCCCCAATCTCTTCAAGCTTGAGGACATCGGGTGAACCATACTCGCAATGAACAATCGCTTTCATCGGGTTGGCCGGAGTACCGGTGTTCCGATCACAGTCGTTAGTCGATCTCCAATAAGCGATGAACCCCACCAGGAACGCCAAGATTAACGCGAGCAAAATCGCGCGTGCGCTCCACTTTAGAATAGGTTTTAGCTTCATCGGCCTAACGAGGCTTGCTCGTTCCATCGTTGAGAGTTCACGCCCATCACGAGCAGCCACAGCATCAGCGATAATTCTCCGGGGGCGGACAGGACTTGGTTGTAAGGCGAAAGGTAATGACCAAGCGGCGGCCACAGAAAGGTGAGCCAACACAACCCGGCAAACGCCTCCAGCACGCCGATAATTCGAGGCATGAAAGTCGACCTGAAAATCAAGTAGCCCATCAACACGCACCAAATTCCAAAGAACGCCAGGTAGGTGTTGAAAGCCCGAGCGCTGAATCGGAGAGACATTAGGGTCAGTGCCTGTAACTGGTCGACGTTGAATGCGCTGAATGACTGCCCAGCTTCCATTACTATCAGCGGGGCGACTTGAAACAGGCTGCTGCAAGCCTGAATAGCGATCGCCACGAGACCAACGAACGCCGCTAGTAAAGAGAGACTCCTATTTACAGGCTTGAATAACTCATAGAAGAGAAAGATCCACGCGATGTGGCAGGCGACCCCAATCAGCGCAGCTAGGATAGACAACCGAAATAGCAACCCATGCGCGAGGATGTTGGCCGCCGTCGCCTTGGCGTTACCAGCCACAACGAGCATTCCAGGAACAATCACCTGGCCGAATCCTGACGTCAGGGCCTCAAGCAATTCAAAGACACCGGCCATCCTGGCCTTCAAACGCGGCGACGCTTCTGCAATCCGTTCCATCATTACAGCTGTGCTCATGTTAGTTCTTCCCTATGCGAGTGATTGAATCAACGGTCGTGTGAATCAGATAGGTCCGCGATAACGGCGCAGCCGGATTGTTAAGGCGAGGAATGCGACCGCGAATAACAGCCCGATCCAGAGACCTGGCGTGCTTAGGTATCTTCCCGGAGTAAGTTGTGCCAGCGAGTCGATCGTGGGGTTGTGGCGGCCGTGAAAGTCGAAAGCGTCCGGCGCGAATCCCATCAAGCGGTGTTTCACGAACGCACCGAAATACGAAGTGCCGAACGTAATCCTTTCGAAGATTTGGATCGCGATAATTGGCAACACGGCCCAAAGAAATGTCGCGCGCCGCACCCAGCCGGAAACCAGCAGCAGCCAGCCGTAGATCGGCGCGTGCCAGAGTGCCAGCGCGGCCAGAGCGTAGAGCAGCACCAACCAGTTCTGAAACACCGGGAAGTGGGCCCACGTCGTCGCCGGACTCATACCGTGGAATATGAGGACCACGCCGGTTTCCAGCACCATGACCAGCTGCACGCAAACGATGATCGCGATGGCAATCAGCGGCAGAACCACCAGCGGAATGATCGCTTTCGACAGTACTGTGGTGAGATCCGACACCGGCAGCGATTTCCAGAACAGAATGCTGCGATCCCGACGTTCACCATGGAGCGCGTCGAGGCAATAAAACACGCCAACGATGAACACGGTAAAGATCATCATCGCCGCCGCGAGGTCGTATGGCTGCTCGATTGCCGCCCGCTGGTGCTCAGGGTCGAGCAACAACACCGCGCGCCTGCGGTCCGCCAGACCAATTGTCGTGATCGCGAAGCCGAACACCTGGACCGCGGCGACGATCAGCGGCACTATATACAGAGAGCGGTTCTCCCACACCTCCCGCCGCACCGACCAGTACAGTGGCCGCGTCGTCGACATAGCGGCGGGCGCGATTGGCTGCGAGTCGCTCGAAGATTCGGGCACGGTGTTCGATTGAGTATTCATGTAGTCGCTCCTCCTTGGCGTGCCGTAGCCTTGTGCGAAGGCGGCTGTGCCACGCCGGCTTGATTGCCCATCACGGCAACGAACAAGTCAGCAATGCTCGGCCTGCGCACCTCTCCAAGCGTGGCCAGCTGCTGCCGATCAACATGATCGAACAGCATCACGCTGCGACCGAACACCGGGCGCTCGTGAATCGGGTTGAGCGCCCGTGCTGCGGCGAGATGCTCGGGATTCACCATCACTTCCACATAGCGCGAATCAAATTCTTCCATACTGCATTCGAGCGCGATCCGGCCGCGGTCGATGAACATGAGATCGGTTAGGACGTCCTGGACCTCTTCCACCTGATGTGTCGTCACCACGATGGTGCGGCTGCGATCGAAGTAGTCGTTTAGAAGTGAATCGTAGAACTGTTTGCGAAACAGGATGTCCAGGCCAAGCGTCGGCTCGTCCAGCACCAGCAATTTCGCGTCAATCGCCATGACCAGAGCGAGATGCAACTGGGCCACCATGCCCTTCGACAATTCCCTTACCTTGCTGGTGCGTTTGATCGTGGTCTTCTCCAGAAAACCTTCCGCCTTCGCCCGATCGAAACGCGGATGCACACCGGCGACGTAGTCGAGCGCCTGCGAAACCCGAATCCAGCGCGGCAGCACGGCGACATCGGCAATGAAAGAGACATCGCGCATGAGCTGTTCGCGCGCGGCCCAGGGATCGAGTCCGAGCACCTTCAATTCTCCCTGATATGAGGTGAGACCGAGAATCGCATTGAGCGCGGTGGTCTTGCCTGCGCCGTTGGGCCCGATGAGTCCGAGGATCCGGCCCTCTTCCACACGCAAATCGACGCCGTCCAGGGCGATGGTTGTGCCGTAGGCTTTGCGGAGACCGCGTGCTTCTATGGTTGCCATGGCTTCAGCGCTCCTCCTTTGCAGGTTTCGACGACGACCGCCGCATTGCGGCAGCCATCAGTTCTTTTGGTGTCAGGCCTAACCGCTCGATGGTAGCCGCGATCCGTGGCCATTCTTCCGCGAGAAATTTTTTGCGTTCGCCCTTGAGCAGAAGATTGCGCGCGCCGGCATTGACGAACATGCCGAGGCCCCGCTTCGTCTCGACCAATTGCTCGTCGACCAGTTCTTGATAACCCTTCAGAACCGTAAGCGGATTGACCCGATATTCGGCCGCGACATTGCGCACCGAGGGCAGCGGATCGCCTTCCTTGAGCACGCCGTCGAGAATCATGGCGACGACACGATCCCGGAGCTGTCGATAAATCGGCTGACTGTCGTTCCATTCACTGTCCATTCTGTGTTCCACCGAGCCTCATATGGTGATATAGTTAACTATAACACAAGTTCACGTGCAAGCTTTTTTTATTTTTCTTTGCCCCGTGTCAAAAAAGGTATGTCTCTCGCTCTCTCTGCGGCGCAGAACGACGCCGACTGCAGTTATTCTGGACCGAAATTCCCAAGCCCGGCCCACTATCCTGAAATTCGCTCAGTCGCCCCGGATTACGTTATTGATTTGCTTACGGTCATTCCCAGGAATCGTATGCGCCTTTTGGCGGGATCGTTCGTCTTCCGTATTGTGGTTGTGATGTTACAGGAGAAGGAACGAACGAGTGCCAACCGGTCTTGCGTCGAGTACGCATGGCAGCAATTGCGTAGCGAATTGCTCCGGTTTCTCGCCGCCCGTTTGCCAGAATCCTCGCCGGCGGCGGACGATCTTTTGCAGGATGTTTTTCTGCGCGTCCAACGCAAGGCGGCCAAATTGCCCGCGATCACCAATCTGCGCTCCTGGCTTTTCCAAATCACAAGAAACGCGCTCATCGATTATCAACGCGCTAACGCACGACGAAAAACGGAAGAGCTTGGCGACTCAGTCGCAGCTGAATCGCTCGATCCGATGGCCGAGCAAATTCGGCAAAAGCTGGCGCCTTGCCTGCGCGTGATGATCGACGAGCTTCCGGAAGTGTACGCCGGCGCGCTACGTCTGGTTGATTTGCAAGAAATCTCGCAAGCAGAGGCAGCGAAGGCGTTGGGGATTTCGGCGCGGACGTGAGCGATTAAAGAACCTCCTGCTAGAATGCTGTCAGTTTGAAGTTTCTGCCAGCGGTCGCGTGCTCGACTACTGGGCGCGCAACTATTGTTCGCGCAATAGCAACCCGGCCGGCAAACAAGGCCGTAACTGTTCGTGAAGTTCTATGCTCAAAAAAGCCCTTGCCGATTTTGAGGACATCCGGGCTGCGGTACGCGAACGCTACGGCGCGATCGCCCGCGAGAGGGGCCAAGTTTCCGGGAGTTGCTACGACGACCAGAACGGCGCGCCGGTCTCGAGCTGTTGCGGTAACGTAGGGAGCACGAGGGATTCCGCCGCTCTCCTCGGATATTCCGAGGAAGACGTCGCTGCCGTCCCTGAAGGTGCTGACCTCGGCCTGGGGTGCGGCGCACCGTTGTCGGCGGCTGCGCTGCGACCCGGCGAAACCGTCCTCGACCTCGGCAGTGGCGCAGGTTTCGATTGCTTCCTCGCAGCACGCCAGGTCGGACCCAGTGGAAAAGTGATCGGCGTCGACATGACGATCGACATGGTAGTGAAAGCCCGCCGCAACGCGACGGCGGGCAGCTATCGACAGGTGGAATTTCGTCTTGGCGAGATCGAACATTTGCCGTTGGCGGATGCGTCGGTCGATGTCGTCATTAGCAACTGCGTAATCAATCTTTCGCCGGATAAGCCACAAGTATTTCGCGAAGCCTTTCGCGTTCTGAAACCCGGCGGCCGGCTGGCGATTTCAGATGTCGTCACAGCAATTGAGTTGCCCAATGAAATCAAACATGACCTCGCGTTGCACACCGGTTGTCTCGCGGGCGCTTCCCTCATGAGTGAGTTGCAAGTGACGCTTGAACAGTGCGGCTTCGAGAAAATCCGCATCGCCCCGAAAGCGGCAAGCCGCGAATTCATCAGGGACTGGGCTCCAGGTCTGAACCTGGAGGATTATGTCGTCTCGGCTGTGATTGAGGCGATCAAGCCGTGAACTGCATTTCCGAAAATTCTTTCGAACCGGAAGGAGGTGAAACGAAAACAATGAAGAAACTTACTCTCATTACCGCAGCGTTGGCCTTGCTCGGCAGCGCAAGCATCGTGGGCGCAGCCAACCAAAACGCCAAATCGGCAAAAATTAAGTCCACGCAAACTGCGTCGTTCCAAACAGAATGCTGCGGACAAGCCGGATGCTGCGGAGGTTGCTGCAAGAAGGCCAACGGCCACTAGTGATCGCTCGAGCGGGCGGCGCACGCCCCCGCGCTGCCCGCGCAGGAATTCGGAGCCGAGATGGCAAACCCGGTCATACTTCACGATTTTTCGGACCTTGGGATTCCGAATCCCGTAGTTGGCTATGTGACGCAATCATCCTCCTCGCTTGCGCTGCTCGATGAGCCATTTTGGTTCTGTCTAAAGGCGCAGCCCAAGCGAGAGCATCTGGCCGCGACCGCGGTCCGACGTCTTTTTCACATCGAGTGTTTCTCGCCTCGATTGCGTTTCCGCAGGATGACCCGAAGAGGGCCAGTCTGGTTCGTGGAGGCGATGTTTCCCGGTTATTTGTTCGCGAAATTTGTTTATGGGGAACAACATCGCGCCGTTGAAAGTTCTCACGGTATTCGAGGGATCGTCCACTTTGGGGATCGCCTGGCAACCTTGTCGGAAGATATTATGGTCGCGCTTCAATCGAGAGTGGGTGCGGAAGAAGTCGTGACCGTCGATT
>WNGL01002931.1_pt1 | contig 26992 bp, 23 predicted proteins | sample 5400591 | NCBI WGS metagenome assembly WNGL01 (sample SAMN13153377, study PRJNA577476) | soil metagenome | isolation source: 80 cm soil or saprolite under Garry oak tree replicate 1 | place: USA:California | collected 2016-06-15 | reverse complement strand
TCCAGCCGCTTCAGGATGAACTGCTCCTGCCTCGTCACCGTCGCGCTCGGCCGCCACCGTTCCATCGCCACCTCCGCGCGAGCTGAGGCTCGCTCAAAGGCCAAGAGGATCACGGCCGGATGGGCCATGTCGATCCCTGGCGTGTAAGCGATGGGATTCATGGGGACTTCGAACCGATCGGCGTTCTAGTGGCTGGCGTGGATCTCGCCGGCCGCTGTCTCGTCCGCGTGCTGCTTCCGCAGCTCGTCCATGGTGGGGACCACGCCGAGCTGCCGCAGCAGCCCGAAGGCGTCGTACTCCAGCCATTCCTCGGCGACCCGGCCGTCGTGGAAGCGGAAGAACCCGATGCCCTCCAGCACCACGCGGTGGCCGGTGGGCTCGAACCCGAGGAAGGCGCCCCGGTGCGTGCCCTGCATGCGCCACCGGCATGCAACCCGGCCGCCCTCCGAGATGGCGTCGAGGACGGTGCAGTGGAGATCGGGGAAGCCACCCTTGAAGCCCTTCGCCAGGTCGCGGGTCTCGCCCAGCGACAGGGTGCCGCGCACCGGGTCGTGCCCGATGAACGACAGCCACGCGACGTTCGCCAGGATGTCCGGGTGGCCGCGGTCGAACATCTCCATGAGCGCCATCCGGCTCATCTCCTTGAGATCGCCTGCCATGACGCACCTCCCTGGGCCGCCGATGTGCAGCGCCACGGGGCAGGCGGCCCAGCCATGATCGTAGGCCGAGCGAAGGCGGCGGGCCGCACGCACCGGGGCGTCCGTTCGGGTGGCGCAGCGCAAGGGCCTTCGGCTGACGGAGCGCTCCTTCTCCGCGCATGAGGGCAGGCGCTCACCGGCAGTGTCCGCCCGCGGAGTCTCGTCGAGGAGAGGTTCGCGATACCGGTGAGGTTGTTGCGGGGCCATTCGTGCCTCGCTAGGTGCCTCGGCGGAGGAGAGGCCATGAGCACGATCACGACCAGGGACGGGACCGAGATCTTTTACAAGGACTGGAGCTCGGGGCAGCCCGTAGTCTTCTCGCACGGCTGGCCGCTCAACGCGGACGCCTGGGACGCCCAGATGGTCTTTCTGGGCGAGCGCGGCCATCGCGTCATTGCCCATGACCGGCGCGGCCACGGCCGATCGACCCAGACGTGGAATGGCAACGACATGGACACGTACGCGGATGATCTCGCGGAGCTCCTCGACACGCTCGACCTTCGCGAAATCGTCCTCGTCGGCCATTCCACCGGCGGCGGTGAGGTCGCCCGCTACATCGGCCGCCACGGCACGGCGCGCGTCGCAAGGATCGTGCTGCTGGGCGCCGTTCCGCCGCTGATGCTCGAGACGAAGGCCAACCCGGACGGCCTGCCGATCGAGGTGTTCGACCAGATCCGCGCCGGAACGTCCAGGGACCGCTCGCAATTCTTCAAGGATCTGGCGGTGCCCTTCTACGGTTACAACCGCAAGGGCGCCAAGGTCTCTCAGGGCATCGTGGACGCTTTCTGGCTGCAGGGAATGCAGGGCAGCCTCAAGAGCGAGCTCGATTGCATCAAGCAGTTCTCCGAAACCGATTTCACGGAGGACCTGAAGAGGTTCGACGTGCCGACGTTGATCGCGCACGGCGACGACGACCAGATCGTCCCGATCGGCGCGTCGGCCCTCCGTTCGGCGAAGCTCGTGAAGAACGCGACCCTGAAGATCTATCGAGGCGGCCCGCACGGTCTCGCCACCACGCGCGCCGACGAGCTCAACGCCGATCTGCTCGCGTTCATCCAGTCCGGCGCGCAGTACGTTTCCATGCCGTCCGAAAGCGCGCCACCCCTCACGCACTAGCTCACGACTCGAGCCTCCCCTGCCGCCCAGATGGCTTCGTCTGCACACTCGGTCATCGAGACCCGCTTTGGGCAGATGTTCCCGACGCTCCAGCCGGCCGAGCTGGAGCGGCTGCGGCGGTTCGGCGAGACGCGGACCTACGGCGCCGGCGAGCGCCTGGTGGCATCCGGCGAGGTCAGCCCGGGCTTGTTCGTCATCCTGAGCGGCGAGGTCGCGGTCACCCAGCACAGCCCGCTCGGGCGCGACCAGCCGATCGTCACGCACGTGCCAGGCTCGTTCATGGGCGAGCTCGCCCAGCTCTCAGGCCAGCCCTCGCTGGTGGACGCGCGTGCGACGAAGCCGGTCGAGGCGATCGTCATCCCGACGCACAGGTTGCCCGACGTGCTGGTGGCGGAGGCCGAGGTCGGGGAGACCATCATGCGCGCGCTGATCCTGCGCCGCGTCGGCCTGCTGGAGAGCGGCATCGGTGGACCGGTGATCGTCGGGCGAGCGGACGACGGCGACACGCTGCGGCTGGAGGGATTCCTGGCGCGCAATGGGCATCCGCACCAGCGGTTCGATCCCGGTACCGACGCGTGCGCCAAGACGCTGATCGAGCGCTTCCAGGTCGATCCGTCGGAGCTGCCCATCGTGCTCTGCCCGAACGGGCGCATGCTGCGGGATCCGAGCGAGGTGGAGCTCGCCAACTGCATCGGCCTCGTTCAACCGATCGATCCGGCCAAGGTGCACGACGTCGCCATCGTCGGCGCCGGACCGGCTGGCCTCGCTGCTGCCGTCTACGGCGCATCGGAAGGCCTTTCCGTCATCGTGCTCGATTGTCGCGCGTTCGGTGGCCAGGCGGGCGCGTCGGCGCGGATCGAGAACTACCTCGGGTTTCCGACCGGCATCAGCGGGATGGCCTTGATGGCACGGGCCTTCAACCAGGCGCGGAAGTTCGGCGCCCGGATGGCCATACCGGATGAGGTCGTGCGTCTGGAGTGCGAAGGCGGCGATGGCGCGCGGTTCCGCGTGCGCCTCGCGAACGGCGAACGGGTCAGGGCCCGTACGGTGGTCATCGCCAGCGGCGCCAAATATCGCCGCCTCGAGGTCGAGAACCTCTCTGCATTCGAGGGCTCGGCCGTCCACTACTGGGCTTCGCCGCTGGAGGGGAAGCTGTGCGCCGGGCAGGAGGTGGCGCTGGTGGGCGCCGGCAACTCCGCGGGCCAGGCGGTGGTTTACCTGGCCAGCCAGGTCGCCAAGGTCTGGCTCCTCGCGCGTGGCAGGAGCCTGGACGCGAGCATGTCGCGTTATCTGGTCGACCGCATCGCCTCATTGCCCAATGTCGAGGTGCTGCTGAATACGGAGGTCCGCGCCCTGGAGGGACGCAGCGGCGCCCTGCAGGCGATCCGCTGGCGGAATGTGCCGTCGGGCGAGGAGACGCGGCGCCCGATCCGCCATCTGTTCCTGTTCATCGGCGCTGATCCGAACACGTCGTGGCTGTCCGAGTCGGGCGTGGCACTCGACGCCAAGGGGTTCGTGCGAACGGGCGCGGACATTGCCGGCGGTCGCCGGCCATTGGAGACGAGCCGGGAAGGCGTATTCGCGATCGGCGACGTGCGGGCGGGGTCGACCAAGCGCGTCGCCGCGGCGGTCGGCGAGGGCGCGCAGGTGATCGCGACGATTCACGCGTTCCTGGCGGACACCGGCGCACAGGTCAGCGTCACCGCCGATCATGGCAGGGTCTGAACGCGACGCGGCGCCCAGCGTGCATGGAGCGCGCCGCATCGATCCGTCCTACCCACCGAGCCTCGCGTCGAGCAGCTTCACGAGCGCACGAGCGCCCTTCTCGGCGGAGTCCACGAGCAGCGGCCGCACCGAGTCGGCGTTCAGGTCGGCGCCAGCGGGGAGCTTCCGGTCGGAGCGAGCCGAGGTGTAGTCCCACCACATGTACCGGCCGGCAGTGTCGACCGCGGCGAAGCTGATGGTGACCATGCCGACGACGTCGCCGCCGTCGGGGACGCAGTAGTGCTCCATGCTGACGATGAGCGCGCCGTCCACCTTGAGCGCCCTGGCCGCGCCGGCGATCTCCGGCTCCTCGAAGAAGCGCCGGTACCCGTGCGCCGGCACGAGACGGCTCGTGAACACGCCCGGCTTGCTCGTCCTCGCCGCAGCGTACCCGGCGCTGGACAGCACCGTCTCCTCCGGAACGAGGCGGAAGCTCCGCGCCGACGCGAGCCCGCGGAAGGTCGCGCGCTTCGTGTCGTTCAGCACTGCAGTGGCCTTCGTCACGTCGTCGGTGTGATCGTTGATCTGCGTCGCGCCGAAGGGACCGACGCCGACCGACTTGGTCCAGTACTTGACGTCGGGGCTCGTGTAGACGCCGATGACCGCCAGCTTCGTACCGCGCCGAAACGACTCGGGGCGCAGCCTGGACCCCATCCCACAGGACGCAAGCGAGAAGGCGAGGACGGCGGCGACCACGCTGCGAGCGAGCATGGGAGACCCTCCAGCGCTGAATCTATCAGAGGCACGCGGGAGCCAGCGGATCGCGAAGGCCACTGGCCTGCGCTCACAGCCGACCACGTCCGCATTCACAGTACGTAGATGTGTGGACCGCCGGCGTGTTGACAGCTTCGCTCGCAGGTCCCTACGATTCGCTGTGCGGCAAACCGCCGCAGCGCCGCTCCTCGGATCCCTGGGAACCGCCGATGCCTGATGCATTCCCCACCGAGGACGTCGAAGCCGGGCGGCCCCTCCCATGAGCGAGCCATCCCTCTTCGACGGGCTGGCCGGGGTCCGGGGAGCCGTGACGGCCGACCTGCACGGCCGGCCGCTGCAAGGGCCCGCGGGCGCGCCGGAGGTGCCCGGGCACGACGCCCGCGCCACGGCGGCCGCCATGTCCGAGCTCATGGCCGCCGGCATCGCGGCCGGCCTGACGCGCCTCGACCTCGTCTCCATCAAGGGCGCCCTCACTGCGACGGTGACCGCAGTCCGGCCCGACGCCTTCCTCCTGGTGGTGCTCGATCCCTCCAGCCGGACGGTCGGTCTCGAGAAGGCGCTGCACGCCTGGACGCCAGGCGCGAGGTCCACCTCGCCCGACCCGGCCCCGGCGGGCCCGCGTTCGGCGTCGGTCGACCCGGCAACCCCGACTTTCGAATCCCGTCGCGAGCCACCCACCGTGGCGCTCCCCCCGCCCACGCCGACGCCGCAAGCCACTCCGGCCACGCCGGCCACTGGCACCCCGGGAGGCCCCGCCCGCGACGATCCGTGGGCCTGTCTGCGGTGGTCGCTCGTGCGCGGTCAGCTCACCGAGGCCGCGGCGCGGCAGCGTGACCTCGGCGCCGCCGAGGCCGCCGCCAGACCCGGCGCCGAGCCTCTCGACCCGGCCGAGCGCGAGCGCGCGATGCAGGCTCTGCTCGAAGGGATCGGCAGCGTCATGGCCGGCGATGGCCTCGGGGGCGCGCGCAGCCTCCGGGACCTCGTCAGCCCATCCCAACGCAACCTCTCCTTCCGCTGGCTCGCGCTCCACTGGACGGCGCGCGCCGCCCTCGAGACCGGCGGTTTCGCCGCGGCACGCCCGCACGTCAAGGAGGCGCTCACCCTCGCCCAGCAGCTCGACGTCGAGGCCCGCGCCGTGAGCCAGTGGACTGCGGCCGAGGTCCTCGCGCGCGGCGGCGATCACGACCGGGCGCTCGCGTGGCTCGGCGAGGCGCGCGCGCGCTTCGCGCGGCTCGGGGACCAGTGGGGGCTCGCGCAGACGTGGCTCACGCAGTCGCGGATGCTGTCGTCGCTGCAGCTCGTGCAGGAAGCGGCCGAGGCCGCCCGCCAGGCGTGGACCGCCGATCCGAGCGGGGACGAGGCGCCCATCTTCCTGGCGCGCTGCGCCCTGCTGCGCCAGGACGAGGCCGAGGCGGAGCGGATCCTCAACTCGGTCGCCACCCCGGCCGCGGACCGCGTGCGGGCGCTCATCGAGGCCCTGCGCCAGGGCGTGGTGAGCCAGGCCGACGCGAGCGAGTTCCTGCGCGAGTACGGCGCGCCGCCGACCACGGCCTCGATCCGCGCGCTGGAGCGGATCGCCGGCGCCTCGCCCCGCTTCCTGCAGGCTCGCGAGGCGCTGGCCTGGATGCTGCTCAAGGTGGGCCGCTACGCCGAGGCGAGCACCATCTTCCGCGGGCTGCTGGAGCAGCCCATGACCTCCGGCGATCGCTCCTCGGTGATGCTCGGGCTGGGCTGCATCGCCAACGCGCAGCAGGCCGGGAATGCGCCGGGAGCGAGGCTCCACGCCGCGGTGGCCTCCGGCGTCCCGGCCTCGCCGCCGCAGCAGCAGCCGGCGGCGCCTCCCCCGCTCCCCCCGCTCCCCCGGCTCTCCAGCTCGGCGGTGGCGGCGCGGCGGCCCGCCGAAGGGGCAGGCGGCCTCAACGCGATGTTCTCCGGACAGCTCAGCGTCTTCGCGCTGCCCGACCTGCTCGAGTTCCTGCGGAGCGCACGGCGCACGGGGCTCCTGGTGTGCAGCTCCGGGGCCGGGATGGGCGCGCTCCGCTTCTGCGATGGCCGCATCACCAGCGCCGAGTCCCCCGGCACGCCCGGCATCGGCCAGCTCCTCCTCCAAGCCCGCAAGGTCTCGCCGCTCGCGCTGAGCGCCATCGCAAAGAAGGACCTGACGGATCAGCCCGACCACCTGGTCGGCGAGCTGCTCGTCCGGGAGGGGCTGGTGGAGGCCGCCGACGTGCAGGCAGCGCTGGAGCGGCGGATCGAGCTGACCATCCGGGAGCTCCTCGGCTGGAAGGACGGCGAGTTCGCATTCAGCCGCGATGGCGAGCGCGAGCAGGGACGGGCCGCCCTCTCCGTCGAGGTCGATCCGCAGGTGGTGTTGCTCAACGTCTTCAAGGAGCTGGACGAGCGGGGCCGCGCTCCCGCGACCTCCGCAGCCCAGCGCTAGCCGCTCCCTCCCCATGAACCGCGCCTCCTCCGGCCCACTGCCCGCCGCATCCGCGCCCCTGGACCTGACCAACCTGGTCGGCGTGAAGCTCGGCAACTATCGGCTGGAGCGCCTCATCGGGCGCGGCAGGATGGGCGTCGTCTATCTCGCCAACGACGTGGCACTGCTGCGCCCGACGGCGGTGAAGGTGCTCTCATGGAGCGCCGCGGAAGCCCAGGGCCAGGATCCCGTGCAGTGGTTCCTCGCGGAGGCTCGGCTCGTCGCCCGCATCAACCATCCTCGCGTCGTGCAGATCTATGGGGCCGCGCGGCACGGCGGCTACTGCTTCATCGCGATGGAGTACGTGCCCGGTCACTCGGCCGAGGCGGCGGTCGCCGAGGGCGGGTCGATGGCGCCGGAGCGCGCGACCGACGTCCTGCTCCAGGCGGCGTCCGCGTTGCACGCGGCGCACCGCTCGGGCGTGGTCCACCGCGACGTGAAGCCCGCCAACCTGCTCATCGGCACCGACGGCGTCATCAAGCTCGGGGACTTCGGGATGGCGCTCGGCGCCGCCGGGGTGCCTGTCGGGCAAGCACGCGTTCGGGTCGGGACCCCCTACTACACGGCGCCCGAGGTCTGGCGGGGAGAGGCAGCCAGCGCCGCCTCCGACATCTACTCGCTGGGGGCGACCTACTTCCAGCTCCTCACCGGGCGCCCGCCCTTCCCTGGCCCGGACGTCGCGGCGGTCGAGCAGGCGCACCTGCGCGCGCCGGTCCCTGATCCGCGAGAGCTCGCGCCGGGTCTCCCCGCGTCGTGCGCGGCGCTGATCCAGCGCGCCCTGGCCAAGTCGCCGCGGGAGCGCCACGCCTCGGCGCAGGTGCTGGCGTGGGACGGCCGGCAGGTGCTGCAGGAGCTCACGGCGGCCGCCGAGGCCGTCGCGCAGCCGCGGCCGAGACCTCGCCCGCCGCCTTCGCCGCCGGCGCACCCGCCCCTCTCTCCGGCCGAGGGCCCCCTGGCGGACGTGCTCGGCTTCATACACCGCCCGTTCTTCACCGCCGATCCGGTCGACGGGCCGTACGAGGGGGCGTCGTTCGCCGGGGCGTGGCGGGAGATCCTGGAGGCCGTCGAGGACGAGGCCACGGCCGTGCTCGCCCTCACCTGCGCGGACGGCCCCGGGCGCACCGCGCTCTGCCGCCGGGTCGCCGCCGAGCTCGGCCGATCGCGCCTCGTGCTGCTGGTCGACGCGGCCCAGCACACGGAGGGACGGACCCTCTTGCAGCGGCTCTGCCGGGCGGCGGGCGTCGTCGAGGAGGCCTCCCAGGAAGGGAGCCTCGACGCCTTCGTCGAGCGGCTGGCCGAGGAGCGCCGGCAGCAGAGGGGCATGCCGCTCGTGGTGCTCGACGGCCTCACCGCGCCGCACCCCACGACTGCAATCCTGGCGAACCTCGTCGGCGCTGGGCTCTGGACGCGAACCTTCAAGACCCTGCTCTGCGGTGAGCCGCGCCTGCTCGAGAGCCTGACCGCCGGCGGCGTCGACTTCGGCGCCGAGCGCGTGCCCGAGATCGAGGTCAAGCCGCTCGCCCGCGAACAGATCCCCGCGTATGTCCGGAGCTGGGTCGAGGCGACGCTGGCGCCGCACGCCCCGCCCATCATCTTCTCCGCCGATGGGCTGCGGTTGCTGGCGCTCCGCTCCGAGGGCGCGCTCGATCGGCTCGACTGCATCGCCGAGAACATGCTGCTGCTCGCCGCCGCCGGAGGGCAGCGTACCCTCACGTCCTGGCACGCCTGGGCAGCCTCGGAGCGGGAGCGCTGGTCGGTCGAGCCGCCGCCGACCGGGCTGCCCCGGCGTCCTCCTCGCTGGCCGCCGCCCGACGTGATCGCCGTGCTCGACGTGTGCCGGCGTGGCGCCGGCGTCCCGCCGTGGCCGCGGGTGAGCCGCGCGGCGGGGGATGCGGACGCAGCCGTTCGCGCCCAGCCGGTCCCTCCTGTACTGTCGAGACGAGGCGACCCGTGATGCCGACGAGAAGTTCGCAGCGGCCCGGCGTGGTCCAGGGAGCGAGCCCATGTTCGATCTGGCGCTGATCACCGCTGTGCCGGGCGTGCGGAGCGCCGTGCTGGGCGACCTGGCGGGCGGGTATCTCGACGCCGTCAACGAGCCGGACGGCGAGGGGGTGGCCGCGGTGATGGGCTTCCTGTCCAGCACCATGGCTCAGGCAGGCGACCACCTCGGGCTGGGCGAGCTGCGCAGGATCTCGTTCGCCGGCGAGGCGACCGCCTGCGTCGTCGCCCTCCAGGGAGCCTCCGTGATCGCCGCTCAGATCGAGCCCGCCAGGTCCCTCGCCGTGGTCGAGAAGGCCCTCGAGTCCTCTCTGCAGGGGAAGGGATGAACATGGACACCATCCTTCAGGAGCTGCTGGACCTGGCCGGCGTGAGCGCGGCCATGGTGTTCGACGGCGCCGGTCATCTCGCCGGTCACCGGGGACGGGCCGTTTACGACCGCGCGCTCTGCGAGCAGGTGAGCGGCACCCTGGTGAAGGCGATCGACTCGATCCAGCTGCAGCAGGCGGATTGGGATTCGGTCACGGCGCAGTTTGCCGACGGCAAGCTCATCCTGCGCAGCCTGGGTACCCCTGGCGGACGGGCGCACACCCTCGCGGTGGTCGCGGACGCGACCCTGAACTCCTCCTTCGCCACGGTCGCCATCCGAGTCGCCGCCAACAAGCTGCGGAAGGCGCTCCTCGAGGGCGGGACCGCCGCTCCGGCGGCCGCGGCCGTCGCCGCCTCCGCGCCGGTCGGGGCACCAACGGCCTCCTCCTCGCAGCGGCTCGGCGACTCGAAGCCCGCCCTGGGGAGCTCGGGCCTCAGCTGGTCGAAGGTGTCGAGCGTGGGATTCTCGTCCGTCGCCGTGGCGGACCCCGCCTCTTCGGCCTTCCTCACCGGCTGCGCCAAGAAGCTGGCTCGGCACGTGGGCCCGATCGCAAAGGTCTACGTGGAGGAGGCGGTGCGACGCGTGTCCCCGGACGCACCGTTCTCGGTGTCGGTCGGCGGCCGGCTCGTCGAGGATCTCGCCGGCCAGATCGAGGACGCCGCGGACCGCGCGCAGTTCCTCGCGTCGATCGAGAAGGTCTAGCCACGCGGTCTCGCAGTCCAGGAGGTAGACGATGTCCATCGTTCTCGCGGTCCGGAAGAGCCTCAGCGCGAAGACCGCCCTGACGCTCGCGGTCGTGCTGCTGGCGCTGACGGCGGTGGCCGCCACCGTCATCACCGTTCACCAGACGCGGCAGATGCAGGAGCTCACGCTGGAGAAGGCGCGCGTCGCCGCCGCCATCGGCGCTCGGCAGTACGGCGACGTCTTCGACGGCGCGATCGATGCCAGCGTACTCACCGTCAACGACGTGTTCGACAGGAGCTACGTCGAGATCAAGGGGTACAGCTGGGGCGCGAAGCCGAAGTTCCACACCAAGTACGACCTGGTGACGGACCGGTCCATCCTGGTCTTCCAGGACAAGTTCCTCGAGTACGAGGACTTCGTCTTCGCGGTGGGGGTCGACGAGAACGGCTACCTCCCCACGCACAATACCCGGTTCCAGAAGCCGCTCACCGGGGTCCCGGAGCAGGACCTCGCAGGCAACCGGACCAAGCGCATCTTCAACGATCCGATCGGGCTGGCGGCGGCGCGTAACATGGAACCGAGCTTCCTCCAGGTCTACAAGCGGGACACCGGCGAGACGATGTGGGACGTCTCCTCGCCGATCTACGTGAAGGGAAAGCACTGGGGCGGGTTCCGGGTGGGCGTGTCGATGGAGCGGATCGACGCGCGCAAGTGGACCCTCATCCTCTCTCTCATCGCCACCTTCGGCCTGTTCGTCCTCGTGACGATCGTCACGATGTTCGTGGTGGTCCAGCGCGCGATGAAGCCGGTGGTCGCGCTCACCCAGGCGGCGGAGCAGATCAGCCTGGGCGAGGGGCTAGAGACCCCGATCAAGTCGGGTTCAGTCGACGAGATCGGCCAGTTGACCAAGACGATCGACCGCCTGCGCGTCAGCATGAAGGCAGCGATGAGCCGCCTCAGCGCCTAGCTCGAGAAGGAGATCCCACCATGATGCGTTCGCTCCATAGGTCCTTTGCGATCCTGACGCTGACGTGCGTTGCCCTCGCTCCGATCGCTGCCCGAGCACAGGCGAGAGTGCCAGCGATCGTCCCGGCCGACCTGCCGCCGCAGGAGCGGGAGATGCTGGCCCTGGCTCACGACTTCTCCAGGCGCTGCGCCGAGGCGCTGGAGAAGTGGATCGCCAGCAAGGAAGTCACCGAGGAGAAGCTCTTCAGCTATCTCTACTATCCGATGCCGAAGACGGACCCGCCGAAGTACACCACCGACTGGGACCGGCTCTCTGACCGCGACATCCTCCCCATCGAGGAGAGCGTCCTCGCCAAGTCGCCGACGATCCTGTTCACGGTCATGGTGGACAAGTTCGGGTATCTCCCGACGCACAACCAGCGCTACTCGCTGCCGCTCACCGGAAACGCCGCCGCCGATCTGGTCAACAACCGCACCAAGCGGATCTTCAACGACCGGACCGGCCTGGCGGCGGCCAAGAACCAGGCGCCCTTCCTGGTCCAGCGTTACCAGCGCGACACCGGGGAGACCCTGGTGGACCTCTCGGTGCCCCTGTTCGTGCGCGGCGTGCACTGGGGCGCGGTGCGCATCGGGTACCGGCCGATCGACGCGCGCTAGCGTCAGCGCAGCTGCGGCCGCGACGGAACCATCCGTGGCTTCGTAGCGGCGCGCTCCTGGAGGATCGCCGCCGCGACCTCGGCCCCTTCGTCTCAGGGCATGAGCTGCTTCAGCACCGCCGGATCCTTCTCGTCCTGCGCCAGCACGTTGTGGCACAGGTCACAATCGTTCCGGATCACACGTCCGTCCTTCGCCGTGTGGTCGCCGTCGTGGCAGCGGAAGCACCCCGGCGCCGCGTCGTGGCCGAGGAAGGTGGGGTACGTGCCCCACTGGATCTTCATCTCGGGCCAGACATTCCGGGCCCAGATGTCGCCCAGCTCGGCGGCCGCCGCCGCGATGGAGGGGCGGCGCTCGACGGCGTGCGCCGGGTCCTGCCGGTCGTAGAGGTCGGTCAGCTGGGCGGTGATCCCCGCCCGCGCCGCGGCCGCCGAGGCGTAGGTGACCTGCAGCGCCTTCACCGCCTCGCGGCGGACGAAGGGCAGCTTGCGGTCGATCCGGCCGGCTTCGATGGCCGCGTCCACCTCGTCCGGCGGGCTGCGGTAGATGTGGCTGGGCCGGTTGTGGCAGTCGACGCAGTCCATCTCGCGCCAGCGAGCCCCCGGCTCCGCCGCTTCCTTCGTCTCGTAGACGCGCGGCTCACCTCCCGCCTCGACGAGCTCCACCTTCGCGATGTGCTCGCGCTTCGCGTCGGCGAGGTAGCGCACGCGCACGCCGGTGTCGACGTGCCAGTGGATACCCTTCGCCCGCACCCCCTGTTTGCCGCCGACGTGCAGGAGGAGGACGGTCTTGGTGGGGCTGCTCTCCTCGTCGTCGGCGTGGTGCGTGGTGATCTCGAGCCGGTCGCCGACGAACTTCGTCGGCCAGTGGCACTGCTCACAGGTGTCACGGGCCGGACGGAGGTTGTGCACCGGCGTCGCGATGGGCCGCGGATAGAGGCCGAGCGTCACCGAGATGAGCTGCCAGCTGCCGGAGAGCTTCGACTTCACGAACCAGCTCGCGCCGGGGCCGATGTGGCACTCGACGCAGCGCACCCGGGCGTGCGGCGAGCGGCTGTGCGCGGTGACCTCCGGATCCATGACGCTGTGGCACGAGCCGCAGAAGCCGATCGAGTCCATCACCTCGAGGCCCTTGTAGGAGGCGGCCGCGATCAGGAGGACGTTGACCGTGCTGATCGCGACGAACCCGAGCGCGATCGTGCGCATCCGGGGCCGGTTGAAGTCGAGGATGGGCAGCGGCGGCTCGGCCTGGCCGGCTGCGGCGAGCCTCACCCGCCGCCGCCGGGCCATGGCGAGGCCGAGCGGGATGAGCAGCAGGCCGAACACGAGCACGGTCGGCAAGAGGACGTAGGCGAAGATGCCGACGTAGGGCCCACCCCCCTCGAAGCCGAGCAGGCTCGCGATGAAGAGCGTCGCGACGAGCAGCCCGGACATCGTCGCCAGCGCTGCCCCGGCGAAGCTCACCGGGTGGCGCAGCAGGTCCTGCCTGGACGTCTCCAATGGCACTCCTCCCGGCCGACGCGTGGCCGGCGACCTTTACCCTACCGCGCGAACGCGAGCGCGGGTGCCGGGACGAGCCGCGGCGCCTCGGAGCCCGAGGAGTTGCCGCGCTCCGGGTCCAGGAGGCAGATCCGGTTCCGGCCCCCTTTCTTCGCCTGGTACATGGCGGCGTCCGCTGCGTGGACGAGCGCCTCGGCGCTCTCGATGCCCGTTGACGGGAAGGCGGCGAGACCGAGCGACGCCGTGATCTGCACCGGCTCCGGACCGCCAGCCGGCTCGGAGAGCGGCGGCGCGGAGAGACACGCCTTCGCGCGGAGCGCCCCGAGCAGGCGCTGCGCCACCACCACGCCGCCGGGGGCGCCGGTGTTCGGCATGATGATGGCGAACTCCTCGCCGCCCCAGCGGGTGCAGACGTCGAGGCGCCGAAGCTGGCGCGTGAGCAGGTCGCCGGTCATGCGGAGCGCATCATCCCCGGCGCGATGCCCGTAGCGATCGTTCACGTGCTTGAAATGGTCGAGGTCCAGCATGAGCACCGAAACGGAGTCGCCGTGACGCCGGGCCCGCTCGATCTCCTGCTCCAGCCGGTAATGGAAGTAGCGGCGGTTGAAGAGACCCGTGAGCGGATCGGTGATCGACAGCCGCTCCGCTTCGATCCGGGCGAGCTCCAGCGCGTCCTGCGAGGACTTGATCCGGAGCATGGCCGCCACGCGCGCCACGATCTCGACGGTCGGGCACGGCTTCGTGACGACGTCGTCGGCGCCGGCCCGCAGCGCGGCGACCCGCGAGGTCACGTCCGTCTGCGGCGACAGGACGGTGATGGGGAGGAACCTCGGGTGGACGCGCGCCTTCATCGCGCGCAGCGCGTCCGACCAGCCCGCGTCGGTCGGTCCGACCGCCATGAGCACGAGGTCGGGCGAGTGGACGCCGCCCACGTGGACGAGCGCCTGCGCAGCGTCCGACGCGCGACGGATGGCGTAGCCCTCGCGCCCGAGCGCCTTCGCGAGTGCGGCCGCTTCCACCCCTGACTCCTCGACGATCAGCACGGTTCCGGTCACGTGTTGAGTGCATTGCAAGGTTGGCGCCGGCTGGTCTCCCCCGGGAAATCCGCCGACTTGACCGGGCCCGGCGCGTTCCGGCGCCGCGCCGCTGACGCGCCGGTGTAGCGCGTCACGGTCTTGACGCGTTCTGCGCAGCCTTGGGATGCAGCGGCGGGCCGGCGATGGCGCAGTGAAATCGCACGGGGCTGCCGGCCGGCCTCGCAGGAGTGGCCCGCATCGGCCGCGCCTGGCTGCCGCTTCGAGCCGGGATGGCAGTGAAGGCGGTCGCGGCGCCGCCGAGCAGGAGACCGGCGCAGATCGACATCGCGGTGTGGTACGTGGGCTCGAGGGCGGCGGGGTCGGTCAGGCTGCCGGTTCCGAGCCCCGCGGCCAGCGGCAGGACCGCGACCGCGAGGAGGCCGGCGGCGCGGGCGACGGCGTTGTTGACGCCGCTGGCGACGCCCGCGTGACGGTCGTCGAGGGAACCGAGCGCCGTGGCGGTCAGCGGGGCGACGGTCAGTGACAGGCCAAGGCCGAGCAGCAGCACCGCGGGCAACACGGTGCGCAGGTAGGAGGCGTGGGCGCCGACGCGCCCGACGAGGAGCAGCGCGCCGGCACAGACCAGCGGCCCGAGCGTCATGGGGATGCGCGGGCCGATGCGTTGCGCGAGAGCGCCGGCGCGGGCGGAGAGCAGGAGCATCAGCACGGTCACGGGAAGCAGGGCGGACCCGGCGGCCAGCGGCGCGAACCCGGCGACGACTTGCAGGTTCAGCACGACCAGGAAGAATACGCCGCCCAGAGCGGCGTAGACGGCGAAGGTGACCAGGTTCGCGGCCGTGAAGGCCCGGGAGGCGAACACTTCCAGCGGAAGCATGGGGTGGGTCGAGTGCCGTTCGGTGAAGACGAACCCGACCATGCCCGCGACGCCGAGGCTCAGCGCGACGAGCACGGTCGGGGAGGTCGCGCCGAGGGCTGGCCAGGCGGTGAAGCCATAGGTGATTCCGGCCAGGCCACCCGCGCAGGTGAGGACCCCGACGAGATCCAGGCGACGCGCCGCGCCAGGATTGCGAGTCTCCGGCACGTGTCGAAGCGCCACCGCGATGACGACCGCGGCCAAGGGAACGTTGATCAGGAAGACGAGCCGCCAGGTGGCGACCTGGACCAGCCAGCCACCGAGAAAGGGGCCGAGGGCGCCGGCGATGCCGCCCAGGCCTGACCAGGCCCCGATGGCCCTGGCTCGATCCTGGGGAACGAACGACGCTTCGAGGATGGCCAGGGCGCCCGGAGCGAGCAGGGCGCCGCCGATGCCCTGCAGCACCCGCGCGGCGATCAACGTCTGGATGCTGGGTGCCAGCCCGCACAGGAGCGAGGCGGCGGCGAACCAGCCGACGCCGATGACGAAGATCCGCCGGCGGCCGTACCGATCGCCCAGCGATCCGCCGAGCAGGAGGAGGGCGGTGAGGCTGAGGGTGTACCCATTGACCGTCCATTGGAGGCCCGCCGCGTCCGCGTGGAAGCTGGTGGCAAGGTGCGGCAGCGCGATGTTGACGACGGTCGCGTCGATGAACGCAAGACTCGAGCCGAGCACTGTGGCCAGCAGAACCCACCGGCCGGCTGCCTGGCCGTAGCGTACGCGGACCGGTGAGCCCTGCACCTCCAGCCTACCGGAGCGCCTTGAGCGCCGTGGCCATGTCCGACACCGCCAGGTAGACCGTCGTCTTCCGCCCGCCGCCCGCGCCGACGAACACGTACCGGATGTTCACGCCGGCGTCGCCGAGGAGCTTGGCGGCGTCGCCCAGGGTGCCCGGCTTGTTGGCGAGCTGGATCTCGAGCACCTCCTCCTCCTCGGGCTTCAGGCCGCGCGCCGCGAGCACCTTGTTGGCCGCGGCGAGCTTGTCGACGACGAGGCAGACGACCCCGTGCCCGCCTTCACCGTAAGCGTGCACGGCGCGCACGTTGATCTTCTTGGCGCCGAGCGCAGAGGTGATCTCGCCCAGGACACCGGGGCGATCCTCGACGTGAACCTTCAAGGCTTTGGCCCGTGGCATGTTCGCTCCTCGTCAAGGCGCAGCGACGGCCCAGATGTCCTTGACGCCCTGGCCCTTCGTGTCCGACGCGGCCTTGTCCCCGCCGAAGTAGTAGAGCGGCAGGCCCTTGTACGTGGTCTGCTTCTGGCCGTCTTCGCGGGTGATCGTGGCGAAGTCCGCGGCCTGCAGATTCCCTGTGACGCCAACCGCCTCGCGGTAATAGAGCGGCCATTTCGTCACGCAATCGCCGGCGCAGGCGCTCTTCCCCGGCGAATCCTTCTTGAACACGTAGAGCGTCATGCCCTTCGCATCCGTCAGATAGCTCCCGAGCTTCTCCTTCGTCGCGATCTTCACCGTGTGATGGTCCGCCCGAGCGGTTCCGGCAAACATCACGACCACCGCCATCGTCGTGGCGAAGCGAACGACGCCGTTCAGCATGCGCATGGGTCCCCCTTGGAGCTGCGGGCCCCGGACGGGGCTGGCCGCAGGTAAGAGCCTCTATACGGCGAGCGGTGCTCGCGAGCGCTGGCCCTGAAGGGCTGATGCGGGGCCGCTCGGACCAGCTCCCCGCTAGACCGCCGCGTCGAACCGGTCGAAGCGCATCGTGAAGACGGCGCGCCCCCGGGTGCGCGAGCGCAGCTCGGTGGCGTACCCGAACATGCGCCGCAGCGGCGCCTCGCACTGAAGGACGCGCGCGGCGGTCCCGCGGTCGGCCAGATCGAGGATGCGCGCTCGGCGCTGATCGAGGCCGGCCAGCACCTCGCCGACGTGCTCCACCGGCACCACCACCTCCACCCGCATGAGCGGCTCGAGGAGGATGGGCCCGGCGCGCCGGGCAGCGCTCCGCACCGCGTCGGCGGTGGCGACCTTGTAGGCGAAGGGCTTCGACGCTCCTTCGCGCCAGATCGCCCGGGTGAGGGTCACCGCGACATCCTGCAGCGGGTAGCCCTCCAGCACCCCTGCGTCGGCCGCCTCGCGCGCGCCCTGCGCGGCGAAGTCGCGCACCTCCTCGCGCAGGAAAGGGAGAGCGGCCACCTCGGGGGCCACCTCGAACTGGAAGCCCCCGCCGCGCGGGAGCGGCGCGACCCGCACCGCCACTTCGGCGAAGAGCTCCTGCTCGTCCGTCCTCCGCGCGAAGGTGGCCTCGCCCTCGGCCGGGGCGGTGAGGGTCTCGCGCAACAAGACTTGTGGCGGACCGGTCCTCACTGCCAAAGCGAACTCGCGCCGGAGGCGCTCCGCCACCACCTCCAGGTGCAGCTCGCCCATGCCGGAGACGACGAGCTGGCCGGTCTGCTCGTCCTCGCCGAAGCGGAAGCTCGGGTCCTCGTCGGCGACGCGCGCCAGCGCCTCCAGGAGCCGCTCGCGGTCGCGCAGCGCCGCCGGCTCGATGGCCTGCGTGATGACCGGCTCGTAGACGGGCAGCCGTGCCAGCCGGAGCGGGTGCTCCGGGTGGGAGAGGGTGTCGCCGGTGCGCGTCTCGTCGAGGCCGAGCAGGGTGCAGAGCTGGCCAGCCCCGACGGCGGGCGTGCGGCGCTTCTCCGAGGCGTGCATGAGGAGCACGCGCGATACCTTCTCCGCCCGGCCCAGGCTGGCATTCCACACCCTGTCGCCCTCGGAGATGCGGCCGGCATACACCCGCACGAACACGTGCCGCCGCTTCTCGTCGAGGAGCGACACCTTGAAGGCGAGCGCCAGGAGCGGCGCCGCGTCGTCGGGCGGGTGGACCTCCTCCGCACCGGTGCGCGGGTTCACGCCGGCGAGCGGCGGCAGGTCGAGCGGTGAGGGCAGGTAGTCGCAGACCGCGTCCAGCACCTGCGGCACTCCCAGGTTGCGCAGCGCCGAGCCGCACAGCAGCGGGACGAAGCGGCCGGCCAGGGTGGCGCGCCGCAGCGCCGCGCGGAGGGCCTCCGCGCCGAGCTCGGTCCCGGCGAGCGCGGCTTCCAGCGCGGCGTCGTCCGCGTCGGCCAGCACCTGGATCAGCGCCTGGCGGGCCGCCTCCCCCTCTGGCCCGATCCCATCGCTCACCGTGAAGGCGCGCGGGTCGCCGGGATCGGTGAAGCGCACCGTCCGCCGCGTCACCAGGTCCTCCAGCCCGGTGAAGCCCGCCTCCCGCCCGAGCGGCCGCTGCACGGCCGCGATGGCGTGGTCGGGGAAGTGCTTGCGCAGCGAGGCGAGCGTGGCCTCCAGATCGGCGCCTACCCGGTCCATCTTGTTGGCGAAGGCGATGCGCGGAACGCGCCAGCGGTCGGCCTGCCGCCAGACCGTCTCGCTCTGCGGCTCGACACCGTGCGCCGCGTCGAACACCGCCACCGCACCGTCGAGCACGCGCAGCGAGCGCTCCACCTCGACCGTGAAGTCGACGTGGCCGGGCGTGTCGATGAGGTGCAGCTCGTGCCCGCGCCAGTCGAGGCTGGTGACGGCGGAGGTGATGGTGATGCCCCGCTCGCGCTCCAGCTCCATCCAGTCCATCACCGCCGCGCCGTCATGGACCTCGCCCATCTTGTGGGTGCGGCCGGCCACGAAGAGCATCCGCTCGCTGAGCGTGGTCTTGCCGGCATCGATGTGGGCCATGATGCCGATGTTGCGGGTGAGCCGGATGCGCCGCTGGGCGGCCGACCCGCCCCCGTGCGGCGCGCCGTTCCCGACCGGAGCGTTCATACCGAAAGAAGGTGGGCACGCGCGCCAGAAAGGCGGAGAGCGCGATCACCGTTCACTTCGGCTTCTTGTCGGCCGCCGGGCCGTCGTCGACGCCGTGCGTGCGCTCGAGGTAGTCCAGCAGCGCCGAGAGCTTCTTGCCGCTCGGCACCTCGGTGCCCATGCCCTCCATGCGCTCGATCGCGTCCTTCCACTCCTTCCGCGAGAGGTGCACGGCCTCGTGCGAATGCGACTTCGCGTTGTGGCAGGGCGAGCACGACTCCTCGTACACCTTCTCACCCTCATCCGCCGCGGCCACGACGTGCGGGCCAGCGAGCGCGATCAGGAAGCAGACGAGCGGCAGGGCTGCTTCGACGAGTGATGGCACGGCGTCCTCCGCGGGCCGCAGGGACCGGAGCGGAGTCCTCCCACTCCGGCCCAGCCTCGGTCTCCTCTAGAAGCCTACCATGGCTCTGGCCGTGAAGCCGTCGTCCGTCAGCGTCGCCTTCCTGGGCGTACCTGCACGGTCCTCGAACTCGTGGTGGCGGTACTCGCCGATGAGCTTGAAGTTCTCGAGGACGAGGAACTGCAGCCCCGCGATGAAGTCCCACTCGCGGGGATCGGCCTTGGTGATCCCGCCCGCCGTCGTGTCGTCGTACCGATCGCCCTTGATCCAGTCGTACCGCGCGTACGTGACCGCCCTCTTCGAGATGAACCAGTTGAGCTGGTGGAACCCGCCCCACCAGACGAACTCCTTTCCGAAGCCGGTCGGGTCGCCCTCGCGGTTGTAGAGGACCTCGTTCTCGAGGCTCACGGGGAAGCCGAGCGGCGCGAGACTGAGCGTCGCGTCGGGGCCGGCCCGGACGGTGCTGTTCTTGCCGCGCCCGGACAGCACGCCCGGGACGGCGCCCTCCGCGCGCATCGCATCATCGGCGATGTCGGATGCGTAGAACGCGAACCCGCCGAGCGACTGGTTGTACCAGCGCATCACGTACCGCCCGTAGACGCCCTTCGAGCCGTTGCCATCGGGCGCGCTGTTGCTCGCGTTGGTGATCCCCAGGTGGTACTCGAGCCAGAACGTCTGCCGCTTGCCCACGTCGGTGACGGGCGCGCCGGGGACGAGCATGCCGTTCACCTCCACCATCCCCTGCGGTTCGCCGAGCCTGAAGACGCGATCCGCCGTCTCGGCCGAGAACAGATCGGAGACCTTGACCGGGCTGATGTAGTCGAGGCCGCGCCGCTCGTAGACGAGGTACTGGTTCACCGCGAGCCGCACCTTGCCCGAGGGGTACGCCAGCGGGAGGTGGGTGATGCCGGCGAGGAGATTGACGCTGTCGCGGGGCGCGGCGTCGCCGAGCACGCTGTTCCACCAGAACTTCGCCACCTCGAACACCGGCTTCTCGGTGGGAAGCACGAGGCTGCCGCGGGTGCGATCGTTCGCCTCCCCGGGACCCGTCGGCGTGAACTCCCACGCCTTCGACTCGAACATCGGGAACTCGATGAAGAACGCGAGGTGCTTCCCGAGCGGTCCGGTCAGGAAGATGCTCGCGTCCATCACCGTCAGGTTCGAACCGGAGCGCACGGTGTTGTCGGTCGCGGTCGCGGCGGAACGGTCCTCACGGCGATACTCGAGCCCCGCGCCCGTGATGACCGATGCGGGGAAGGTGCCGGGGAACGTGAGCGCCCCGTTCGCGAGCTCGATCCAGCGACATTGAGTGAACCCCACATCGTGTGGCACGACGAGCAGTTGACGCCGAACTCGCGTGCATAGGACGGCACGGCCGAGGCGCGCGGCGTGAACACCAGGAATGACGTGACGCTACAGGCGGCGACGGCGAGTGTTGCGCGGCCGATTCGGCTCATGTGATTCGCTCCAACACGGGTGCGGCCCTCAATTAACGCGGGGGGCGGCGCTCACTGCGCCTGGGCAGGGCGTCCTGCATGGGGTGAACCACGGGGGGGGATCGTGACGGTGGGTGTCGATGAATCCCCACGTCAGCTCGCCATGCTCAGTGTGATCCCGACCAGCGCGCCTCCGAGGACGAGCCAGGTCGAGCTCGTGCGAAAGCGCAGCAGCAGCCCCAGCGCTGCGACGGCGATCAGCGCTGTCGGCACATCGTTCACGGCGGCGCGCGCGAGCTGAAAGCTCACTGCGGCCATGAGGCCGAGCGACGCGACGTTGATGCCGTCGAGCAAGGCGCTCGCGACCCGCGACTGGCGCAGCCGCGGAATGAACGGGCCGCTCACCGCGACGAGGATCGCGAGTGGGCTCACGCCAGCCACGCTCAGGGCGAGTGAGGCAGCGCCGAGGACGGCGAGCAGCGGAGTCTTCACGGCCGAGCGACCGAACGTCCACAGCGCCTGGACGATCACGGCGACCACGACCGGCTCGACGCCGCGCAACACTCCCCGACTGCGGGCAGCGTCCCGAAGCGCACGTAAGCCCATGCCATCGCGGTGACGATCAGCGCGGCGGGGAGGATGAAGCAGGCACCGGCGAGCCCCAGCCCGATGAGGCCGGCGCGCCGGTAGCCGATGTAGATCGCGACCTCGGTCGAGCTCGGGCCGGGGATGAGGCTCGCTGCGCCGACGAGGTCGAGGAACTCACCCGGCGTCAGCCACCGGCGCCGGCGCACGAATTCGTGCTCCATCAGCGCGATGTGCGCCGCGGGCCCTCCGAACGCAGTGACGCCGAGGCGCAGGAACGTCAGCGCCAGGGCCGTGATGTCCCTGCTCGCGTGAGCGGCGATGCCGGCGGCGCCCCTCACGGCCTCGCCCGCGCTTCGTGTTCCAGCCTGCGGCAGCCGCGACGCAAACCGGGGGGTCCCGGGGCCTACCCGTGCCCCGGTGGTTGGAGCTCCGTCTCGCTCTCCAGCGCCGTCATGAGCTGTGGCCGGAGCGGCGCCGCCGGGCCAGGACCCCGGGCGGTGGCGCAGAGGGGGGCGACCGCCTCGGCCAGGCGGACGAAGCCGGCCAGCTCGCGTCGGAGCCGCTCGCGCTGACCGGGGTCGCGGAGCTGGCCGTCCTCCCCGAAGGCCTCCTTCGCGTGCGGGAGCGCAAACATGTCCGGAAACACGAGCGCTCCGCAGCCCTCGAGCGGGATGCGCGTCTGCCACAGCCCGCGGATGCCGCCCATCGGCGACGGGGAGGCCGAGAGGAGGTACACGCTCCGCCCGCGCCACGGCATGGGCCGGGCGCGCGAGAGCCAGTCGATGGCGTTCTTGAGCGCGCCCGAGACCGAATAGTTGTACTCGGGAGCGGCGATGAGCAGCCCGTCGGCGGCCTCGACGCGGCGCTTCAGATCCAGGGCTCCGGGCGGCAAGCCGTTCGCCGCGTCCTCATCCCCGTCATAGATCGGCATGGCGAACTCGCGGAAGTCGGCGAGGTCCACCTGGGCGCCCTCCTCGCGCGCGAGGCCGGCCGCGAGCGCGACGAGCTTCTGGTTCAGCGATCCCGAGCGCAGCGAGGCGGCGAAGGCGAGCAGCTTCATGGGCGTCCTCCCGGCGGCCCGACGAGCCCAGTGCTCGCGAGATCGACCGCGCGACTGGAGGTAGCGGCCCGGTCGCGCGCGCGCAGCGCCCGGAATCAGGCCGCGTAGGCGCGCAGGAACGTCCGCACCGCGCGCTTCACCGCGTCGCGCACCTCGCCCGCGGCCGGGCGCGGAAGGCCGAGGTGGATGCGCACGGCGAGGTCGGCCTGGCAGAGCCCGATGAACTGGACCGCCGCCGCGCGCGGGTCGTCGACACGGAGCGCGCCCTGCTCGTGCCAGCGGCGGAGGTAGGCCGCGACGAGATCGTAGACGCCCGCCGGGCCGCGCTCGAACACCGCCTGTCCCACCTCGGGGAAGCGCACCGCCTCGGCGGTGGCGTGGCGATACAGGGCGACGATCGCGGGCGAGAGCACCACCGCGAGCAGCTTCTCACCCGCCTGCTGCAGCGCCATCCCCAGCTCGCCGGCGGGCTCGGCGAAGGCCGCGCGCAGCCCCTCGCGCATCTCGTCGGCGTGCTCGGAGAAGGAGGCGACGAAGAGCGCCTTCTTGTCCTGGAAGTGGCTGTACACGGTGGCCTTGGCGACCCCTGCGCGCGCCGCGACGAGCTCGACGCTGGCGCGCTCGTAGCCGAGCTCGCAGAACGCCTTGCGCGCGCCGGCCAGGATCTGGCGACGCTTCGCCAGCGCGGGATGATCCGTGGTCTCGGTAGGTTGCATCATGCGGGCCGAGCGATCTAGACTGAACGGTACAGTCTTGACTGTCAATAGCCGGTCCGGTTAAGAACGCGCTCCCTCCCGGACGACCCGTTCCGGCGTAGTTGCTCCCAGGAAGGCGCGAATGACCGCACAGCCGAGCGCGACCGCCGTCGCGCGCACCACGCTCCCATGTTCCCCGCGCGCCCTCGCCCTGCTCGCCGCCGCGGCGCTTGCTGCGGCCGGTTGCTCGGGCAAGGCACCGCCTCCAGCGCCCAAGCCGGTCGAGGTGGGCGTCGTCACCGTGACGCCGGCCTCGATCACGCTCACGAAGGAGCTGCCGGGCCGGACCTCCGCCTTCCGGGTCGCGGAGGTTCGGGCGCGCGTGAACGGGATCGTGCTGAAGCGGCTCTTCACCGAGGGAGCCGACGTGAAGGAAGGCCAGCGGCTCTTCCTCATCGACCCCGCCCCGTACCAGGCGGCGCTCAACAGCGCCAAGGCCACCCTCGCGCACGCCGAGGCGAACGTGGCCAACGCGCGCCTGCAGGCCGACCGCTACACGGAGCTCCTGCGCGACAACGCGGTGAGCAAGCAGGAGTACGACAACGCGCTGGCCTCCCTGAAGGCCTCCGAGGCCGACGTCGCCTCCGGCCACGCCGCCGTGCAGATGGCCGGGATCAACGTCGGCTACACGGTGGTCACCTCGCCCGTCTCGGGCCGCATCGGCCGGTCGGCGGTGACCGAGGGCGCCTACGTGCAGGCCGCGCAGGCGACCCTGCTCGCCACCGTCCAGCAGCTCGATCCGGTCTACGTCGACCTCACGCAGTCCTCGACCGAGGCGCTCTCGCTCCGGCGCTCGCTCGAGAGCGGCCAGCTGCAGCGCGCCCCGGGCGGCGGCGCGAAGGTGGAGCTCCTCCTCGAGGACGGGCGCGCCTACGCCCGCCCGGGCACGCTCCAGTTCGCCGACGTGACCGTCGATCCCGGCACGGGCTCGATCGCGCTCCGCGCACTCTTCCCGAACCCGAAGGGCGAGCTCCTGCCCGGCATGTTCGTCCGCGCCCGTCTCACCGAGGGCGTGAACCCGCAGGCGCTGCTCGTCCCGCAGACGGGTGTGACCCGCGACCAGAAGGGGCTGCCCACGGCGCTCGTCGTGAACGGCGAGAAGAAGGTGGAGCGCCGCCAGCTCGTCACCGATCGTGCGGTGGGGGACGCCTGGCTCGTCACGAGCGGTCTCAAGCCCGGCGATCAGGTGATCGTCGAGGGCGTGCAGAAGGTCCGGCCGGGCGCGGAAGTGATCGCGGTGCCGGCCGGCGGCGCCAAGCAGGCGGCCCGGTAGTCGATCTCGCAACGCTCGAGGAGCACCCGTGGCCCAGTTCTTCATCGACCGTCCCATCTTCGCCTGGGTGGTCGGCATCATCGTGATGCTGGCGGGAGCGCTGTCGATCCTCTCCCTGCCGGTGTCGCAGTACCCGGCCATCGCGCCGCCCACCATCAGCATCTACGCGACCTTCCCCGGCTCGTCGGCGAAGACCCTCGAGGACACCGTCACGCAGGTGATCGAGCAGCGGATGAACGGGCTCGACAACCTGCGCTACATGGGGTCCTCGAGCGACGCGGCCGGGAACGCCCAGGTGACCCTCACCTTCGACGCCGGGACGAACCCCGACATCGCCCAGGTCCAGGTCCAGAACAAGCTGCAGCTCGCCATGCCGCAGCTGCCACAGGAGGTCCAGCGGCAGGGCGTGCGGGTGGCGAAGTCGGTCTGGAACTACCTGCTCATCATCGGCCTCGTCTCCGAGGACGGCTCGATGAGCCGCAACGACATCTCCGATTACGCCTACTCCAACCTGCAGGACCAGATCAGCCGCGTCTCGGGCGTGGGCGAGGTGAACACCTTCGGCTCGCAGTACGCGATGCGGATCTGGCTCAACCCGGACAAGCTGACGAGCTTCAAGCTCACCCCGCTCGACGTCTCGACGGCTGTGCAGGCCCAGAACGCGCAGATCTCGGCCGGGCAGCTGGGCGGCCTGCCGGCGGTGGAGGGGCAGCGGCTCACCGCCACCATCACCGCCCAGACCCGCCTGCAGACGGTCGAGGAGTTCCAGGCCATCTTGCTGAGGGTGAACCCCGACGGTTCGCGGGTGCGGCTCGGCGACGTGGCGCGTCTGGAGCTCGCCGGCGAGAGCTCCGAGATCGAGACCTACATCAACGGCCGACCGTCCTCCGGCATCGGCGTCCGGCTCGCCGCCGGTGCCAACGCGCTCCAGACGGCCGGTGCGGTGCGGGCGCGGGTGGACGAGCTGGCCAGGTTCTTCCCGCCCGGCCTCAAGGTCACCTACCCGATCGACACCACGCCCTTCGTGCGGATCTCGATCGAGGAGGTGGTGAAGACGCTGGCCGAGGCGATCGCGCTCGTCTTCCTGGTGATGTTCCTCTTCCTGCAGAACTTCCGGGCCACGCTCATCCCCACCATCGCGGTGCCGGTGGTGCTGCTCGGGACGTTCGGCGTGCTGGCCGCCTTCGGCTTCACCATCAACACGCTCACCATGTTCGGCCTGGTGCTCGCCATCGGGCTCCTCGTCGACGACGCCATCGTGGTGGTGGAGAACGTCGAGCGCGTCATGAGCGAGGAGGGGCTCCCGCCCAAGTCGGCCACCCGCAAGTCGATGAAGCAGATCACCGGCGCGCTCGTCGGCATCGCGCTCGTGCTCTCGGCCGTCTTCGTCCCGATGGCCTTCTTCGGTGGGTCGGTGGGCGTCATCTACCGCCAGTTCTCCATCACCATCGTCGCCTCGATGGCGCTCTCGGTGCTGGTCGCCCTCAGCCTCACCCCGGCCCTGTGCGCCACCCTCCTGAAGCCCGTCGAGCGGGGGCACGGGCTCGCCCGGAAGGGCTTCTTCGGCGCGTTCAACCGCCTCTATGACCAGGGCAGCGGCCGCTACCAGCGCGTGGTCGGGCTCCTGGTCCGCCGCCGGGTGCGCGGCATGCTCGCCTATGCGCTGCTGGTGGCCGTGCTGGGCGGCCTCTTCATCCGCCTCCCCACCGGCTTCTTGCCGCAGGAGGACCAGGGCCTCATGTACGTCCAGCTCCTGCTCCCGCCGGGCAGCACGCTCGAGAGCACGCGCAAGGTGCTGGAGCGGGTCTCGGGGCGGCTGCTGAGCGACGAGAAGGAGGCCATCGAGTCGGTGATGTCGATCGCCGGGTTCAACTTCGGGTCGCGCGGCCAGAACGCCGGCGTCGCCTTCGCGCGCCTGAAGTCGTGGGACGAGCGCAAGTCGGCGCGGCTCCAGGCGAACGCCGTCGCGGCGCGCGCGCAAAAGGCCTTCGCGAACATCAAGGAGGCGAACGTCTTCGTCTTCACCCCGCCGGCGGTGACCGAGCTCGGCAACGCCAACGGCTTCGAGCTCCAGCTCGAGGACCGCGGCAACCTCGGCCACGACGCCCTCATCGCGGCACGCAACCAGCTCCTCGAGCTGGCGCGGAAGGATCCACATCTCGCCAAGGTGCGGCCCTCGGGCCTCGAGGACACGCCGCAGTTTCAGCTCGACATCGACCAGCAGAAGACCACCGCGCTGGGCGTCTCGCTCGCCGACGTGAACGCGACGCTCGCCTCGACCTGGGGCGTCGCGTACGTGAACGACTTCATGGACAAGGGGCGCACCAAGCGCGTCTACATGCAGGCCGACGCGCCGTTCCGCATGCAGCCGCAGGACGTGAACCGCTGGTACGTACGGAATCGCCAGGGGGACATGGTGCCCTTCGCCTCGCTCGCCACCGGGCGCTGGACCTTCGGCTCACCCAAGCTGGAGCGCTTCAACGGCATCCCCGCGGTGGCGATCCAGGGTGAACCGTCGCCGGGGCACAGCTCGGGCGACGCCATGACGGCGATGGAGGCGATCGCGAAGCAGCTCCCGGCCGGCATCGGCTTCGAGTGGTCGGGCCTCTCCTACGAGGAGCGGCTCTCGGGGGCGAACGCCCCGGCGCTCTATGCCATCTCGCTCCTGGTGGTCTTCCTCTGCCTGGCCGCCCTGTACGAGAGCTGGTCCATCCCGCTCTCGGTGATGCTGGTGGTCCCGCTCGGCGTGCTCGGCGCGGTCCTCGCCTCCCTGCTGAAGGGCAACGCCAACGACGTGTTCTTCCAGGTGGGCCTCCTCACCACGGTCGGCCTCT
>WNGL01001695.1_pt1 | contig 26998 bp, 26 predicted proteins | sample 5400591 | NCBI WGS metagenome assembly WNGL01 (sample SAMN13153377, study PRJNA577476) | soil metagenome | isolation source: 80 cm soil or saprolite under Garry oak tree replicate 1 | place: USA:California | collected 2016-06-15 | reverse complement strand
CGTCCTCGGCCCGCTGATGGCCACCGACCGCCCCAACGCGCCACCCGAACTCCTCGCCGCCATCGACACCCTCGACCAGATCGTCGCCGAGCGCATCGCCAACGCCCGCGTACCCACCGCAGCCTGACACCCCAACCGACCCGTCACCTGCCGTCACACTCAGGACAGATGTCAGAGTCCTGATACCGAAGGGTCTCTAGCGAGCACAGAGACGGGCCATAACGGTACTTACCGGTACACCAAGGCGATCAGGAGCCCGGCTCGGCCCGGTTGGTTCGCAGCGCCCCGGTATGTGGCGGCCGGCATCCCACGGGGTCCGGGCGCCTGGCCCTTGCGTCGATGCTGGGCCAGATGGCGCCGTAGCTGCTCGCGCCATGCGGCCTGGTCGCCGGTACCGGCCGGCGGCTTGGTCAGGTGCCGGCCGTCGTCGTCGTGCAGTACCCCGTCGCCGTCACTCAGGCGGCTCATGATTTGTCCCCAGCGGTGGGGGTACCGGAGCTGACCGGTCGGTCCGTGAGGGGGCGTTCCGGCATGTGCCACATCCCATGGGGGCCACAGGTGCGGCTGCCGTCCGCCACCGTGCGCCACATGACCATGTAGCTGTCCCACTGGACGCGCTGCCGGCACCACATGCAGGTGCCGTCTAAGGCGCTCATGGGCTCGTGTCTGGTTCGCGGTTCAGCCACGGTGCGTGGCTTGACCGGTGCGCCTGCCCTGGGGTCAGGAGGGGCCGGTCGTCGGTCCGGGCGCTCTCGCTGAGGTACAGGGTCGTCCACCGCTTGGCGCCGGGCCGAAGCACGGTGTCCCCGTCGGGCGGCCGCCCATCGGGTACCAGTTCGGGCTTAGCGATCTTGCGCCAGCGCAGCCACCAGTCCACGGCGGTCCCCTTTCGGCCGGGCCTTGCCGCATCGACTACACGCCATCGATACGGGGTCCAGGTCGGGCCAACAGGGCCAACCGGAGACCCGACCTGGACTTTCGCCAAGTTAGTACACTAACTCTGCCAGGGCAACGAAAGGATCACTAAGAGTTAGAAACTTGGCACACCAACTCTGTGTGTGGTCGAGTAGATGGGCCAACCGGATGGAGTTTGTGATGCCCGACGTGCCCGCGTACCTGCGGATAGCCGGTGATCTCCGAGCCCGGATCGTCGCCGGTGATCTCGCACCCGGGTCGAAGATCCCCACCGAGACCGCGCTCATGGCGGTGTACGGTGTCAGTCGCACGGTGGCGAAGTACGCGATCAACGTGCTCAAGGGTGAGGGGCTGGTCGAGGGCCGGCGCGGCTCGGGCGTGTACGTCCGCGAGATCCGCCGCCTGGTCCGGGAGTCGCACGCCCGGAACATGCGCACGCAGCCCGGGTCGACCTCGCCGTTCCAGCGCGACGCGGCGCTGATGGGGCAGCAGGGCGGCTGGGAGCACGAGTCGGCGCACGAGGTCGCCTCGCTGGAGGTGGCGCAGCGGCTCGGCATCGACGTGGGCGCGCCGGTGATGGTGACGCGGTACCGGTTCCTTGCCGATGGCGAGCCGATCCAGCTCTCGACCTCGTACGAGCCGTTGGCGCTGACCGGGGGCACGCCGGTCGAGTGGCCGGAGGACGGCGCGGCCGTCGGCGTGGTGGCCCGGTTCGACCGCATCGGGATTCGGATCGATGGCTGTACCGAGCGGGTGACGGCGCGGTCGGCGCGACCGGAGGAGATCGAGGCGTTGGGCCTATCGCTGCGCGGCGCGTACGTCCTCGTGGTCCGCCGCACGTACTACGCGGGCGAGCTGGCCGTCGAGACCGCAGACATCGTGTTCCCGGGCGACCGGTACGACCTGGTGTACCGCTTTCCCGTGGACTAGATCGCGCCTCGCGCGGCGGTGCCCCCGCCAAGCTGGAGGCGGGGGCACCGTTGCGTCACGGCGCAGGTGGGTCTACGCGGCTGACGGATCGCCACTCGCCACCTTGGCCTACCGGCGCACCCGAAAGGTGAGGCACGCCGGACCAGCTTTGACGCCGCTTCCGCCCGACGCGCCACCGAGACGGCAGGAGGCCAGTCCAAGTCCCGTTGACCGGTGCCGCGTCGGGAGTCGTGGGCGGGTTACGCGGTCAGGTCCACCACGCACACCGCCTACGGGCGAAGTACGCCGATGCCGGCGCGCATCTCGACCCGCAGGAGGCACTGGTTCTTCTGGAAGAGTTCGCCGGATCGATCGATGGCCAGCCATGCGATCTGCCGGACGTACAGGCGTACCTGGCGGAAGTCCCCGAGCAGCGCGGTACCGACCGGGACGGCCAGCGACGGCACCCGAGGCAGGTTCCCGAGCAGGGCGTTCAACTCCGGTCCGTAGTAGCGGCCCTGGTTGTCCTGCAACAGATCGATCGCCTCGATGTCGGTGGGGTGAACGCCCACGCGGTCGGCATCTCGCCCAGGTTGTCCATCGTGGTGCGCGCCCGCCGCAGTGTCGTGACGAGACTGGTGGCGTACGCCTGCGCGGTCGTACCGGACGTGTGCAGTATGCCGTGTAGACCGAGGTCGGCTTGGTCGTGTTGTCCGCGACCACCGCGACGTTCGGCGCGCGTACCGTCTGACGGGCGTAGGCGAACACGTTGCCGTCGATGCCGATGCTGGGGATCAGGTCGATCAGCCGGGTGGCGACTGCCGGCAGTTCAACGGTCGGCTCCACCACGGCGGGCACGTCGATGCCGCCGGTGGTGAGCGCCTTGGCGCCGGTCTCCCGCTGTGTCTTGATCAGTTGCGCGGCGACCTGATGCGCCCACTTGGAACCGGTGGCGCGGTACACGCCACCGGACCCGGTACCCGGTACGTGTGAGCCGTAAGGCACGTCCGGGCCGAGCCCGGCGAGCTTGCGGCGCCACTCGTCGTCGGCCTTGGCCTTCTTGAGACGCGGCCCGAGCGCCTTGGCCGCTTCGATGTGGTAATCCGCCTCGCGGACTTCTTCTTCGGTCAGTTCGCGGCCGTGCCGGCTGGCCTTCTCCAGGATCGACTCGGCCGCGTTGATGTGCGCGGTAACGTCCTCGCGCATCTTCGTGTAAACGGACATGGGTGTCGGAACCCTTCAGGGTGCGCCCGAAGCTGGGCAGCGTGAACGGGATTCCGGCTATCGACATTGGCGGGGCGGCGACGGCTGGCACCCCTGGCGGGGTACGGACCAGTCACGGCCTGGCGTACTCGACGGCAAGCGCCGGGCGGTTCGGTTCCTCGCGCAACTGGTGCGCCGCGACCCTCGCCTCGTCCTCCCGGTCGCCCGAGCAGCTGGGTGACCATGGCCGACCCGGAGGACAACGAGTTCTGCGTGGCCTCAGGACTCCAGGCAAGGGTCGGCAAAGGGTGGACATCCGTTCGACGGTGCGCTGCGCTCTACAGCGACCAGTCCGCTGACCGCACCCCATAAGGAGTTCGATGACCCGGAAGGCACGCACCACCCGAATCGCAGCCGGTCTGATCGCCGCCACCACCGGCACCACCATGGCGGCCGTGGCGGCGCTCGCCGCACCGGCACACGCAGCACACCCCGCAAAGGTTGCGCCGCGGCCGGCCGTCACCGGCCACGTCCAGGCCGTCTCGCGGGTCGCTCCGCTGTCGACCTCCGACTGCGTGGCCCAGATCGGCATCCACTGCTACTCACCGTTGCAGTACCGCAACGCGTACGACCTCAACCCCATGTACGCGAAGGGGATCACCGGCGCGGGCCGGACGATCGTCATCGTCGACTCGTTCGGCTCCCCGACGATCCAGCACGACCTGGAGGCGTTCGACGCCCAGTGGGGCCTCCCGGACACCATCGTGCAGATCGTCCAGGCCGGCACGATTCCCCCCTTCGACCCGACCGACGGCACCAGGGTCGGCTGGGCGCAGGAGACGACGCTGGACGTCGAGTACGCCCACGCGATCGCCCCCGGCGCGCACATCGTGCTCGTCGAGACGCCGGTCGCGGAGACCGAGGGCGTGACCGGGTTCCCGGAGATGATGAACGCCGAGAAGGACCTGATCGACCACGGTGTCGGCGACGTCATCACGCAGAGCTTCGGGGCCACCGAGAACACCTTCCCGGGCTTCGACAGCGGCGACTTCTCCAGCCTGCTCAAGCTGCGGTACGCCTTCAAGGACGCCGCGCTGCACGGTGTCACGGTGCTCGCGTCCTCCGGTGACGACGGCGCCACCAACGCGACGCTGGACGGCTCCGGCGTGTACCCGTTCCCGGTCAACTCCTGGCCGTCGTCGGATCCGCTGGTGACCTCGATCGGCGGTACCCAGCTGGTCCTCGACAACGCCGGCACCCGCACATCGCCCGACGTCGTCTGGAACGACGGCTTCGGCGCCGGTGGCGGCGGCCTGTCGCACGTCTTCTCCCGCCCGCTGTTCCAGACCGGGGTACGCGCGCTGGTGGGCGACCACCGGGGTACCCCGGACATCTCGATGAGCGCGGCGGTCGACGGTGGCTGCTGGGTGTACTACACCTTCGTCAACCCCACCTCGCCGTGGCACATCTTCGGCGGTACCAGCGAAGCCAGCCCGATCTTCTCGGGCATCGTGGCCATGGCCGACCAGGTGGCCCACCACCGCCTCGGCAACATCAACACGGCGTTGTACGTGCTGGGCTTCCTCAGCCGCCTGCCGCATTCACCGGTACCCACCGGCCTGGTCGACGTGACCTCCGGTGACAACTCCTTCGCCGGCGTGACCGGCTTCCCGGCCGGTCCGGGATACGACCTGAGCAGCGGATGGGGAACCATCGACGCCGCGACTTTCGTACCGGCGCTCGCGCATACGTAGGTGAGACGGTGGGCGTCCCGCCCGGCGTGACGGGGCGCCCACCGGCGCATTCAGTGGTTGGCGTTGTAGCTGGCCAGCCACTCCTCGACCGCGGCCGGGTCGGCGAGGTCGACGCCTTCGGCGACCAGTTGGGCGGTCGCGCGCACGGCCGGGCTCTGCCGCTCACCGGTGGCCGCGAGCCGGGCGAACTCGGGCCGCAGCGCGTCGATGCGGTCCAGCGTGGCGTCGACCGCGGGTTCGGGCAGGCCGACCCGGCGGCCCGCCCACGAGACCCAGGCGGCCAGCACGTCGGGCAGCGCCGCCGCGTCGCGGTCGTCCAGCACCGCACGCTGGTGTACCCAGTCCAGCAGGAACGCCTCGACCGCCCGGGGGCTCCAGCGCAGCGGATCCCCGCCCCGGGTGGCGGCGAAGTCGACGCACAGGCCCAGCGCGAAGCCCACCGCCTCGCCCTGCGCGCCGGATGCGCGGGCCAGACCGGACAGCCGGGCCTCCGGCGACTCCATGAACTGGCCGAGCAGTTCGTCGCGCTCGGGCGTACCCGCGTCCTCCGCACTCGCCGGTGGCGCCGGGATCATCGCCAGGCGGCGCCCGGCCAGCCACCGGTTGTCCACGAGCGACCCGGTGTCGGGCAGCTCCTCGGCGAGGTCGGTGGCGCGCAGGTAGGCGTCGGCCGCCACCCGTACCGCGCCCGGGTCCAGCGGCGCCGACCAGGTCATCTCGTCGGCGTCGGCGCTGAGCTGGTCGAGTACCGCCGACGCCGGGGCCACGATCACGATGTCCCGCACCAGGCCGAGGGTGTGGTCGACGACGAGTACCACGGCGTGTTCCGGGCCGCCCTGGTCGGCGTCCGGGTACGCGAACGTGACGACGTACCCGGTCTGGTCGCCGTACCGGTCGCCGTACGCGTACCCGCCGGTCGGCTCGACCTCGCCGGACTCGGTCAGCAGCGCGTGCATCCGGCGTGCGGGTTCGGTGTCCTGACCGGCGACCCGCTCGGCGAGTTGCCCGGCGAGCGCGTTGAGGGCCTCGGCGCGATCCGGTTGCGACCGCACGTACCAGCGCCCGAGCAGCGTCGACACCAGCAGCTCGGCGTCGAGCCTGGTCGGTAGCTGGTCGACGTCCCTGGCAGCCGCCAGGATCAGCTCGGACACGTCGGGCGACGCCCGGCGGGCGGCGGGGGATGGTCCAGCGGACCGGCGGCGCGCAGGCCTGGGCATCCTCTGAGGGTAGGCCCCGGGGCCCGGCTTCGGGCCGGCGCCCGGGCGCTTTTCGCCCGACGCCGGCCGGCGCCCGGTGCCGAGCGCTGGACAGCACCCGCGGCTCAGCCCCGGACGGCGGCCAGTGCCTCGCGCGCCTGGGCGTACCGGCCGAGCACCTGCTGTACCGGTTCGATCAGGTGCTCCCGGGTCTGTGCGCTGACGACCGAGCGCAGCTGGCGCTCGGCCCGCTGGCGTGCGGTCCGCGCCCGGGCCCTCACCAGCGGGCGGGACAGCACCTCGACCAGCGGCCAGATCGCCAGCCCGCCGATCGCGAGCAGCGTGGGCAGGGTCAATCCCGTGGTTTGCCCGCGCGCGAGCCGGACACCCAGCCAGGCGATCGCGCCCAGCGCACCGAGCAGCGCGATCCAGCGCAGGAGGCCGAGCAGCCGCCACGGTGCCGGATCACGCCGCTCGATCGGGGCGCCGCTGACACCGCGTCGCAGCTGTTCGGCCAGCTCGGCCGAGCCGGTACGCACCGTCTCGCTCAGCTTCGCCGCCCAGGGCGCCGGCAAGCGGTCGACCAGCGGTTCGGTGAGGCCGCGTACCGCCGCCCGAAGCGCCGCCTCCTGCCCCGCCACCGGCTCGGCGGCCAGCACCTCGTCGACCGGGTCGCGGCGCGGTACCCCCCAGACCCGGCTCAGTGCCCAACGCGCCCGCTGCCGGTACCGGTCGGCGGCCGCGCCGGCCACGGCCGGTACCCCGGCAGCGGCGGCCACGGCGTCCGCGAGCAGGGCAGCCTGATCCCGGCCGATCGACTCGTGACGCACCGGGTCGCCGACGACGTCGGACAGGTCGGCGGCCACCTCGTCGAGGTCCGCGGACAACCGGTGCAGCGCCGCCCGGCGCGCGGCCACAGACTGCTCCAGCACGCTGCGCAGCTGTGCGCTACCCGGGTCGGACGCCACGGCGGACACCGCGAACACCGGTATCTCGGCCAGCCCGTCGGCCGCGAGCAGCCTGGCGAGGTCGCCGACGCATCGCGGTACGTCGCCGGGGTGGAGCCGGTCGGCCTGGTTGAGCACGACCACCGTGATGTCCCGGTGCTGCCGGAACGCCCGCAGGTACGCGTCGTGCAGCACCTGGTCGGCGTACTTCTGCGGGTCGGTCACCCAGACGACGAGGTCGACGAGTTCCAGTAGCCGATCGACCTCCACCCGGTGCTGGGTGGCGAGCGAGTCGAGGTCCGGCAGGTCGAGCAGGACCAGCCCGCGCAGCCCCACCTCGTCGTCGCCGTCCAGCGCGCTCTCCCGCGCGAACCGCCGCTCCGGCGCGACCTCCAGCCAGTCCAGCAACGGACCGGCACCGTCCGGCCCCCACACGCAGGCGAAGGCGTGCGCCGTGGTCGGCCGCCGTACCCCGACCGTCGACAGCTCCATCCGGGCCAGCGCGTTGAACAGGCTGGACTTGCCGCTCCCGGTCGTTCCGGCGAGCGCCACGACGGTGTGCTCGCCGGACAGGCGCAGCCGGTCGCCGGCCCGCTTGGCCAGCCCTCGTGGCCCGGTGAGCCGCGCCGCGGGCAGGACACCGTCCGCCATGATGACGAAGCGGGTGAGCCCTTCGGCCCGCGCCGTCAGGGCCGCAGCATTGACCGTCAGTACCTCGCGCAGCTCGTCCAGGCTCACTGGGGCTCTCCTGTGCTCACGGCCGTGCGCAGCCGCTCGGCGGTGGTGGTGGCGGCATCGTCGGCGTCGGCCAGCAAGGTGGTGAAGGCAGCGGCGTCCGCGTCGAGGATCGTGCGGACCCGGGCCAGCAGGTCGGCCCGGCTGTCCTCGACGAGGGTAGGCACGGCGCCCTGCCCGAGTACGCCCCGCACCCGGGTCTGCTCGCGGGGTTCCAGTGGCAGTTCTCCGGCGAGTACCCGGAGCTCGATGAGCAGCGCGATCTGGTCCCCGCTGGCCGTCTCACGTACCCCGGACCGCCAGTCGCGCACCAGTGCCCGTACCTGGTCCACACGCGCCTCACCCGCCGCGACCCGGCCGGTCGGGGCCACCAAGGCGTGGGTACCACCGTGCGAGGCGGTCAGCAGCGCCGCCCCGGCGGGGTCGGCCGACCATGCGGTGCGGACCTGCTCGTCGGCCTCGGCGACGGCCTCAACGATCAGCGTGACCGCAGCGGCCTCCAGCGCCGCCAGGAGCTTGCCGCTCGCCGGCTCACCGCTCCCGAACCGCGCGCGGATCCGCTGTACCAACCCGCCCTCCTGCGCCTGAACCGCGGCGCGCACCCCGCCCTCGTCCACGAACTGGCGCCAGCGGGCCAGCGTCTCGCCCCGCAGGACGGTACCGTCGGCCAGTGCGCCGTCCACAGTGGACAGTGCGGCGGCGTACCCACGCCGGACGATCTCGCGCAGCGCGTTCACGGCGGCGTACTGCCGGTCCACGGCATCGGCGAGGTCCTCCACGCCCCAGCGCAGGGCGGCGAGCGCACCGCCGAGAGTGTCGCCGACCACCCGGACCCGGGTCGACGGATCCCCGGCCAGCTCGGCGAGCCACGCCGAAACCGGAGCCACCAGATCTTCGGCGAGCAGCCCCTGCCCGTCCAGGACGACCTCGGGCAGCACGAACAGCTGGGTCCCGGACAGCCGCTCCGCGTCGAGCAGTTCGCCGAGATGCGCGACGATCTCGTCCTCGGCTCCGGGCGGTACCCGGTTGAGCAGCAGCGCCAGCCGGGTACCCCGGTCGCGCGCGGCGCGCAGGGAGGTCCAGGGCAACGCATCGGCGTACCGCGCGGCCGTCGTCACGCACAGCCAGAGATCAGCCGCCCGTTGTACCTCCTCGGCCAGCGCCCGGTTCGCCGCTACCACCGAGTCGAGGTCCGGTGCGTCGAGCAGGGCCAGCCCGCGGGGCAGCCCCGGCGCCGAGATCACCCGTAGCGCACCGGGCTCGGCGTGCAGGCCGGTCCGGCGGGTCAGGCCGGGCAGGAGGTACACGTCGGGGTCCTCGGCGCCGGTCGGGCCGGTTTCGGCGGGTCCGAGGAACCAGCGGGCGTCGCCGGGAGCGCTGACGAGTACCGGCGCGCGGGTGGTCGGCCGGAGTACCCCGGCCGGGCTGACCGGGGTCCGTACCAGGCTGTTGACGAGGGTCGACTTGCCCGCCCCGGTGGAGCCGCCGACAACTACCAGCAGGGGAGCGTCCAGCCGGGCCAGCCGGGGCAGCAGGTAGTCGTCGAGCTGGGCGGCCAGGTTGCGCGCGGATTCGGCGGCGGACCGGGCACCTGGCAGGGGGAGCGGGAACCGGATCCCGGCCAGCTCCGCCCGTACCCGCCGCAACGACCCGACGAGCCCCGACTCCCGATCGCCCGGCGCAGCCACCCGCCCGGCGTCCTCCACCGGCGTCTCAGCAGGCGTCTCGACCGGCGTCTCGACCGGCGTCTCGGCTGACTCCGCCTCGTCGGCGGTGTCCGCGTCGGCGGTGTCGTCCGTGACTGCCTCGGTCTGCGCGGCGGCCTCGGCCTCGTCGGTCTCCGCGGGTTCCTCGGCGGGCTCGCCAGCCTCGACCGGCTCCGCCTCGCCGGCGGGCTCGTCTGGCGCGTCGTCGGTCGCATCGCCGGCGGGGTCGTCGGCGGGGTCGTCGGCGGGGTCGTCGGCGGGGTCGTCGGTCGCGTCGTCGGGCTCAGTGGCCGCGGCCGGCTCGTCGGGGGTAGGTTCGCTAGGCGTTTCCGCAGGCTGTCCGGCCTCGACCGGGGTATCCGTACGCGCGGCCGCGGCCGTACCCGACTCCGGGTCGGCGGGCTCCGGCGGCTCGGCCGCCTCGTCCGTGCGGCTACCGGAAGCCGCTCGCCTGGTCACAGTAACTCGCCTGGTCACAGTAAGAGGGTGCCCGATGGCCATCTATCCCGCTAGCCAACGCGCGAGTCGCCACTTGCGCCGTACCCGCTCAAGCCGCTTTGACAGTTGGCGGACGCGTGGCAATATTGAGCCGGGTCCGCTCAACCCGACCCACCTAACGAGCTTTGATCTAGCTAGGGGATGTGAACATGGCACGTGCGGTCGGCATCGACCTCGGGACGACCAACTCAGTGGTCAGCGTTCTCGAGGGTGGCGAGCCCACCGTCATCGCGAACGCCGAAGGGTCGCGGACGACGCCGTCGATCGTCGCGTTCGCCCGGAACGGCGAGGTGCTCGTCGGTGAGGTCGCCAAGCGCCAGGCGGTGACGAACCCGGACCGGACCATCCGCTCCGTCAAGCGGGAGATGGGTACCAACTGGTCCATCGACATCGACGGCAAGAAGTACACGCCGCAGGAGATCTCCGCGCGGGTACTGATGAAGCTCAAGCGGGACGCCGAGGCCTACCTGGGCGAGTCGATCGCCGACGCGGTGATCACCGTACCGGCGTACTTTAACGACGCCCAGCGCCAGGCGACCAAGGAGGCGGGCGAGATCGCCGGCTTCAACGTGCTGCGGATCGTCAACGAACCGACCGCCGCGGCTCTGGCGTATGGCCTGGACAAGGGCTCGAAGGAGCAGACCGTCCTGGTCTTCGACCTGGGCGGCGGCACGTTCGACGTCTCGCTGCTGGAGATCGGCGAGGGGGTCATCGAGGTCAAGGCGACCAGCGGTGACAACCACCTCGGCGGCGACGACTGGGACGAGCGGGTCATCGACCACCTGGTCAAGACGTTCCGCGGCCAGCACGGCGTCGACCTGTCCAAGGACAAGATGGCGATGCAGCGGCTGCGCGAGGCGGCCGAGAAGGCCAAGATCGAGCTGTCGGCCGCGACCACCACGAGCATCAACCTGCCCTACATCACCGGCGGCGGGGAGTCCGGCCCGCTGCACCTGGACATCCAGCTGTCCCGGTCGGAGTTCCAGCGGATGACGCAGGACCTGCTGGACCGCTGCAAGGGCCCGTTCGAGCAGGCGATCAAGGACGCCGGCGTCAAGCTGGCCAACGTCGACCACGTGATCCTGGTCGGCGGCTCGACCCGGATGCCGGCGGTGTCCGACCTGGTCAAGCAGTTGACCGGCAAGGAGCCGAACAAGGGCGTCAACCCCGACGAGGTCGTCGCGGTCGGCGCGGCGCTGCAGGCCGGCGTCCTCAAGGGCGAGGTCAAGGACGTCCTGCTGCTCGACGTGACGCCGCTGTCGCTGGGCATCGAGACCAAGGGCGGCATCTTCACCAAGCTCATCGAGCGCAACACCACCATCCCGACCAAGCGGTCGGAGATCTTCACGACGGCCGACGACAACCAGCCGTCCGTGCTGATCCAGGTGTTCCAGGGCGAGCGGGAGATCGCCGCATACAACAAGAAGCTCGGTACCTTCGAGCTGACCGGCCTCCCGCCGGCCCCGCGCGGGGTACCGCAGATCGAGGTCACCTTCGACATCGACGCCAACGGCATCGTGCACGTCAACGCGAAGGACCTGGGTACCGGCAAGGAGCAGTCGATGACCATCACCGGCGGCTCGGCCCTGCCCAAGGACGACATCGAGCGGATGATGCGCGACGCACAGGACCACGCCGACGAGGACAAGCGGCGCCGCGAGGACGCGGAGACCCGCAACCTGGCCGAGCAGCTCCAGTGGCAGACCGAGAAGTTCCTCGCCGAAAGCGGCGGGAAGCTGCCGGCCGAGGCCAAGGACGAGATCAACGAGGCGCTTGGCGAGCTGCGCAGCGCGCTCGGGGGTACCGACATCGAGAAGATCCGGGGCGCGCACGAGAAGCTGGCCACCGCCTCGCAGAAGGCCGGCTCGCTGCTGTACGCGCAGAACCCGCAGCCGGGTCCCGCGGGTGACCAGCCCGGCGCGGCCGGTGCCGGTGCCGGCGGTACCGGGGGGTCCGGTGGGGCGTCTGGTGGCGAGGACGTGGTGGATGCCGAGATCGTCGACGAGGGCGACAAGAAGTGACTGAACGGAGAGTTGACGGCACGGACCCGGCGGGCGTGGAGACCACGGTCTCGGCGCCCGCCGCGGACACCGGCGCCGGCCCCGGGACGACCACCGCCGCGGCAAAGGACGCCGGCCAGCGCGCGGAGGAGGACCGGCCGGGCGTCGTCGTCCGTGACAAGCGCAAGATCAAGGATCCCGGCAAGGCGGCGCCGAGCGAGCCGGTCGTCGAGGCTGCCGAGGTCGCCGAGCCTGCCGGGGAACCCGAGCCGGCCGGGGCGGCCGAGGCCGGGGACTCGCCGGGTCCGCTGGGTGCGGAGCTGGAGGCCCTGCGCAGCGACATCGACGAGCTGACCAGGGATCTCCAGCGGATCACCGCCGAGTACGCCAACTACCGAAAGCGGGTGGACCGCGACCGCGGCCTGGTCACCGAGCAGGCCATCGCCGCCGTCCTGGCCGCGCTCCTGCCGGTGCTCGACGACATCGACCGCGCCCGGGAGCACGGTGACCTGGTCGGCCCGTTCGGCTCGGTCGCCGAGCAGCTGGTCAACTCGCTGACGAAGTTCGGGCTCACCCCGTTCGGGGAGAAGGGCGACGCCTTCGACCCGACCCGGCACGAGGCCGTGGCGCACCAGACGTCCGGCGAGGTCACCGAGCCGACCTGCGTCGACATTCTCCGGCGCGGCTACCTGCTGGGTGACCGGCTGGTACGCCCCGCGCTGGTTGCCGTGGCCGACCCGGAGTGAATCCGGGCGGTGCGGCTCGAACTGGGTAGGGGGTGGGGACGCGATGAGTGAGCGTAGCGAGCGAACCTGCTGGCTCAGTGTTTCCGAGCCTCGTCGGGCCGCGGAGCGCAGCGAGGCGGCGCGATGAGTTCCAAGGACTGGTTGGAGAAGGACTTTTACGCCGTACTCGGTATCAGCAAGTCCGCCTCGGCTGACGAGGTCAAGAAGGCGTACCGGAAGCTCGCGCGGGAACTGCACCCTGACCACAATCCGGGCAATGCGCAGGCCGAGGACCGGTTCAAGGCGGTATCCGAGGCATACGACGTGCTGTCGGACGACAAGAAGCGCAAAGAGTACGACGAGATGCGCCAGCTCTTCGGGTCCGGCGCGTTCCGGCGTGGGGCCCGCGGCGGTGGCGGTACCTCGTTCGACCTCTCCGACCTGTTCGGCGACTCGAACGCGGGCCCCGGAGCCGGTGACCGCCGGTTCGGCGGCGCCGGCTTCTCCGACCTGTTCAGCTCGATCTTCTCCGGCGGCGGCCGGACGGCGACCCGGCGCGGCCCGAGCCGGGGCCGGGACGTCGAGGCCGAGGTACTGCTCGACTTCCGCGACGCGGTCAACGGCGCGACGCTGCCGCTGACCCTGCGCGCGCCGGGCGTCTGCGACACCTGCCACGGCAGCGGCGCCAAGCCCGGGTCGGTACCCCGTACCTGCCCGGTCTGCCAGGGCGTCGGGTTGACCACGATCAACCAGGGCTCGTTCAGCTTCTCCGAGCCCTGCCGCGAGTGCCAGGGCGTCGGCACGATCGTGGACGTGAAGTGCCCGGAGTGCCTGGGTACCGGCGGGGTCACCAAGGCCCGCACGCTCAACGTGCGGATCCCGGCCGGGGTGGCCGACGGCCAGAAGATCCGGCTGTCCGGCCGTGGCGAGCCCGGTGCCCGGGGCGGCCCGGCGGGCGACCTGTACGTACTGATCAAGGTGCGCGAGGACAGCCTGTTCGGCCGGTACGGCGACGACCTCACGCTCGCGGTACCGATCACGTTCCCGGAGGCGGTCAACGGCGTCGACCTGACCGTGCCGACGCTGGACGGTTCCGTGACGGTACGGGTGCCGCCGGGTACCCCGAGCGGGCGCACCCTGCGGGTCCGCGGCAAGGGCGTCCCGCGCCGCGACGGTGCCCCGGGCGACCTGCTGGTCACCGTCGACGTGGTGGTGCCCAAGGACCTCCCCGAAAGCGCCCGCCAGGCGCTGGAGGAGTACGCGCAGGCGGCGCCCCGGGCCCCGCGCGAGCACATCGAACGGCAGGTGCGGCATGGCTGACGAGTACTTCATCGCGATCGAGCACACCTCGGACGCCAAGGTACTGATGATCTCGGTGGCCGCCCGGCTGGCCGGCATGCACCCGCAGACGCTGCGCCAGTACGACCGGATCGGGCTCGTGCAGCCGGGCCGGGCGGCAGGTGGCGGGCGGCGGTACAGCGCGCGCGACGTCCGGATGCTGCGGGAGATCCAGCGGCTGAGCCAGGAGGACGGGGTCAACCTGGCCGGCATCAAGCGGATCATCGGCCTGGAGCAGTTGGTCGCCGACGTGCAGCACCGGGTGCTGCACCTGGAGGCCGAGCTGAGCGCGGCCCACCAGCGGGTCGCCGAGCTGGAGAGCCTGCTGGCGTACGGCCGGCGGGATCTGGTACCGACCAGGGACGCGAGCACCGCGCTCGTCGTCTGGAAGCCGCGCCGCCCCGGCGACGCCGGATAGTCCTGCCGGGCCGCGGAAAGCCCGGACCGGCGCCCCTCAGCCCAGCCGGCGGGGCTGGCGCACCAGGCCGCCCTCGCACCATTCGTGGTAGTCGAACAGCTCCGGGCGGGCCAGCAGCATCCGGACGTTGTGCGCCCAGATCCGCATCATCTCGTCGCCCTCCTGCTCGGCCTGCTCGACCATCTTGCGCAACCGCCGCTTGGGGTGGGCCTTGAAGCTGGTGCGGATCCCGTCGGCCGCGTAGATGTACAGGCAGTGCAGCGCGAACCGGCGCGCCGGGCAGCTGCGGTCCAGCGCCAGATCAAGCAGGGTGAGGACCAGGTGGTCCCCGGAGACCAGAAGGTCCCAGTCGGCCGGCATGCTGGACAGCGGGATGGTGTCCGGGTGGTACGCCCATGCCCGTAGCTCGGTCGGGGTCGGGTCCACCGGGTTGCCGAAGCCGCGAAAGACCTGCTGCACGCTCATGCCTTGTACTCGTTCACGTTGGGCTCCCCGCTGAGTTGGCGACACCGTAGCTCGCGGGTAGCGGTGAGCGGAAGACTCCGCCCGGTCATTTGCGGCGGTTACCGGCGGGGCGGGACGACCGCCCCCGCCCCGCACCCCCGACGGTCACCCCGTGAAGCCACCAAAGATGTTCGTGAACTGGTACTGCGACTGCGAGATCGAGCTGCACGTCGGGGACACCCGCCCGCCCGGGCAGCCGCCGTTGTCCCGGCCCGCCGACCAGAACGCGACCAGCCCGATGTGGTTGCTGTTGGCCCAGGTGACCAGCTTCTGCCCGTCGGCGATGCTGAAGATCGGCCCGCTGTCGTTCTTGCCGATCATCGGGGTGACGCCGAGCATCCGGTTGCGCGCCGCCGAGCTCTTCTCCGGCCAGATCTGCGCCATCTGGCCCAGCGTGGACTGCGCCGCCGCGATCACCGCGTCGCCCCACTCCTTCGACGAACCGAAGTCCATCGTCATCGGGTTGACGATGCCCACGTCGACGCCGTTGGCCTTGGCGTTCGTCAACAGATCGGTACCGAGTGCCGGGGTCAGCCCGAAGTCGTCGCCCTGCACCATCAGCGTGTAGCTGACCACGGTCCCCGAGCGCTCCCGCTGCACCTGCGCGATCGCCTTGTTCATCGTGTCGATCGGCACGCTGGCCTCGATGTCGAAGTCGATGTGCCGGACGTTGAAGGTGTCCATCACCTTCTCGATCGCGCCGACCTCCTGGGACTGGCTCGGGCAGGTCTGCTGGAGGTACGGGCCCTGCGCCCCGCCGAACGACACCGCCACGTCACCGCCCAGCGCCCGCAGGTCGCTGATCTCCTTGGTGATCCGCGCGTCGGTCAGGTCGATCGTGCCGCCCCAGGCCGGTACGCAGCCGGCGCTGCTGCCCAGCACGAACGCGAGGGTGAAGAACTTCTGCCCGGTCGCCCGGGCCACGTCCGCGAGGGTCGGGGTGGCCATGGTGATGTCGATGTAGGGCCAGGACCGCGGCGAGCCGCCGGTCCCGCCGGCGGTCCCGCCGGCGCCGGCGGTCGTCGCCGACACGGGCGTGGACCTCGCCGACTCACCCGCCGCGTTGGTCGCGCTGACCACGAAGGAATAGGTGGTACCGGCGGAGAGCCCGCCGATGGTCGCCGAGGTACCGGTCGCGGTGGTGACGTTCGTGCCCCGGTACACCTTGTACCCCGTCGCTCCGCTCGAAGCGGTCCACGACAGCGAGACGCTCGACGTGGTGGTACCGGTGACTGCGAGCCCGGTCGGCGTCGACGGCAGTGAGGTGCCCCCGGAGCCGGTCGTGGCGGACACCGCGGCCGACTTCGCCGACTCCCCGGCCGACTTCGTCGCGCTGACCGAGAAGCTGTATGTGGTGCTCGCGCTGAGCCCGGAGACCGTCGCGCTGGTACCGCCGACCGACGTCACCCTGGTCGTGCCCTGGTACACGTTGTACCCGGTCACGCCGCTCGACGCGGTCCATGACAGGGAGACGCTCGACGACGTGGTACCGGTGACCGTCAGCCCGGTCGGCGCCGGTGGCGGCGTCACGGTCCCGCCCGACCCGGTCAGCGACACGTCGTCGGCGAAGTAGGTCCCCTGCGCGTACCAGCCGTGCAGGTAGATCTGCACGCTGCTGGAGGACGCGGTGAAGGTGAAGCTGAGCTGGGTCCATCCGCCGGTACCGGGGGTCCAGGTCGGCGCCCCGCCGGTGACCCCGAGGTACACGTAGTTGCCCTGTACCCACGCCGACAGCGTGTACCGGGCGCCGGACACCACGGCGACGTTCTGGGTACATTGCGCGGTGTCGCTGTTGCTCACCGCGCCGGACAGTGCCGCCGCTCCGCCGTGTACCGGCGAGCCGACCGTGCTGCCTCCGCTGCACGACCAGCCGGACAGGCCGGACTCGAAGCCCGGGTTGGCGACCAGGTTGGTCGCGGCCGAGGCGAGCTGCGCGGTCATCAGTACGCCGCCGGCCAGCAGGCTCGCGACCCCCAGCGAGATCAGGCGGAGGTTTTTCATGTAAGAGAGTTTCTTATTAAAGATGCAAGCATGTCAATGCTTGGCGGCCGGGGTCGTCGGCCAGACTTGAGCGACGTAGACTCAACCCGGGTCCAGAGAAACAGCCAGGGGAGCCGATGAACACCGAGCGCCTGACCACCAAGAGCCGTGAGGTGATCACCTCCGCGGTCGCCACCGCCACCCAGCGCGGCCACGCCACCGTCGAGGCGTGGCACATGCTGCTCGCGTTGCTGGACACCGGCGGGTCCACCGCCACCGGACTGCTGCGCGCGGTCGGCGCCAACCCGGCCGACCTGCGGCGCGCCGCGGTACGGGCGGTGGAGAACCTGCCCGCCGCACGGGGCGCCTCGGTGGCCGAGCCGAACATCTCCCGCGAGTTCGCCAACGCGATCAACGCGGCCGAGCAGATCGCCCGGCCGCTTGGCGACGAGTACGTCTCCACCGAGCACCTGCTGGCCGGCCTGGCGCAGGTCGGCGGGGCGGTGTCCCAGGCGCTGAAGAGCGCCGGCGCGACCGAGCAGGCCCTCGTGGCGGCGTACCCGCAGATCCGCGGCGGGGACCGGCGGGTCACCAGCCCGGACCCGGAGCAGCAGTACCAGGCGCTGGAGAAGTACAGCGTCGACCTCACCGCCCGGGCGCGGGAGGGCAAGGTGGACCCGGTCATCGGCCGGGACGCCGAGATCCGGCGGGTCATCCAGGTGCTTTCCCGCCGTACCAAGAACAACCCGGTCCTGATCGGCGAGCCCGGCGTCGGCAAGACCGCGATCGTCGAGGGCCTGGCCCAGCGGATCGTGGCCGGCGACGTACCGGAGTCCCTGCGCGACAAGCGCCTGGTCGCCCTCGACCTCGGCGGCATGGTGGCCGGCGCGCAGTTCCGCGGGCAGTTCGAGGAGCGGCTCAAGAGCGTGCTGGAGGAGATCAAGTCCAGCGACGGGCAGATCATCACCTTCCTCGACGAGCTGCACACCGTGGTCGGCGCCGGCAAGGCCGAAGGTTCGATGGACGCCGGCAACATGCTCAAGCCGATGCTGGCCCGCGGCGAGCTGCGGATGGTCGGCGCGACCACGCTCGACGAGTACCGCGAGCACATCGAGAAGGACCCGGCGCTGGAGCGGCGGTTCCAGCCGGTGTTCGTCGGCGAGCCGTCGATCGAGGACACCATCGGCATCCTGCGCGGCCTGAAGGAGCGCTACGAGGTGCACCACGGCGTCCGGATCACCGACGCCGCGCTGGTCGCCGCCGCCGCGCTGTCCGACCGGTACATCGCCGACCGGTTCCTGCCGGACAAGGCGATCGACCTGGTGGACGAGGCCGCGTCCCGGCTGCGCATGGAGATCGACTCACGCCCGGTGGAGGTCGACGAGGTCGAGCGGGCGGTACGCCGCCTGGAGATCGAGGAGGTGGCGCTGGCCAAGGAGCCCGACCCGGCCTCGGCGCAGCGCCTGGAACGGCTGCGTCGCGAGCTGGCCGACCGGCGGGAGCAGCTCGCCGCGCTCTCCGAGCGGTGGCGCAACGAGAAGGAGCACATCACCAAGATCTCGACCGCCAAGGAGCAGCTGGAGGCGCTGCGCGGCGAGGCCGAACGGGCCGAGCGCGACGGCGACCTGGGCCGGGCGGCGGAGCTGCGGTACGGGCGGATCCCGGCACTGACCAAGGAGCTGGCGAACGCCGAGGCGGAGCTGGCGGTACTGCAGACCGACGGCGCGATGCTCAAGGAGGAGGTCGGTGTTGACGACATCGCCGCGGTGGTCTCCTCGTGGACCGGCATCCCGGCCGGCCGGATGATGGAGGGCGAGACCGCCAAGCTGCTGCGGATGGAGTCGGCCCTGGCCTCTCGGGTGGTTGGGCAAGAGGTGGCTGGGATGGCGGTCGCGCACGCGGTACGCCGGGCGCGGGCCGGCATCGCCGACCCGGACCGGCCGACCGGTTCGTTCCTGTTCCTCGGTCCCACCGGCGTCGGCAAGACCGAGCTGGCCAAGGCGCTGGCCGAGTTCCTGTTCGACGACGAGCGGGCGATGGTACGCATCGACATGAGCGAGTACGGCGAGAAGCACTCCGTCGCCCGGCTCGTCGGTGCGCCGCCCGGGTACATCGGGTACGAGGAGGGCGGCCAGCTGACCGAAGCGGTCCGGCGCCGCCCGTACTCGGTGATCCTGCTCGACGAGGTGGAGAAGGCCCACCCGGACGTGTTCGACGTGCTGTTGCAGGTACTCGACGACGGGCGGCTCACCGACGGCCAGGGGCGTACGGTCGACTTCCGCAACGCGATCCTGATCCTCACCTCGAACCTGGGCTCGCAGGTGATCGCCGATCCGACGCTCACCGACGAGCAGCGGCGCGACGCGGTCATGGCGGTCGTCCGCAGCAGCTTCAAGCCCGAGTTCCTCAACCGGCTCGACGACATCGTGGTGTTCCACGCGCTGACCAGCCTGGATCTGAAGTCCATCGTGGACATCCAGCTCGACCGGCTGGCCCGGCGGCTGTCCGACCGGCGGCTCACCCTGGAGGTGACGGATCCCGCGCGGGACTGGCTGGCCAGCCACGGGTACGACCCGATCTACGGGGCCCGGCCGCTGCGCCGGCTCATCCAGGCCGCGATCGGGGACCGGCTGGCCAAGGCGCTGCTGTCCGGCGAGGTTCGCGACGGCAACCGGGTGATTGTCGACCTCGATCCGGGTAAGGACGGGCTGAACGTCAGCACCGGCTAGCGCGCCGGGTCGCGGGTGCCTACCGTAGCCCGCTAGCGTGTGCGCGGAGTCACTCCAAGGAGGGAACTGCCGTGTCCATAGTCGAGCCGGGTGCCCGGCGCCGGCCGGGTACCGTCACCGCGGCCGGGTACCTGATGATTCTGGCGGCGATCCTGCTGGTCGGCATCGCCGTGGTCGTGTTCGCCACCGCCGGGCCGGTTGTCGACGCCGCGCGGAAGGCCTACACCGCACCACCACCGAAGCCCGACCAGGTCGCGACCGGGGTTCAGTTGGTCTTCACCATCGTCGCGGTCCTCTTCCTGCTGGCGGCCGCCGGCGAGCTGCTCCTGGGCATCTTCGACCTGCGCGGCTCCAAGGCGGCCCGGATCATCAGCTGGGTGTTCACCGGGTTGGTCGTGCTCTGCTTCGGCTGCCTGGGCGTGCTGTCGATCGGCAACCGCAACCCGACGAGCATCTCCAGCACGCCGAACCAGGACGGCGTGGACCCGGTGAAGTTCGGCAACGCCGTCGCCGACGCGTTCCCGTCCTGGTCGGGACCGGCCTTCGGGTCGCTGCTCGCGCTCACCGAGTTGATGCTGATCGTGTCGATCATCCTGCTCGCGCTACCGGCGTCCAACGCGTATTTCCGCGGCTTGCGGGGCACCGGCGAGCCGGAGCTCGGGTACCCCACCGTCCCGGGTTACCCGCCGGTGCCGGGTTACCCGCCGCCGCAGTACCCGGCCGGGCCGCCCCCGACCGGGCCGCCGCCCCCGACCGGGCCGCCTCCGCGTCCACCGTCCGCTGACGACACCCCGTGAGCCTGGCGCTGGTCACCGGGGGTACCGCCGGTATCGGCGCGGCCTTCGTCCGGGCACTGGCCGCCGAGGGGTACCACCTCGTGGTGGTTGCCCGCGACGCGCAGCGCCTGGCTGAGCAGGGCAGGGAGCTGTCGGCGAAACACGGCGTACCGGTGACCCCGCTGGCGGCCGACCTCACCACGCCGGACGGGTGCGCCGCGGTCGAGCGGCGCCTCGCCGAACCGACCGAGCCGGTCGACCTGCTGGTCAACAACGCCGGCATGGCCCTGAACCGGTCCTTCCTCAAGACCACGCCGGACGACCTGGACCGGATGCTGGCGCTCAACGTGACAGCGGTACAGCGGCTGACCCGCGCGGCGCTGCCCGGCATGGTGGAACGGCGCCAGGGCGATGTGATCAATGTCTCCTCGGTCGCCGGGTTCATAGCCATGCCCGGCTCGACGTACTCGGCGAGCAAGGCCTGGGTCACCAACTTCAGCGAGTCGGTCGGGCTCGCGGTGCGCCGGCACGGGGTACGGGTACTGGCGCTGTGCCCGGGGTTCACCCGGACCGAGTTCCAGGAGCGGGCCGGCATCGACCGGGGCGGGATCCCGGCCTGGCTGTGGCTGTCCGCCGACGAGGTGGTCCGCGACGGTCTGCGTGACCTGCGCCGCGGCCGCCCGGTCAGCGTCCCGGACTGGCGGTACAAGGCGGCGGTGTTCGGGCTGCGGTACGGCCCGCGCCGGCTGATCTCGCGGCGGGCCCGCGGATGACCGACCCGGCCAACTGGCAGGTATCAGCGTCGTCGTCACCTGGTTGCTGCCCGGCGCAGGTGCGGTGATCACCGCGGTCCTCACGCGGCGGGGCGCCAATCCGGCGCGGGTGGTGCTGGCCAGCCTGATGGGCCTGTTCGCGCTGGTCAGCCTCTGTGAGGTGACCGGCGGCGCGGCGTCCATCGGGTTCAGCAGCCAGCTCCGCATGGTCGATCAGGTTGCCATGGCCGGCGGCTGGGTGTGGACGGACCTCGTGCTGGACGTGCTCAAGTTCGCCCTGGCCGTCACGATCGGGGTACTGCTGCTGGTACCGGCGGCGAACCGGTACTTCAGCCCGGGGCCGGGTCGCCGCTTCGTCGATGGCATGACCCAAGTACGCTCGGCTCATGACCGACCGTGACAACCTATGCAAACTCATCACCGAGCTCGCGGTGGTACCCGGTCGGGTGATTCTGTCGTCAGGTCAGGAAGCTGACTACTACATCGACCTGCGTCGAGTTACGTTGCACCATGCGGCCGCGCCGCTCATCGGCCGGGTGATGCTCGACCTGACCGCGGACTGGGACTTCGCCGCGGTTGGCGGACTGACGTTGGGTGCCGATCCGGTGGCCGGCGCAATGTTGCACGTCGCGGCCGCCCAGGGCCGTGGCTTGGACGCCTTTGTGGTCCGGAAGTCAGAGAAGACCCACGGCCTGCAACGGCGGATCGAGGGGCCGGACGTGGCCGGTAGGCGGGTGATCGCCGTCGAGGACACGTCCACAACGGGGGTGAGTGTACTGACAGCAGTCGACGCGTTACGCGATGCGGCCGCCGAGGTCATCGGGGTTGCGGTTATCGTCGATAGGGGTGCGGGCGACGCCGTCAGGTCCGCTGGGCTGGAGTACAGATCCGCCTTATCGCTGACCGACCTCGGCCTCGCGGTTTGAAAAAATTGGCGGTTCGGACCTGCAGATATGCAGGCGAATCAATGCTGTTGGTGGAAGGATGGAACGCGTGGGAACAGCGTTGGCCGAAACTACTTTGCCTGCGATCTCGCCGCTACACGGCGAGCCGATTGAACGCGCGGACGCCGAGCGCCTGGCGGGAGTGCTGAAGGCACTCGCCGACCCGGCCCGGCTTCGCCTGCTCAGTCTCATCCAGTCGGCCCCCGAGGGCGAGGCGTGCGTGTGTGACCTGACCGCGCCGCTCGGCCTGTCGCAGCCGACCGTGAGCCATCACCTTCGTATCCTCACCGAGGCCGGCCTGCTGGAGCGGGAGAAGCGGGGCGTCTGGGCGTACTACCGCCTGGTACCCGCCGCGATCGGCGCGATCGCCGACCTGCTCACGCCGCCGCGCAAGCGGGCCACCAAAAAGGCCGCCCGCTGACGGGTGCCCAACTACGTCGCCGGTGATCTCCGGGATCAGCTCGCGCACGCGGGCTACTCCGTGGTTTCCGCCGGCCTCGTGGTGGGCTCGGGAGGCAACCTGTCCGCCCGGGTACCGGACGCCGACACCTGTTGGGTGACCGGCGCCGGTACCTGGCTGGACCGGCTCGGCCGGCCTGACTTCGCCGAGGTCGACCTGGCCGACGGCGCGATCGTCGGCGACAGTGCGCTGGGCGGTGGCGTGCCGCCGAGCACAGAGCTGCCACTGCACCTGGCGACGTACCGCGTGCGGCTGGACGTGCACGCGATCGTCCACCTGCATCCGCAGACCGCCCTGCTGCTCGACGCGCTCGGCGAACGGATCCGCCTGGTCAGCACCGACCACGTCTTCTACCTGCGCCGGATCGTCACCACCCCGTTCCGCCTGCCGGGCAGCGCCGAGCTGGCCGAGGTCGCGGCCGGGGCGGCCGCCGACGGCGCGAACTGCATTCTGCTCGCCCACCACGGTTGTTCGGTGCTCGGGGAGACCGTGGAGCTGGCCCACAAACGGGCGCTGTACCTGGAAGAGGCCGCGCGGCTCACCTACCGCGCGCTGGCTGCCGGGGTACTGGCGACGCTTCCCGAGTGCCCGGCCGAGTTCGCTGCCGCTCTCGCCGAGGGGTCAGCTCTCTCGGCTTGACAGCGCAGCGGCCTCGGCCTTCTCGGCGGACCGCCGGGTCGCCCGCCGGGTCCGGAACACCTCGACGAAGATCGGGATCATCGAGATGAGCACGATGACCACGACGGCCGGCAGGATGTAGATATCGATCTTGTCAGGCGGGATCAGCTTGATGATCTGCCGGGCGAGGTAGTAGCCGGCGAGGAGGATGCCGTCGGTCCAGACGATCCCGCCGATCACGTTCCAGACGAGGAACCGGCCGGCCGGTACCCGCAGGACGCCGGCCACCGGGTTCAGGAACGTCCGGACGATCGGGATGAACCGGGCGAGCACGATCGCCTTCGCCGTACCGAACCGGACGAGGACGTGCTCCGCCCGGTCGACGTACTCCTGCTTGAACAGCCGCGAGTTGGGCCGGGAGAAGAGTCTCGGTCCCCACCGGTGGCCGTACCAGTGGCCGACCTGGGCTCCCACGACAGCGCAGATCGGTGTCACCACCAGCAGCGCGACGATCGGCAGATGCTGGTTGCCCAGGCCGGGGATCTGGTCGGCTACCGGCGAAGCGGCGACGCCGGCGAGGAAGAGAAGCGAGTCGCCGGGGAAGAAGAAGCCGATCAGCAGACCGGTCTCGGCGAAGATGATCGCCCAGATCCCGATCAGCCCGACCGTACGGATGAGCTCGGTTGCGTTGAGCAGGTTACCCACGACGGATCAGGGTACCGGCTGATGCTGTGCGCGGGCTGGCGGTGCCTCGCCGGCCGCCTCGACCTCCAGCAGGCTGGCCTCGTGCCGTTCCGCCTCGTACACGGCCTTGCCGCCGCGCAGCCCGAACAGCCGCTTGGACAGCAGCAGGTACAGCACCGCGGCGATGTTGAGGATCAGCGCGCCGACCCGGAACGCGGTGATCTTCTCGGTCAGCTCGTAGATCTCGATCGGCAGCCCGAGCGACGTGGCGACGACGGCGAAGTACTCGCCCCAGCGCTTGAGCAGCCACAGGCCGACGCCCTCGATGATCTGCAGCATCCCGTACACCAGCAGGCCGACCGCGACGGCGGCCAGCGTGCTGGTCCGTGCCTCGATCACGGTGCGCAGGGTGTGCACGATCGACGAGTCGTCGAGGTTGTAGTGCAGCTTCTCGGCCAGCGGCCGGAGCAACGGCAGGTCCTCGTTGAAGCCGCGCTGGACGGCGTCGTGGTGTGCCCGGAACCGCCAGATGAGGTATGCCGCGGCTAGGATCAGCAGCGCCCGGCCGATCCGCTCGACCGCCAGCAGCCGCAGGATCACCGCGTCGCGCAGCGCTCGCCCGCGCATGACCTCGGGTGCCTCATCGGCCCGGCCGGTGGCCTTCGGCGGGCCGAGCACGTAGTCGCCGCAGCGCAGGCACCGCCAAACCTCGCCGAGCGGGGTCTGGGCATGCAACCGGGCCTGCAGCTCCCCCTCCGTCGGGGCGTAGGTGATGTGCCCCTTGCGGCTGCAGTGACGCAGGTTCCAGTCCATGCGCCGACGGTACCGGTGGGCGCCAAGCCCGGCTCGGCGGCGTAGCGTGGAGGGGGGTGTAGACGATGACCGCAATGCCGATAGAGGACGCCCTCAGCCTGGCCGACCCGTACACCGTGCCGACGCGGTACTGGCATGAGCTGCCGGACGGGCGGATCCAGTGCGACGTGTGCCCGCGCGCCTGCCGGATGCGCGAGGGGCAACGGGGGCTGTGCTTCGTGCGGGGCCGGGTGGACAACCAGGTCGTGCTCGCCTCGTACGGGCGCTCGTCGGGGTTCTGCGTCGACCCGGTGGAGAAGAAGCCGCTCAACCACTTCCTTCCCGGTACCCCCGTCTTGTCCTTCGGGACCGCGGGCTGCAACCTGGCCTGCCGGTTCTGCCAGAACTGGGACATCTCCAAGTCCCGGGAGATCGACACCCTCTCGTCCTCGGCGTCGCCGGAGGCGCTGGCGGCCGAGGCGGAGCGGCTCGGCTGCCGCAGCGTCGCGTTCACCTACAACGACCCGGTCATCTTCATGGAGTACGCGATGGACGTCGCGGACGCCTGCCACGACCGGGGCATCAAGGCGGTGGCGGTGAGCGCGGGGTACATGAACGCCGCCCCGCGCGCGGAGTTCTACCAGCACATCGACGCGGCCAACATCGACCTCAAGGCGTTCACCGAGAACTTCTACGAGAAGATCACCTTCGCCAAGCTGCCGATGGTCCTGGACACGCTGGAGTACCTGCGCGGTACCGACGTCTGGTTCGAGGTCACCACGCTGCTGATCCCCGGGCACAACGACTCACCCGACGAGATCGCGGCCGAGTCCGACTGGTTCGCCGAGCACCTCGGACCGGACGTGCCGCTGCATTTCACCGCGTTCCACCCGGACTTCAAGATGCGCGACGTACCGCACACCCCGCCGGAAACGCTACGGATGGCCCGGCGGATCGCGCGCGAGCGCGGCCTGCGGTACGTGTACACCGGCAACGTGCACGATCCGGGCGGCGGTACCACCGAGTGTCCGGGCTGCGGCGCGGGCGTCGTGGTGCGTGACTGGTACGACATCCAGCGGTACGACCTGACCGACTCCGGCCGATGTGTCCACTGTGGACATCAGCTGTCCGGGGTCTACGACGGGCCGGTCGGTACGTGGGGGCGGCGCCGGATGCCGGTACAGGTGACTTCCGGTCGGCGTGACGTCCGGTACCGCGCCTAGTGCTCAGTGTGATAGACCGGTCACCGTGCATGATCGAAGAGTTGGCCGCTGATGCCCGAGAGCCATCGACGGTCGCAGGGCCCACCGGAGCACCAGGTCCGTCCGCCGGCCGTGGCCGGCCGGTTCTACCCGGCCGACCCCGGTGTGCTGACCTCGCTCGTGGACCGGCTGCTGGAGTCGGTCGGCGCCGCGGTGGAAGCCCCGCCCGCCACGGCCTACGTCGTGCCGCACGCGGCGCTGCGGTACTCGGGCCCGACCGCGGCACACGCCTATGCCCGGCTGCGCCGGTCCGCCCCGGATACCGTCGTCATCCTCGGGCCGGCGCACTACGTACCCGTAAACGGCTGCGCGGTACCGGCGGCTGCGGCCTGGCGTACCCCGCTGGGTGACGTCGAGGTCGATGCCGACCTGGTCCGCGCCCTCGTGCGGGACGGGCACGTGAACGTCGACGACCACCCGTTCGCCCCGGAACACTCGCTGGAGGTCCAGCTTCCGTTCCTGCAGCGCTGCCGGCCGGACGGGCTGCGCGTCCTGCCGGTCCTGGTTGGACAGTCCACAGTGGACGATCTGGTGGTCACGCTGAGCGCGGTCGCCGAGACGGCCGGGCCGGACGCGATGCTGCTGTGCAGTACCGACCTGTCCCACTACGAGCCGGAGCCGGCGGCCGACGCGCAGGATGCCCGGACCACCCAGGCGGTACTGGACCTCGCCGCCGAGCGGATCGGGCCGCGCGACGCGTGCGGCGTGTTCGCCCTGCGCGGCCTGGTCGGCTGGGCGCGGCACCGCGGGCTGCAAGCGCGGTTGCTGGACCGGTGCACGTCGGCGAAGACCGGTGGCGACCCGGGTCGGGTCGTGGGATACGCGGCATTCGCGTTCCGCTGATCGGCCGGTACATTCTCGTCGCCGTGCTGGTCCGGCTGGCCGACGCCGGCGTCCGGGTGGCGCTCGTGCTGCTCGCCCTCGCGCGGACGTCAAGCCCGGCATTCGGCGGGGAACTGGTGGCGGCGCTGATGGTCCCCGGACGTCGTGGCGGCGCCGGCGACTTGGCACGCGGCCACGCCGAGTAGCAGGCCGCTCGCGCCGACACCCGCCAGCAAGCCGGCCAGCGCCACACCGACTGCCGCAAACGTGATCCGCAGCCCTGCCGCGAGGCTGAACACCTGGATGTGCA
>WNGL01012070.1_pt1 | contig 27005 bp, 19 predicted proteins | sample 5400591 | NCBI WGS metagenome assembly WNGL01 (sample SAMN13153377, study PRJNA577476) | soil metagenome | isolation source: 80 cm soil or saprolite under Garry oak tree replicate 1 | place: USA:California | collected 2016-06-15 | reverse complement strand
ATCCGAATTGTCAGAAAACAATTTCACAGGGTGGCCGCGCGGCCGATCAAACCCGCACGATTGTAAGCTGGTTCAATCCGTGTGCATTTGGAATTCCTTCCGGCGCGTTCGGAAATTTCGGGCGAAACGCCTTGCGCGGTCCGTCTGTCTATAATACGGACGTTTCGGTGTTCAAGAGCGTCCCGATAGGCGAGCGGTTCAAGGTGCAGTTGCGCGTAGAAGCTTTCAACATATTCAATATTCAAAACTGGTCAGAGCCGGCGGCTGCGAACCTTACCGTAAATACCAATGCGACGACGATTGCCACAAGCGTTGGTAAGATTTCCGGCTTGGCCCAGGGTACCAACCCGAGGCAGATCCAGTTCGGATTAAGGCTGGTCTATTAAGAGGAGAAGAGAATGAACCGAAGAGACTACCTGGCGTTGATGGGTGCTGCGGCCGGCACGCTGGCGACAGCAACGAAGACTGATTTGGTGTTTGGCCAACAACCCAGACCGGCTGATACCGGGGCGCCCACAACCTCCACTGTTGAAGATCGCGAGCGTCGCATGAAATGGTGGCACGAAGCGAAATTCGGCATGTTCATTCACTGGGGTCTCTACAGCACGCTCGGGCGTCACGAGTGGGTGATGGAGAACGAAGGCATTCCCGTCGCCGAATATGAAAAGCTGGCGCCTAAGTTTAAACCAGTGCCGAATGCCGCGCGCGCGTGGGCCCAGTTGGCCAGGCGCGCCGGTATGAAGTACATGGTGATGACCACGAAGCATCACGAAGGTTTCTGTAACTTCGATACCAAGCTCACGGATTATTGCGCGCCCAAACAGGGACCGGGACGCGATCTGGTGCGCGAATACGTCGAGGCCGCGCGCGCGGAAGGTTTGCGTTTCGGTTTCTACTATTCATTAATGGATTGGCATCATCCCGACGGCGCTCGCTGCAAGACCGACGAAGCCGCGCGGAAGCGTTTCGTCGCTTACATTCACGGGCAAGTCAGGGAATTGATGACCAACTACGGCAAGGTCGACGTCCTCTGGTACGACGTGGCGTGGCCGCTCGATGCGAAGGGCTGGGAATCAGTCGAGATGAATCAGATGGTGAGAAAGCTTCAGAAAGCTTCAGCCGGACATCATCATCAACAATCGCTCGAAGATCGCGGAAGACTTTGACACTCCCGAGCAGCGCATCGAAGCTTCACAAAACCGGCCCTGGGAATCGTGCATGACTCTGAATGATAGTTGGGGCTATCAAGCCGCGGACAACAACTGGAAGAGTCCGACCACGGTGATTCGTAACTTGATCACCTGCGCTCGTGACGGCGGCAACTACCTTTTGAATATTGGACCGCGAGGCGATGGCTCGATTCCGGAAGATTCAACTCGAGTTCTTAGTGCGGTCGGCGATTGGATGAGCAAAAACGGAGCGACGATCTATGATTCCGACCATCCGTGCCAACCAAGACGGGGAAATTATGTGAGCTTCACGCGCAAGGGCAACACGCTCTACGCACACGTGCATTATTGGCCGGGCGAGACCGTAGTCATTGGCAACTTAGTGAATAGAGTTTCGTCTGTGAAGATGTTTGCGACGGGCCAGCCGGTGAAATTTGAGCAGGACGATTTTCGGGTGCGACTGACGGGCTTGCCGAAGAAGGCTCCGGACCTGGTCACGACGTTCGCGCTCGAATGCGATACTGAGGCAAGACAGGACAACGAAGGGAAGCGGGCGACGAGGCCGCGCGAGGGAGTTTATAACCTGGCGCGATCTTGAACATTGGGTTTGTTTTTCAAGTGGCGACGTGCGAACGGCAGCCGTTACAGAACCGCGAGCGGTAGCGACCGGATCCTACTACTCAACTTTGCACAAAAACCACGAGCTTCAAATTCGCGTTGTGTGGTTACGATCCGGTCGCTACCGCTCGCGGTTCTGTAACGTTTGACTTATGACGGCAGGCCTAATCGATAGTCACCAGCACTTCTGGCTGGTTGGCCGCTTCGACTATCCATGGATGACACCTGAAGTCGAGGTTCTTTATCAGGATTATCTGCCGCCGGCAGTCGAGCCGATACTGAAACGATGCGCTGTTGAAAACACGATTCTGGTCCAGGCCAGCAACAGTCTCGAAGAAACTCGCTGGCTGTTGAGTCTTGCGGATCAGTATCCATTCATTGCCGGGGTGGTGGGCTGGGTAGATTTGACGGGGAAGGACGTCGGGCGGCAATTGGATGAGTTTGTAATGCACGCAAAATTCAAAGGCGTGCGGCATCTGGTTGAGAGCGAACCGGCGGACGACTGGTTGATTCAGCCGAGCGTGCTCGAGGGAATGCGCGCGCTGGCCGCCTACGGAGTCTCGTATGATTTATTGGTGCATACGCGCCATTTGAAGTACGCGAAGATATTAGCGGAGAGTTGCCCTGAATTGCGATTAGTTATCGATCACATGGCCAAACCGCCGATCGCGCGCCAAGAACTCGCCGAATGGGCGCACGAGATTAAAGAGTTGGCGGCTTATTCGAACGTTTGGTGCAAGCTGTCCGGATTGGTAACCGAGGCAAACTGGGCCGACTGGAGCGGGGAAGATTTGAAACCATTCGTGGACACGGTGGTGGATTATTTCGGACCGCAACGAATGATGTTTGGTAGCGATTGGCCAGTATGCTTGTTGGCGGCTTCGTACGATCGAGTTTTGGAAGCGTTTCAGTGGCTGCTCGCGGAGTTAAGTGACGAGGATCGAGAGCGCATCTTCTCAAAGAACGCGACGGAGTTTTATCGGATTCAGCAACAGGCTGTCGTTACAGAACCGCGAGCGGTAGCGACCGGTTAAGTCATTCAACTATTAACCGACAAACGATCCGGTCGCTACCGCTCGCGGTTCTGTAACGAGCTTAAGAGATGGCAGAAACTTATTTCATCACCGGAGCGCAGGGCTGCATCGGCTCTTGGATTGTCAAAGCACTGGCTGGGCGTGGCGACACGGCCATCGTCTTTGATCGCAGCGAAGATACGCGGCGGCTCGATGCGATCATGGAGCCGCGCGATCTGGAGCGAGTTCGCGTTATTGCCGGCGACATTACCGACGTGAGCGGCGTGCGTGCAGCTCTCGAAGCGTCGGGAGCGCGCCGCATTATTCATCTCGCCGGATTACAAGTGCCAACGTGTAAAGCCGATCCCGTAGCGGGAGCATTTGTAAACGTCATCGGCACTCTGAATGTTTTTGAATCCGCAAAAGCGATTGGCGCCGAGCGGGTGGTTTATGCCAGCTCCGCAGCCGTTTTCGGCGCCGGGGATGCAGACTGTCCGCTGGACGAATCTGCTGCCTGCGAACCGGCCACGCACTACGGCGTCTTCAAGCGGACCAATGAAGGGAACGCCCGCGTTTACTTTCTGGACCATGGATTGAACACCGTGGGATTGAGACCTTTGACCGTGTATGGAGTCAATCGCGATACCGGACTAACCAGCGATCCAACCAAGGCGATGAAAGCTGCCGTGCTCGGCGTCCCGTTTCACATACGCTTCAGCGGCGCGACTGATTTTCAGTACGTGGCCGATACCGCCGCCGCTTTTATTGCTTGCGCCGAGAGAGCGCCCGAAGGCGCTCACGTATTCAACCTGCACGGCGAGACGGTCGAGGTCGCGCGCATCGCTCAGCTTATCAATCAAAACTCGATGACGCCTGGAGGCAAGTTGGTAACGTATGGCGGTCCACCAATTCCGATTGCTCCGGCTATCAATGATGCGGCGATCAAAAGAGCGCTTGGCGATTTGCCTTCAACGCCGCTCGCAGCGGGCATTCACGAAACCATGCAGCGATTCGCCGAGTTGCGGGATGCCGGGCGTCTGGATACGAGCGATATTGAATCCGAACTTTCCACGAGTTTGTAACGCAAGCTGTTAGCTTGCGATTTGCAAACTAACGGTTTGCGTTACATCAGGAGAGCAGTTTGAGTACCTCAATCGACACTTGGGAAAAGACAGTTTCCAGCACGCGCACGGCCGCAACGATGCGAGCGAGTGTTTTGTGTGGCGTAGAAAAGCTGGAAGTGCAAGCTGTTCCCATTCCGCACGCCGCGCCCGATGAGGTGTTGGTGCGAGTCTCCGCGGTTGGACTCTGCGGCACGGATGCGCACATCTTCGCCGGCCATGCGAACTACAACACGGATGATTACGGACAGCCTATTCCGTTTGAGGTCCAGCCACAGATTCTCGGCCACGAGATTAGTGGATGCATTGAAGAGGTTGGCAGCGAAGTCTTCGATCTGAATGTTGGCGATCGCGTGGTCGTGGACCAGGGATTGAACTGTCTGAGCCGCAGAAGGACCACGCTTTGCGATTATTGTCGGACTGGAGATTCACATCAGTGCGAGTTTTATGCCGAGCACGGTATTACGGGATTGCCCGGCGGATTGGCTGAGTTCATCGCGGTGCCCGCAGTCAATGCCGTACCCATTCGCAGCGAACTCGATATGGCTGAAGCGGCTTTGGCTGAACCACTGGGTTGCATCATTCACTCGGCTGATGCAGTTGCGCGCGCCCAGACTCGATATCACCTCAACGGCGCCTCGTCTGGGCCGCGCGTGCGCTCGGTGCTTATCTGTGGCGCGGGACCGGCCGGCTTGATGTTCGTTCAGTACCTGCGGCGCGTGCTCGGTTACGATGGATTGCTGTTGGTGAGCGAGCCGAATGAAAAAAAACGCAAGCTGGCTTCGCGGCTGTGCGCGGATCACGCAATCGACCCTGGTGACCGTGACGCGGTTGAGGCAGTGCAGGATTATACCAGCGGAAAAGGCGTGGACTGTTTGATCGAAGCCTCGGGTGCGGGACAAGTGCTGGCTTTCATTCCGGGATTAATTAAGAAGCAGGCGACCGTGCTGCTCTATGGCCACGGCCACGCCGGCGTCGACTTGAGCGTGCTGAACAATCTGATGTTCCGAGAGCCCTGCCTCATCACTCCCGTCGGCGCCTCCGGAGGCTTCGAACCAGACGGGCGCCCATCGGTGTATCTACGCGCGCTGAATCTGATCGAGCGAAAAGAAATCGACGTCGGTCCCCTAATTACCCATCGTTACCCTTCTCTCGAGGCGGTCCAGGACGCTTTGGTTACAGACATTCACACGCCGGGCTACATCAAGGGAGTCGTGACCCTCTGATATTGCCGATTTCCAATGGGCATAATTTAAATAGTGAGAGTCGAGCATCGAGTGTTGAGAGTTCAAGCTTTAGCTTGCCGCTTTCGTGGACAGCAACCTAAAGGTTGAACTCTGAACAGTCGTTCCCTGAAACTCTCCCTTTAATCACGTAATTCCGATTACCGATTAGCTGTATTACGGCCTGTGACTATGGGACAATGGCTGGCTTCTCGGAAAGCTATGTCGGCTAAATCAGAAACAATCGGCGACGGAATGCGAGTCGAACTGTTCGTGACGTGCCTGGTCGATCAGTTGTGGAGCGGCATCGGCACGAGCACCGTCGAAGTGCTGCGGCGCGCCGGGTGCTCGGTCGAATTCGACGAGCGCCAAACTTGCTGTGGACAGCCGGCTTTCAATACGGGTTACCGAACTGAAGCACGACGGGTCGCGCAGCGTTTCATAGAACTCTGCGAAGAAAGCCAGGCAGAGGCGATTGTTAGTCCTTCGGGATCATGCACCGCGATGGTGCATCACTACGCGGCCTTGTTTCCCCCTGTCACGGCTTGCGCGATCTGAATGTTCATGATGAGCCGCGCCGGCTAATCAAGCACGTACGCGGGACTGAATTTGTCGAGTTGGGAAATGCCGATGCTTGTTGCGGTTTTGGCGGGACGTTCTCAGTCAAATATCCGGAAATCTCCACCGCGATTCTGGATCAAAAAATTGAAGCGATTGAACGTGCCGGAGTTGATGCCGTAGTCTCTGGCGACGCGAGCTGCCTGATGCAGATCGGCGGACGGCTATCACGAATTGGATCGAAAGTGCGAGTCATGCATTTGGCAGAATTGCTGGCGTCTAATTGATGTTGGGTGGCGTCGTGTATCGTTTTGTAATGATCCTACAACCTGTAACCATGAAGAGCCGTGCAACTGATCGAAACTGGAAACCGAATTGGGTCCTCTTATTGGTTCCGCCGTTGTTGCTATTCATAAAGGATTTCATCGCCATAAACGCGATGCTTGCGACAGAACCTGGAATCACCGCGCGAACGAAACTGTACTTTATCTACTCGCAACTTCCGGGCGCGCTGTTTTTTAATGATCTAAATGGAGCGATGCTCTTTAACTATATTCTTGGCCTTGTTGTCGGTGGGCTCTTGTGGTTCATTGCAGAACGCCGCTCGCGTAGGAACGCCACTCAAATCGTTGGACCGCAGCGCGGGTAGCGTCTTTCTCAACATGATTGATTGAATGGAAGGTTGGATTAAACGCCGCGCCAGGTCAACTCTGACGTTAGATGAGTCATTTAACCTTTCTAGCCATCGTACCTTCTCAGGCACACCCGAGCTTCAGCCGGGTGACAGGCCACGCTGAGAGTGGTATCAGGAAACCGTTTAAACGGTTTCCCTGCGGTAACGGCTGCGCTGAATCGCCTGGCTGAAGCACAGGCGAGAATAAGAATCTTAATGAATCACCTAACCGCAGAGACATTTGACGCCAACGCGCGGGCTGCGTTAACCGATACGCAATTGCGGGGAGCGCTGCGCAAAGCGACTTCTCTTTTTGGCGAGCGCCGACTGGAAGCAACCAGAAGTCTTCCCAACTGGGAAGAGCTGCGTTCCCAGGCGCGGGCCATCAAAGACGAAACGTTGCTTCATCTCGATCAGTATCTCGAACAATTCGAGTCGAACGCTACCAAAGCAGGCGCGCAAATTCATTGGGCGCGTGACGCGGCTGAAGCAAACAGCATCGTTTGCCGGCTCGCTCGCGACCGGAATGCGCGCCTGGCGGTAAAGAGCAAGAGCATGGCGACTGAAGAGATTCATCTCAATGCCGCTCTGGAAGCCGAAGGGATCGAAGCGTTGGAGACAGATTTGGGCGAGTACATTATTCAGCTTGCGGGTGAAACACCTTCGCACATCATTGCTCCGGCAATTCACAAGACGAAGGGTCAGATTGCTGAATTATTTGTCGATAAGCTGGGCATCGAGCGGACGAACGACGTCTCGAAACTGACGAGTACCGCGCGCCAGATCTTACGCGCAAAATTTGGCGCCGCGGACATCGGCATCAGTGGCGTTAATTTTGGCGTTGCTGAAACCGGCACGATTCTGATTTTGGAAAACGAAGGCAATATTCGTCTGACCACCAGTTTGCCAAAAACGCACATCGCGGTGATGGGGATCGAAAAGGTCATTCCGCGCTTCGCCGATCTGGAAGTCTTTTTGAAGCTGTTGCCGCGCTCAGGTACGGGCCAGCATCTGACGAGTTATCAATCCCTGATTACCGGAAGCAAACGCCGTCCTGAAGATGAAGGACCGGATGAGGTGCACATTATCTTGCTCGATAACGGACGCTCGCGCATGCTGGCTCGGGCAGTAACACGGCAATCGCTGGCCTGCATTCGCTGCGGCGCGTGTCTTAATGCTTGCCCCGTTTATCAACAGATCGGCGGTCATGCGTACGGCTCAGTCTATCCTGGTCCAATCGGCGCCGTAATTACGCCCCAGTTGTTCGGCTTGGCCAAGTCGGCGCAATTGCCTTACGCGTCCAGCTTGTGCGGAGCATGTCGCGAAGTCTGTCCGGTCAAAATAGATATTCCGGAATTGCTTTTGCACTTACGGGCGGAAATAACGGAAGGACCGGAGAGCCAGGAGGCAGGCGGCAGCAGGCAGGAGGCACGACCGGCGAAGCGTCGGAGGCTTGAGCATTTCGCTTTTAGGATTTGGGCGGCGGCGATGGCTCGGCCTCGCTTGTATGAATGGAGTGGGAAGTTCCTTCGTGTGTTTCAACGGTTCATCGTCCGTGGCGGAAAGATTGGAAAGCTTGGAAACACGCTGACAATGATCGCGCCGCCGCTGGGTGCATGGACCAAGGCGCGAGACTTGCGACCTATAGACGCAAGAAGTTTCCGCGAGCGTTGGCGAGAGACGAATGGATTCAGAGACGACTGAAAAATGCCCAGCCGGATCCGGAGTGCGGCCGCGAACCGCAACGCGGTTGTGACCTTCAGCCCCGGGTTGGCCGCTTCGGCGACCCTGGGTAAGAGATTCCAACCGCAAAAACGGTTGCGCCGATTTTGATTCGCCGAGGAAATGGCGCAACCGCTTTGCGGTTGAGAATCGAGCAAGGGTGCTTGGCACAAAAAAAGGTTGAGATTCTCATTCACACCCGGCTTCAGCCGGGTGATCGGAAATCAAGAGAACAGGAAACCGTTTAAACGGTTTCCAGTCTTAGTTTGGCGCAGTTTCATGATCATGGCCGATCAATTAGCAAGCGACGCGCGCACGGCGATCCTTAATTCGATCCGCGCTCATCTTGCTGAAAGCGCTCTTCACGATCACGCGGCTGAGGACAGAAAGTATGGGCGCGTCGCGATCGGCCCTGAGGACGGGCCGTCATCGATTGCGCTGGCTTCTTCGGGGCCTAACGTTGCTTTTTCCGCGGTCGAGATGTTCCGCGAGAAGCTGGAAATGGTCGGCGGCCATTGTGTCGTCGTCCGAGATGAGGCCGAAGCTGCGCGTTCTTTGAGTCGCATCCTTGCAGAATTACAAACGACGCCACTGCGGGCCCGGCGTATCGCTTTGTCGGACGGGCCATCCATTTCGCGATTGATTAATGCAGCGGAGGGCGAAGTGGACGAAGTAACAACGTCGCCGAAGGCCGCAGATTTGTTCGGCTACGATGTCGGAGTGACGGCCGCGCAGGCCGCGATTGCCGAAACCGGAACTTTGGTATTGGAGTCCGAAAGCGAGCGCCATCGTTTGGTTTCGCTGCTGCCGCCGGTGCATATCGCAATCATCAAGGCCGAAGATATTTGTCTGACATTGGGCGATGCGCTGCGTTATGTTCGACGCGGTGGACAATCCGGCACGAGCCGCGCGATTACTTTTATTACCGGGCCCTCGCGCACGGCCGATATCGAGTTAACACTGACCATTGGCGTGCACGGCCCGAAGGAGTTGTATGTCATTGTTTGTCTGTGACGGTTGGCGATATTAGATTCACTCCCTCTCCCTTTGGGAGAGGGCTGGGGTGAGGGGCGAAGCTGAGTACAGGAAAAGAAAATAGGTTCTTCTTCTTTTACAGGTCGCTTTTCGAAGCGAAGTAAGTAATTGGTTTTGGGTTTCCATCGCTCGGCACTCGCCCTCACCATCTCCCAGAGGGAGTGGGAATATCTGCTTAGTCAAAATTAGGAGAGAGTAACCACACGATGCGAAAAATCATTTCAATATTGATCATGTTCGCCGCGATTGCCGCCTTGAGCTGCAACCGTTCGGGATCGAAGAGCGGAAAGAAGAAATTAACGATCGCGGTCATCCCGAAGGGCACTTCGCATGAGTTCTGGAAGAGCATTCATGCCGGCGCCATCAAAGCTGCAAAAGAACTTTCGTCAACAGGCAGCGAAGTCGAAGTGATCTGGAAAGGCCCTCTGCGCGAGGACGATCGCGAGCAACAAATTCAGGTCGTCGAGGGCTTCGCTTCGCAGGGAGTTGACGGCATCGTGCTCGCGCCGTTGGACGATCGCGCCTTGGCCCGGCCCGTCGAAGAAGCCAAGAGCGCAGGCGTGCCGACGGTAATCATTGATTCAGCGCTGCAGTCAAATTCGATTGTAAGTTTTGTGGCCACCGATAATCGCAAAGGCGGCGTATTAGCGGCAGATCGTTTGGGTGAGCTGCTCGGCGGCAAGGGCAAAGTAATTCTGCTGCGTTATGCGGAGGGCTCGGCCAGCACAACCGATCGCGAAGAGGGTTTTTTATCTGAGATGAAGCAGAAGTATCCGGGCATAGAATTGATCTCCACGGACCAGTACGCAGGGGCCACGCGCGACACCGCCAAACGAAGCTCAGAGAATTTGCTCAATCGCTTCGGTGACGACGTGCAAGGCATTTTCACGCCGAATGAATCGTCAACTGCGGGCATGCTTTCGGCGCTGCAAGACATCGGCAAAGCCGGCAAACTGATGTTCGTTGGTTTCGACACCAGCCAAATGTTCATCGATGCAATGCGGGCCAAGCAGTTGCACGGGATCGTGGTGCAGAATCCATTCAACATGGGTTACCTGGGCGTGCGTACGATGGTCGAGAGCCTGCAAGGGAAGAGTGTCGAAAAACGAATCGATACGGGCGTGACTATGATTACAGCTGACAACCTTGATTCTCCGGAATCGCAGGCGTTGCTGCATCCGCCACTGGATCAATATTTGAAATAGAATTCAGTGCAGCGACAAAACGACGCGCGTTACAGAACCGCGAGCGGTAGCGACCGGATCATTTTCAATTTCTCATTTTCCCATTTGCCATTTGCAGGATTCGTTTGTAATTGCACCATGTCCGACAATCAGTAAATGACAAATGCTAAATCGAAAATGACAAATGATCCGGTCGCTACCGCTCGCGGTTCTGTAACTGTGGACATGGTCGCTGAGACAAAGCCCACCTGGGCAATCTCCGGTTCCAACTTCGCGCGAGCCTGGCTGAACCGGCTCGGTCCACTGCTGGGATTGATCCTGGTAATTGCAGTCTTTGCGATTCTCATCGGAAATCCTGAGCGATATCTCTCGCCCAAAAACCTTCGCACAGTTCTGGCCCAGACAGTCATCGTCGGCATCGGCGCCGTCGGCATGACCATGATCATCATCAGTGGCGGAATCGATCTTTCAGTGGGCTCCGCCATCGCGCTGACGGGCGTGATTGCCGCGCTGGGAATTAATGCGGGATGGTCAACGACTGTCGCTCTCGCCGCCGGTATCATTGTTGGTGGTGCAGTTGGTTTGGTGAATGGTCTCGCGATCACGCGGCTTCGCGTCGTGCCATTTATCGCCACTTTGGGAATGTTGGGCGTCGCGCGTGGAGTCGCGAAAGGGATCGCCGGTTCGCAAACGGTTAACATGCCGGACACGTGGGCGAATGACCTGCTGCTCACGATTCCCAAACCGCAATGGTTGTTGGTTGCGCCCGGTGTTTGGATCGCGATTCTACTGGCCGTCATTGCCGCGATAGTTTTGCGTCGGACGGTTTTTGGACGACGGGTTTTCGCCCTGGGATCGAACGAAGCCGCCGCGCGCGCCTGCGGCATCGCCACGGATCGCCTCAAGCTTTACATCTATGCACTGGCAGGTTTGCTGTTCGGGCTCGCGGGCGTGATGCAGATGTCACGCCTGCGACAGGGCGATCCAACTGTCGCCGCCGGTTTAGAGCTGGATATTATTGCCGCGGTGGTAATCGGTGGTGGAAGTCTCAGCGGCGGTGAAGGCAGCATCCTCGGCTCGATGATTGGCGCATTGATTATGGCTTTTCTGCGCAATGGCTGTCAGCAGGTTGGCTGGCCGAACTATATTCAGGAGATTATTATCGGCGCGCTGATCGTGATCGCGGTGGCTGTGGATCGGTGGCGCAGCTCGCGAGCGGCTAGGGTATAGGGTGGGTAATGCCAAAGCTGTGGAAGATCGACACCGAGATGCAGCGTTGGTGCGGGCTGCTGGAAGCAGAAGTGGCGACCTGGCCGCAGGTCACTTCGAAGCCAATGTTCGGCATGATCTCTCTCTATCGCGGCAAGAACATCTTCGCCGCGGTACCACGAACACGGGCGGCGCGAACGGCGAGGTCGGTGCTCATCAAATTGCCTGGGGTGACAGATAAACGGCTTAAGAGAAGCAGTGGCCCAGGAGCGGGCTGGATCACGTTCGAGCTTGACTCGGAGAGCGACATCGCGGAGGCGTTGCAGTGGCTGAAGCAGGCGTACGAAAAGGCAAAGCGGAGACAAAGATGAACTATCGACATTTTGGTCGCGCTAATTCGAAGGTCAGCGAAATCGGCTATGGCATGTGGGGCATGGGTGACTGGACCGGCTCGGATGATGAAGAATCGCTCCGGGCTCTACAACACGCAGTCGATCTAGGATGCAATTTCTTCGACACGGCCTGGGCCTATGGCGAAGGACGCAGCGAGGCACTGTTGGGCCAGCTGGTGCGCGCGAATTCGCAGCAGAAGCTTTACACCGCTACGAAGATTCCGCCGCAGAATGAAACCTGGCCCAGCCGGCGCGAATTCACGCTCGACGATACTTTTCCGCCCGACTACATCGAACGGCGAGTGCATGAAAGTCTCGCGCATGCCGGCCTCGAGAATTTCGACCTGATGCAATTTCATGTCTGGGAAGACAGTTGGGTCGAAGATGATCGCTGGGTGAAAAAGATGGATGAGCTTCGTTCTCAGGGTTTGTTCCGTCGCGTAGGCATCAGCATTAATCGTTGGGAACCCTGGAACGGAGTGAAAGCAGTTCGCAGCGGTTTGATAGATTCGGTACAGGTCATCTACAACATCTTCGATCAGAATCCTGAAGATGAATTGTTTCCCGCGTGTCGGGAGATGAACGTCGCCGTCATCGCCCGCGTTCCTTTTGATGAAGGCACGCTCACCGGCAAGCTAACCAAAGAAAGCAAGTGGCCCGAAGGTGACTGGCGCAACACCTATTTCGTGCCTGAGAACCTGATTCCGAGTGTTGAGCGTGCGGACAAACTGAAAGAACTCGTGCCGGAGGGCATGACGCTGCCGGAAATGGCCCTCCGTTTCATTCTCAGCAATTCGGATGTCAGCACGATAATTCCAGGCATGCGCAAACTCTCGCACGTCGACTCGAATATAGCCGCCAGCGATGCTGGGCCGCTTTCTGACGAACTAATCTTAGAACTGAAGAAGCATCGTTGGGTACGCAAGCCTGCTGAATGGTCACAGTGATCGTTAACTCCCTCTCCCGGAGGGAGAGGGAAAAGAAGTCTCAAGAAAAATGTCAACCAAAATCACCAACGTCATCGCTCGCGATATTCGCTTTCCAACGTCGGCAACGCTTGACGGTTCGGACGCGGTGAATATCGATCCTGATTACTCGGCCACCTACGTCATCCTGGAAACCGATAGTCCACAAGGATTGCGAGGTTATGGTGTCGCGTTCACCAACGGGCGCGGTAATGAAGTCTGCGTCGCCGCGGTCCATGCTCTCAAACATCACGTGAAGGGGCGGACGCTGGAATCGCTGAGCGAAAACTTCGGCGCCTTTTGGAACGAGATCGCGTCTGACAGTCAGGTGCGTTGGCTGGGACCCGAGAAGGGCGTCATTCACCTGGCGACTGCAGCGCTGGTTAATGCCGTCTGGGACCTCTACGCCAAAACCGAAGGCAAGCCGTTGTGGAAACTCCTCGTCGATATGACGGCCGAACAGATTGTCGCGTGCATTCCTTTCCGCCACCTCACCGATGCTTTGACGGCGGAAGATGCGACTGCGATATTGAAACGAAATGAAGCTACGAAAGCCGCGCGCGAGCAAGCGATTCTCTTGAGCGGTTACCCGGCTTACACGACCTCGGCGGGATGGCTGGGCTATTCCGACGAGAAAGTTCGCGCTCTGGTGCGCGAAGGATTAGCGCAGGGATGGACGCATTTCAAAATGAAAGTCGGGCGAGATCTCGACGATGATGTGCGACGAGCGCGCTTGATTCGCGAGGAGCTCGGTCCTGACCGAAAGCTGATGATGGATGCCAATCAAGTTTGGGATGTGGATCAAGCGATCGACTGGATGAAAGAGTTGGCCGCTTTCGACCCGTATTGGATTGAGGAGCCGACCTCGCCCGATGACGTGCTGGGCCATGCGAAGATTGCGCGTGCGATCGAGCCCATTGGCGTGGCGACCGGCGAACATTGTCAGAACCGGGTGGTCTTCAAACAGTTGATGCAAGCCAACGCGATCAGTTTTTGTCAGATCGATAGCTGTCGTCTCGGCGGCGTGAATGAGGTACTGGCCGTGCTGCTGATGGCGGCAAAGTTCGGCGTGCCGGTTTGTCCACACGCGGGCGGAGTCGGGCTTTGCGAATATGTTCAGCATCTTTCGCTCTTCGATTACATCGCGGTCAGCGCTTCACTTGAGAACCGAATCGTAGAGTATGTCGATCATCTGCACGAACACTTCGTCTTTCCAGTAGTGATGAAGAATGGTTGTTACGTGCCGCCGCTCGATCCGGGTTACAGCATCGAGATGAAACCGGAGTCGCTTGATTACCACGAGTTTCCGAACGGTCGAGCGTGGCGGATATGACAAAGAAATAATCAGTTCTTTTTGCTTTTCTCTAGCCCAGGCGTTTACGCCTGGATCATGATGTGCGGTTTTTCTCTAGCCCAGGCGTTCACGCCTGGCCTGAAGGCAATTTATTGAAGCCTCCTGAAGGAGGCTAAGGAAATAATCTGGGTTTTCGGCTTCCCCAGGCGTGAACGCCTGGGCTAGGGAAAATGTCCCAACGACTGAACGCCTGGCTAGAGAACATGTCTCAACCACGAAATCGATGACCACTCTTTCCCTTTCCAACATCAGTAAGCGCTTTGGCCCAACGGTGGCGCTCGACGGCGTGAACCTTCGTTTGCAGAAAGGCGCAGTTCATGCGCTGATCGGGGAGAATGGCGCCGGCAAGAGTACGCTGATGAACGTGCTGGCGGGTCTGATCAAGCCAGACGCCGGCACCATCGAAGTTGAAGGCCGCGCGTATGCTCCCGCCAGTCCGCTGGATGCGCGCGCAAGAGGGATTGCGCTTATTCATCAGGAACTTTCTCTATTTCCGCATCTGTCGGTGGCGGAAAACATCATGATGGGCATGGAGCCTTCGCGATCAGGCTTGCTTGATCGACAGAAGCTCAACGCGCGCACGGCAGAAGTGCTGAGCACTTTTCATCATCCCGAGATTCGTCCAGAGACGCGCGTTGCCGACTTGTCGATTGCTGCCAGACAGATAGTCGAGATTTGTCGGGCGATTGCCGCGCGGGCCCGAATCATTTTGATGGACGAGCCGACGAGCAGTTTGCAGCGCGACGACGTGGAGCATCTCTTTAGCTTGATTGGCAAGTTTAGAGATCAAGAGATCAGCGTGATCTACATAAGTCACTTCCTCGAAGAGGTGCGCGAGATCGCCGACAGCTTCACGGTCCTTCGCGACGGCCAGAGCGTGGCCACCGGGGAAATCCGTTCGGTCTCGGATGATCAACTAATTGCGCATATGGTGGGACGGGCCATACAAAATCTTTTTCCGTCGAGAGTCTCCGCCACCCCGCAACGTCACGAGAAGGTTTTCGAGGCGCAGGATCTCTTTCAGAAACTAGGTTACCTGAGCGAGGATCGTAAAGGCGAAGGGCTCGCTCTCAGTCTTTCAATTGCCGACAACGTGACCATGACCCGCTGGTCGTCATGTTCGCGTTGGGGCTGGCTCAACCTCTCGCGCCAAAAGCGGCAAGCTGAAGACGTGACTGCAACGCTCGCCGTCAAAGCCCGCACAATGCAGCAACCTGTCAGTACGCTTTCAGGCGGGAATCAGCAGAAGATTGCTCTGGCTCGTTTGCTTCATCAGGATGCCGACATTCTGCTGCTTGATGAACCAACGCGCGGCATAGATATCGGCAGTAAGGCCATAGTTTACGAAACCATTGCGCAATGCGCCGCCAATGGGAAGGCGATCTTGATGGTCAGTTCTTATCTGCCGGAACTGTTCGGAATCTGTAATCGCCTGGCGGTGATGAGCCGTGGGCGTTTATCGCCGGCGCGCTCCATCGATCAGTGGACTCCGGAGTCAGTGATGCAAGCTGCCGTCGGTGCGGAGGAGCCGGCGTCGGTCTGATTAAAATTTGCAATTTGCATTTTTCAATTTTCAATTTGCAATTATGGACGCTGAGTCTCGCGATGAACCATTGAAAATTGAAAATTGAAAAATGCAAATTGCAAATTCAGGGAAACAATTGGGGCATAGTCAAGGGAGGGCATTTCATGATACGAACAACTGTTTGCTGCGCGGTGTTTCTGCTCAGCCTGACATCTGCAGTGGCTCAATCGACTCAGAGTTCTTCTGATTGCGCGGACATCAAGGCCCAGGTTACAAGACTCGAGACGAGGCTCCGAGATTGGCCGGCCCTCGGGCGCTATCGCGATGCCAATACGAAGGTCAACCCTCCCGCGAAAGGCGAGCATCGCGTCGTTTTCATGGGTGATTCGATAACTGATTCATGGGACGATCCAAAGTACGGCGGCTTCTTGATTCTCGCCGGCACGAACGACCTGGCTGGAAATACCGGTCCGAGCACGCTCGAAACTATCGAAGCCAATCTGACCTCCATGGCGGAATTGGCCCGGGCCAGTGGCATTCGGGTGGTGCTCGCTTCCATCCTTCCGGTGAGCGACTACGAGAAGACCAAAGATGGCAAACCTATCATTCGCACCGTGCAAAGACCGCCAGAAAAAATCCGCGCGCTAAATGATTGGATGAAGACCTATGCAGCCAAAAATAAATCGATCTATCTTGACTACTATTCATCTATGATAGACGAGAAGGGATTTCTGAAGGACGAGTTGAGCGAGGATGGACTTCATCCCGACGCGAAAGGCTATGCGGTGATGGCTCCGCTGGCGGAACAGGCCATCGCGGCCGCGCTGAAGAAGAATGTCCGATAAGCTTTAGCTTGTCGTTCCGCTCAACTTCAGTTTGCCGCTCTTACCGACAAGCTAAAGCTTAGCGGACAACAGACAATTATGCCGACAACCCTTGCCGACATTGCGCGTGAACTTGGCGTCTCAAAGATGACCGTCTCGCGCGCCATCAACAATCATCCTGAAATCAGTCCCGAAACGCGGGCCCGCATTCTCGAGGCAGCCCAGCGAATGAACTATCGGCCCAACCAGTTCGCGCGGGCCCTGACGACTAATCGTTCGTACCTTTTAGGGGTCGTCGTGCCGGATCTCATGCACTCGTATTTCGCCGAGATTTGCCGCGGCGTCGAAGGGCTTGCGAGACCGCTTGGCTATCAGAACCTGATTTGTAGTACCGACGAACAGTCTGCGAATGAACAGCATGAGGTTGAAGTTCTATTGCCGCGAACCGATGGGTTGATTATCGCTTCATCTGTTCCGCCAGATGAAAATGTCTTTTACCGGCGCATCATAAAGGATGGCGCCAAAATAGTTTTGATCGATCGCCGGCTCGAAGGCGTGCGCTGTCCCGCCGTGACGACTGATGATTTGAAAGTGGGTTCGTTAGCCACGGAGCATCTGATCAATTTGGGCCATCGTCAGGTGGGACACTTGCTGGGCACGGTCGCCTCAACCGCCGCCTTGCGTTTCGAAGGTTACCAGCAAGCGCTGGCGAAGAATCGAATAGCTTTCGACTCGTCGCTGGTGCGCGAGTGCGGCTTCACAGAGCGCGAGGGTTACGAGTCAATGAGTGGCTGGCTTAATGAGGGCAACGCTCCCTCTGCGATCTTTGCCGCCAACGATCCGGCGGCAATAGGCGCGATGAGAGCAATCACTGAAGCCGGTCTGAGAATCCCGGAAGACGTGGCCATCGTCGGCGGCGGGAATATTCATTACGGCGATATGCTCAAGGTCCCACTGACCACGGTCGCATGGTCCACGTTGGAGATGGGGCAGGCGGCAGCACAGATCTTGATAGAAATGGTCGAAGGAAAAAAGAAGCGTAAAGAGCACCACATCATTGTCGAGCCTGAACTCGTAGTGCGCGAATCATGCGGCGCTGCCAAGGCCGTGTTCGTTTAGTAACCCGCAAGAAACCTCCTTGGGCATCTCAGGAGAAGACATGTTGGAGTCTACCGCCGCACTCTCTAGGCGCTTCTCCAAAGAACGGGTGTAATTAAAAGTGAGAGTCGGCTGGAGTAGGGGCAACTCTATCGTTACAGAACCGCGAGCGGTAGCGACCGGCCCTTTGCTTGTTGAAAAAGTCAGCATAAGACAACAGGCCGGTCGCTACCGCTCGCGGTTCTGTAACGACTGGTGAACTCCCTGTTTTAATTGCGCCCCCAAAGAACACCTTTCAGAAAAACTGTTGACAAAAAGTCCGCGCTGAGTATATTGTCCCAACTCCGAACAAATGATCAGGCCTAATGCGCAAGATCAATACCCAGGATTTCCGCGTAGCCACCCGCAGCACATCGCGCGATATCAATCGACGCATTGCGCTTAATCTTATCCGCGAGCATCAGCCGATCTCGCGGGCGGATCTGGCGCGGCGCATGAACGTCACGCGCGGAGCCGTCAGTGTCCTGGTGCAGGAATTGATCAATCAGAAAGTGATCTATGAAGGCGCGACCGGCGAAGCGATGCGCGGACGCAAGCCGACCTTCCTTCACATTCGAACTCAAAACCGTTTCGCCATTGCCGTCGATGTTCGCTTCAGCAAGACCTATCTCATGCTTTCGGATTTCTCGGGGCAGCAGCTTGCACTGGAGACGTTTGACACCATCTTTTCGATTCCTGCATTCGTCAAAGATTTGGCATCGCGCATTCGAAAAATGGCGAAAAACAACGGATTTCTGGCCCATTGTGAAGGCATCGGCCTGGTGGTGCCGGGCATGGTCGACCAACGTACCGGAAGAATTCTCAATGCTCCGGCTCTTGGTTGGCGAGGCGTGGATATCCGCGACCGGCTGAGTGCCGCGACGCGACTTCCGGTGCATGTCGAAAATTCCGCCCGAGCGTGCGCGCTGGCACAGTTGTGGCTGGAACACGGAGAGGTTGGCCCTCACAGTTTTGTCTATGTCAGCGTTTCAGATGGTATTGGGGTGGGCATCGTAATCAACGGAGAATTATTCCGCGGCCACGATCATATTGCGGGTGAGTTTGGCCACCTGCCTCTTAATCTCGACGGACCCCGCTGTATGTGCGGCGCCAAAGGATGCTGGGAAGCTTACACTTCAAATCTGGCGACGCTCTCACGTTACTTTGGGTGGAATTTGTCCAAACTCAGTCCAAAAGTTTTTCGGAATTCGGAAAAAGATTCGCAGCGCGCGCTTTCTAGGTCTTGGTCTGGCAGCAATCATAAATATTGTCAATCCCGATTGCATTTATCTGTCGGGAGAAATCACGACGGCGTGGGACTTAGTAGAAGGCGTTGTGAGCAAAGCGGTGGCGGAGCGTACCCTTACGGAAAAGGCGGCGCGCACCCCCTTGCGAGTGACGTCCACCCAGGACTACCCCAGGTTAAGGGGAGCGGCGGCACTCATTGCCGCGCCCACGTTCGCCGCGCCGCGAGTGGCTTGAGAATAAGGATTAGCGACTGCTCCATCACCGATCGAACATATGGGCGAAACTTCGATTATCGGAGAGCGAAACCGCGGTTGAATCATAACAGCGGCGCGTCTCTATCGGCTTCGATTTTCCACGGGAGGACACTGCATATGCGCAGCATAAGAAACTTTTGTTCACTTCGACTCAGTCTGTTGCAGGCTTCGGCTTCGATATCGTTGCTGGTCATTCTATGCTTCGGAATACATGTCTCTGTGATGGGTCAAATGACGATCACTGGTCGCATTTCCGGAACAGTTACTGACACATCGAAAGCCGTGGTCCCTGGAGCGACGGTAACGGTTACCGACGAATCAAACGGCAGCTCTCGCACGGCGACGACAGATGGGAATGGGTTCTACGTCGTAACGAACCTTCCGGTCGCGACTTATCGCGTGGCGGTCGAAGCGAAAGGCTTTGGCAAGGTCGAGCAGACCGGATACAGGCTGGACGCTGACGCCAAGCTTACGGTCGATGTGGTCTTGCAACCTGGCGCTGTCACCGGGACCGTGCTCGTCACTACCGCTGCCGGCGAGGTAGTCAATACGGTCTCCGGCGAGGTCTCGAGAGTCATTGACGGCGAACAAGTGCAAGACCTCGCGCTAAACGGCCGCAACTTCATTCAGCTTGCATCACTCATTCCGGGGGTGGCCTTGATCGATGAAGATCAGATGGCTGTGACTACCGGTCTCGGCGCAGCCAATCAATCAGTTAACGGAGTGCGGCCCGACCAGAACGGGCTCACCATCGATGGTGGATTCGATTTGGATTCGGGATCGAACGGCAGCATGATCAATAACGTTGGCGTGGATTTCATCCAGGAGGTGGGTATCAAAACATCCAACTTCTCGGCTGAATACGGCCGCCACTCGGGCGGCGCGACCAATGCCGTAACGCGTCGCGGAGGAAATAAATTTCATGGCGGGGGCTTAGAATTCCTGCGCAACGACGCCCTGGATGCAAGGAACTCCTTTTCGCCTTCGAAACAAAAGCTCCGCTTCAACGATTTTGGCTGGAATCTCGGAGGCCCAATCAAGAAAGACAAATTCTTCTTCTTTACCGGCGAAGAATGGAAGAAGATTCAGCAAGACGCGGCGCCAACCACGAGAACGTTGCCGACGACCGCGATGCTGAACGGCGATTTTAGCGCGCTAACGACGGTGACATTCAAAGTCCCGGCGAATGCCCCAGCCGGCTGCACGATTGTAAACAGAGTCTTGAGTCCCCAGTGCATATCGGCTGACGGTAAGGCAATCGCGTCGCTTTACAGCGCCATGCAAAAGCTGGCGGCTTCGTTTACTAACACCTTCGGCAGTGCAAACGCTACTTACCAGGTCTCGACGCCTTTCGACTGGCGCGAAGATTTTCTCAGACTTGACTACCGCATCAGCCAGAAGCACACCGTCTTTTTGCGCTACCTTCATGATTCGTACAACATCCAACTTCCTTTCGGCTTCTCTTGTGCGGGCAGCGGCGATGTGCCGAGCTGTCCGGAGAATCGCAGGCGGCCCGGAACGAGTTATCAACTGTCTCATACGTGGTTGATTAGCCCGACGCTCGTCAACGAGGCCTACATCAACGCCTCATGGAACGGCCAACGTATCCCGCCGTACGGCGATCTGTGGAAGCGATCGACTTACGCCTTCGTCTTCCCGCAGGTTTTCGGGACCACCGGAGGTGGACGATTTCGCGAGAGCATCCCGGATATCACTTATTCGGGTAGTGGAACGAGTGTTAGTACGGTCGCGGGCCAGTCGCACTCCCTGCTTTCGCCGACGACCGATATTGCCGCGAACGAAAGCGTCACCTGGACCCATGGCAGTCATACATTGAAGGCGGGTGGCGTAATCATTCGAAATCGCAAAGATCAGAATGCGCGGTCAATTTACGCCGGACAGATCAATTTCCAGGGCTCGACCAATACGAATTCCACTGGCTACTCGTTTGCCGACGCGTTAATGGGTAGGTTCCAGGATTACCAGGAAGCCTCGGACGATCCGATCGGGTTCTTCCGGTTTACTCAATACCACGCTTTCGTGACCGATAGCTGGAAGGTGCGACGCAATCTTAGCGTAGAGATCGGAATGCGGTATCAATATGTGGTTCCGACCTACACCCAGGCCAATCAACTCTCAAACTTCGATCCCAGCCTCTACAGTCCGTCGCAAGCGGTGACGATGTTGCTCAATGGAAACATCGATACGACCAAAGGCGGCAATCCCTTGAATGGCATAATTCGAGCCGGCTCTGGTGTTCCGCAGAGCGAGTTAGCGCGCGTGCCGAACGGCGCCAGCGCCGGTGTCCTGGCGGTTCCCGCCGGAGCCCCACGCGGCCTTTTTAAGAACCAGAGTCTCTGGGCACCGCGTATTGGTTTTGCCTGGCAGCCATTCAATGATAGTAAGACTTCCGTTCGTGGTGGATTTGGGATCTTCTACGACACCCCTGAAGGCAATATGATTTTTGACGAACTCACGAATCCGCCGTTTATTCAGACGGTCGATTTCCAGAATGGGAGTCTTACCAATCCTACAGGTGGTACCGCACCAGCGGCGGCAGCCAAGAGCCTTAACGCCATCGATCCGAATCTAAGGTTGGCTTATACACAAAGCTACAGCCTTAGCGTCCAGCGCGAACTGCCGTTCGGATTGTTCGTCGAAGCGGCTTACGTTGGTAATCAGGCTCGGCACCTGGTACGCAGGCCCGATATCAACATGCCGAGTCCGGCCGTGCTCCTAGCTAATGCAGCGTTACCAACGGCGCAGAAAGCCACCAGCATCAACGCGCTGCGTCCCTATAAAGGCTTCTCAACGATTAATATGTTTCTGAGCGATGCCATTTCAAACTACAACGGCTTGCAGATTTATGTGACCAAGCGTAAAGGGAACCTGAGACTCACAGGAAGTTATACCTGGTCCCATGTGCTCACGGATTCCGGCGGCGGCGCTAACGACGTTAGAAACAGTGGAACGAACGACAACATTTTCGATGCCTCAATGCGCTTTCTGAATTATGGTCCGGCGCCGTTCGATCGGAGAAATATTTTCGTCGGCACATACAGCTACAACCTTCCGTTCTTCCGCAAAGCGAACGGATTGCGGGGAGTTCTGGGTGGATGGGAAATCAGCGGCGTCACGCGAGCTGAGACGGGCGAACCTTATACAGTAACCGGCAACAGCACTTTCGGAGGCTTCAGCGCCAGACGGCGGGCCTCGTTTGGTACGACAGTAGTTGCGCCTTGTACTGGCTCGACGCCCTGTCTCACTTGGTTCGACGGCAGTATATATGCGAATGCGCCGGCCGACGTTCTTGGAAACACTCAGCCGGGCGCGGTACGCGGTCCGAGTCGTTATCTTTGGGACATCTCCGTACGCAAGGAGTTCAAGCTGCCGAAGGAAGGTTGGAAGTTGCGATTCCAGACCGATTTTTTCAATGCCTTTAATCGCGTGAACTATCGGTTCTCATCGCTCAACGCTTTGATTGCCAACAACACCAACCTCAATAATGGGCTCTACGGCAAGGTCTCTCCTCCCGGACCGGCGCGTCAGATTCAGTTTGGTTTGAAACTGACGTTCTGAAGGACGAATAGAGTCGCGCGCGGTCGGTCGCCGAGAACTGCTTTGGGCGGCTGGAAGGCAGGAGCATCAATACGCGAGTTGTGTTCGAGACTGCCCGGACTCGCAGCAGTAATCGCGGCACCAACATTCGCAGCGCCACGCGTCGCCTGGAATTTGCGTCTATCGCTGAGAAAGTCTTTCTCAGAATGCAGAACAAAACGGTGAGTTTTAGGCAACCACCGCAGCAGCAGGTGTGGGGTGTTTGCTTGGGGTCTCGAATTTTCCACTGGAGGTCGATAATATGCGAAGCAAAACCAACTCGGGAGTACAAGGTTTGATTGCACCGAGAATCATCGCGGTTCTCGTACTAATGATCTGTGGCGCTCTCAGCTTGCAAGGACAGACGATCTTCGGCCGTATCTCCGGCACGGTAAAGGACAAAACGGGAGCGGTCGTTCCGAACGCCTCTGTTACTGTGACCAATGTTGCGACCAGCTTGGCGCGCACCGCAATTACGGATGATAACGGTTTCTATACGGTCACGAATCTACCCGTTGGCACCTACGCGGTCCTGGTCGAAATGAAAGGGTTCAAGAAGGCCCAGGCGGGCGATAACGTTTTGTCCGCCGATGCGCGGCTTACGGTTGATATCACTCTTGAAACCGGTGAGCTTTCCGAAACGGTGCAGGTGTCTACAACCTCAGGCGCTGAGGCGGTGAACACCACGTCGGGTGAGCTGGCGCGCACCGTCGATTCGCGGCAGGTGCAGAAGATGGCCCTGAACCAGCGGAACTACGCGCAATTGGTGTCTCTTATCCCTGGAGCGGCACTGACCACCTTCGATCAAACTACGCTGACTACCGGCATGTCGACGACGGCCGCGAGCGTCAATGGTAATCGCGCCGACGGAACCCTGTTTACTGTGGACGGCGGTTTCAACCTGGATGGCGGGTCAAATGCGACCCAACTGAACAACGTCGGCATTGATTTTGTCCGCGAAGTCAAGGTCCAGACATCGAATTACTCGGCGGAGTATGGACGAAACGACGGCGCATCCGTCAACGTGGTGACTCGAAGTGGCGAGAACAAGTTTCATGGAGGCGGTTTTGAGTATGTTCGCAACGATCGATTCGACGCGATCAATGTAGCCTCCAAGCTGAATGCGACCGCGACCTCGCCGGCAGTAAAGCCTAAGCTCCGATTCAATGATTTTGGATGGAACCTAGGAGGCCCCATCATTCATGACAAGTTGTTTTTCTTTGTGGGTGAAGAATGGAAGAGAATTCGCCAATCGGCGTCGCCCCAAAACATGACTATTCCGACGACGGCCGAGCTGGGCGGTGATTTTCGCGATGTAACGGGACTGACGCTCAAGACGCCGCCCAATGCTCCGGCGGGCTGTACGATCACAACCAACGTTCTATCGCCACAGTGCATAACGGCAGACGGCAAGGCCATTGCCTCTGTGTATGCCCAAATGTCCAAGGTAGCCAGCACCTTTAACAACACGCCGACCTCCAACAATGCAACCTTTCAGCCTAACAATCCACAAAACTGGCGCGAGGACATCGTCCGTCTCGATTATCAAATTGGCGCGAAGCACAGTCTTTACGGCCGTTACATACACGATAGTCTTAAGTTGATTGATGCATTTGGAACCTTCACACCCGGTGGTTTGCCGACGACTCCTACAAACCGCATCCGGCCTGGTTACAGTTACCAGGTAGGCGAAGTGTGGACGATGAGTCCACACTTGATCAACGAAGCGAAGCTCAACGTGTCCTGGAACAAGCAGCGTATCCCGCCCACCGGCACGACGTGGGAACGTGAAACCTACGGCTTCGCCTTTACGCCGCCGCTCGGATTCGTCGGAACCTATCCCAACGGTATTCCCCACGTCACTTTTACTGGCATCGGCGGTGCCTTCCCAACCGCGGCGCCCGCGCAATTCGCTGGTCCCTATTTCTCCTTGATCGCTCCGACAACTGATATCGCTCCCTCGGACAATGTCACTTGGCTCAAGGGAAGGCATACTCTGAAATTTGGAGCAATGTACGCGCGCAATCGCAAGGACCAGAACTCACGTCCGAATTCATATAACGGCGCGATCAACTTCAGCACCAACGGCAATCCGAACACGACGGGTGATCCATTTGCCGATGCGTTAATGGGAAACTTTCAGACGTTCACCCAACAATCGGCGGACCCATTGGGCCATTTCCGCTTCAACGACTTCGAGGCTTATGTCAACGACAGTTGGAAAGTTAACCGAAAGTTGAGTCTTGAACTCGGCGTGCGATATCTGCGCACTGGACCGACATATAGCCAGGAGAACAACATGGCGAACTTCGATCCGAGCCTGTTCAATCCGGCCCAAGCCCCGACCGTTGGCGCCAACAATATTCCAATCGGCGGTTTACTTGATAATGGATTTGTGATCAATGGACTGGTGCGTCCTGGGGCCGTGCCTGCCGGCGAATTAGGCCGAGTGCCGGGCGGAGATAGTACGTTCGTGACCACCGTTCCCGCGACCGCGCCGCGCGGTTTCTACAAGCCTGAGAATCTTTTCGGACCGCGTCTCGGTTTCGCGTTTTCGCCTTTCCGCGATGACAAGACTGCGATTCGTGGCGGCTTAGGGCTCTTCTTCGACAAACCCGAAGGCAACATCATTTTTGGCCAACCCGGTGTGGTTCCGTTTCTGAAGGCAGTGACGTTTTCGAACGCTAACTTGTCGAATCCATCGGGAGGTACAGGAGTAACCCCAACCATTTTTGGTCTCAGTGCCGTTGATCCCAACTTTGTGGTGGCTCGTGTGTGGCAATACAGCGTCAGTGTCCAGCGAGAGTTGCGCCGTGGGATTCTCCTAGAAGTGGCATATGTTGGGAACCAGGGACGACATTTGGTCCGACAGCCCAATATCAATGTCCCAACCTTCGCAATAGCCGCTGCTAATGTTGGGAAAACGACGAACCAGGAGCGCCCCTTCCTCGGATACACTGATATTAGCCAGTTTCGAAGCGATGCCGACTCCAAATACAATGCCCTTCAGGTCTATGCGACCAAGCGCAAAGGGAACCTGACGGCCACGGCCAGTTATACGTATTCCAAGGCATCAGGCGACGCGAGTGGTATTAATGACAATCCCGAGCCTGAATGTCCGTTTACCTGTCAGCTTGCAAGCGGTGAAATAGTAAGCTGGCAAAAATTCTATTACGGACCGCTGGGGTTCGACCGGCGGCACATCTTCGTGGCTACCTATTCTTATGACTTTCCCTTCTTCCGGAATCTGAAGGGCGCCGGACGCCAGATTCTCACCGGCTGGGAACTCAGCGGCATCACGCGGGTCCAATCCGGCGCGCCGCTAACCGTTTCAGGTACTCAAACGATTGGGCCATCCGGGTCTGGGGTCACAGCTTTCACGCGCCGCGCTAATATCGTCGCAGGGGTGCCGCTTTATTCCGGATACACCTGCCCGGCCGGAAAAAAGTGCTGGTTCAATCCGGCGGCTTTCGTTCAGGAGCCGAATAGCTCAGCGGGGACTACTCCGGTAGGCAACATTATCGGGCCAGGGTATTACGCCTGGGATGTATCTTTACGCAAGAGCTTCAAGTTGCCTCGAGAGGGCATGAGCCTGGCCTTTCAGGCTGATGCATTCAACGTTTTCAATCGAACCAATTGGGGCAATCCAGGCACGAGCGTTACCGGCGGTGGCTTTGGGCAAATTAGTGGGACCAATCCTCCGCGTAACGTTCAGTTCGGGGTGAGATTTACTTTCTAGCTTTAGGCAATCAAACCTCAATGGCGCGCCTCGGCGCGTGATCCGCGTGATCACCGCCGGCGGAGAGGCTGTGCTAAATTACCTCACAGTTTAGAAAGTTTTTGATTATCAACGGAAAGAGAACCCTCGTCTCTTCGTTTACTTTGGCGCGGCAAACTACATCGCGGATGTTTATCTCAACGGCGAGGCGCGACCGCATCGGCTGACCGAGGGCCCGGGACGATACCTGTGGGATCTCTCGCTGCGCAAACGAATTTCTGTCGGCGAGAAAATCAATCTACAATTTCAGGCGGACTTCAACGCTTTAAATAGATAAGCTTGAGTCTACGAACTTCATGAGCGCGAATAGTTGAAAAGAGCGAGTCTCTAACGCCAGTCAGGGCAAGCCGAAAAGTTTCCTTTTTTTGCGTTTGTGATCCATGATTGAGCCTCAGGAAAAGTAGGC
>WNGL01002223.1_pt1 | contig 27021 bp, 16 predicted proteins | sample 5400591 | NCBI WGS metagenome assembly WNGL01 (sample SAMN13153377, study PRJNA577476) | soil metagenome | isolation source: 80 cm soil or saprolite under Garry oak tree replicate 1 | place: USA:California | collected 2016-06-15 | reverse complement strand
CACGGCTGCCATTCGGCGAATGTGTCTGGCAATTGTGCATCGCGGGCCAGACGACGAAGGCATCTTCGTAAAAGAGGGCGTTGGTCTGGGCATGCGGCGCCTCAGCGTCATTGACCTCGCCGGCGGCCATCAGCCGATATTCAATGAAGATCGAACCGTTTGGGTCGTTTTCAATGGCGAAATCTACAACTTCCCGGAGTTGCGCAGGGAACTTGAAGGCCGCGGCCATCGGTTTTATACCCATACCGACACCGAGGCCATTGTTCACCTGTACGAAGACTTTGGGGCAGAATGCGTCCACAAGCTGCGCGGGATGTTTGCCTTTGCGCTTTATGACAAACGCAACCGGCGACTGCTGATGGCTCGCGATCGACTGGGCAAAAAGCCGCTGCACTATGCCTACGTCAATGGACGCCTGCTGTTCGGGTCGGAGATCAAATCAATCCTCGCGGTTGCCCCGGAACTGGCAGAGGTGAATCAGACAGCTCTGCTCCAGTATTTTTATTTCGGATATATACCCGACCCACTCACCGCATTCGCGCCCATCCAGAAGTTGCCGCCGGGGTACATTCTCGAATTCGAAGGCGGGCGGGTTTCGACCCGGCCTTATTGGGACCTGCCTGCCTACGGCACGCATCAGCCGAAGAATGAAGATGAATGCCTGGAGGAGATGGAAGAACGGCTGGCGGAAGCCGTGCGTATCCGCCTGATCGCCGACGTGCCGCTAGGCGCATTGCTGAGCGGAGGAACGGATTCCTCGACCGTCGTCGCCTTGATGGCTCGCGCCAGCTCCCGGCCGGTAAAGACATTTTCTATCGGGTTTCAGCATTCGGACTTTGATGAAGCACGCTACGCGCGGATGGTTGCGGAAAAGTTTGGCACCGAGCATCAGGAATTGGTGCTCGAGCCGAATGTGGTCGAGACAGTCGAAACTCTGACCCATTCGCTGGAAGAGCCGTTTGGCGACTCTTCCATGCTACCCACGTATTACGTTTCGTGTCTGGCACGGAAATACGTGACGGTCGCGCTGTCCGGCGATGGGGGGGACGAGCTTTTTGCAGGCTACGAGCGCTACCGCATCCATTTGCACGAAAGGTCGTTCCCGTGGATTCCGTCCGTTGCCGGCAAATGGTATCGGGAGCATGTGCACAACCGTCTCCCGCATGGTTTGCGCGGACGTAATTACGCGTACAGCATTTCCCTGCCTTGGGACGAGCGCTACATCGAAGGAGTTACGCTCAAAGTGTTCCAGAGGGAGATGGGGTTAATGGCCGCTGATTTTGTGGCTTCAGCGCAAAGGGATGGCGATCCGCTGAACATCTTTCGGGACTATATCCGCAAGGCTCCGGCGCACGATCAGGTCAGCCGGATTCTTTACCTCGATACTAAGACTTATCTGCCTGGCGACATCCTGACCAAAGTCGACCGCATGAGCATGGCAAGCTCGCTGGAGGCACGAGTTCCACTGCTGGACCACGTATTTGTGGAGTGGGTTACCGGGCTGCCTATAAAGTGGAAGATGCGCGGCGGTGATCAGAAATACCTTTTGAAAAAGCTAGCCGAACGGGTGGGTGTGCCGCGGGAAGTGCTTCATCGGCCCAAGCAAGGCTTTGCCTTGCCGCTGGTCCACTGGATGCGGAACGAGTTGAAGGACTTGATCCACACGGTTCTGTTGGAGCCTCGGACCTTACAGCGCGGATACTTCAACCCGGGTGCGGTTCGCAGACTGCTTCATGACCACTTCGAGGCAGGGCGCGACCAGTCCGCGCGCATCTGGCGACTGCTTATGCTGGAACTCTGGCAGCGCAATTTTGTCGAGAGCTTCCGCAGTAACGATTTTACTCAGCAATTGGATCATGCCACTGCGCTGCGTGGTGAAATTGGATGACTCAACCATCTGAGGCTGAGGACGACTCGCAGGACTCCGGCGCTCATGAAGACGGCACCGGGCTCCATGAATTGCCCGGCGTCTTTCTGATGACTAATAGCTTTGAAACCGGCGGGAGCGAACGCCAGTTCAGGGCCCTCGCCGAGTGTCTTGATGGAAAACGTTACCGTGTGCAACTTGGTTGCATCATGCAGGAAGGCGGGTTCCGGCAAGGATTGGGTGAGGTTCCTGAATTTCCCCTGGCCGGGAGCCTCTACAACTTGCAGTCGTGGCGGACGCGTTTGCGGCTCGCGCGGTACCTGCGGCGTCATCAGATTGCCATCGCCCACGCCTTTGATTTCTATACCAACCTCACCTTGATTCCCGCTGCACGGTTCGCACGAGTACCGGTGGTGATCGGAAGCCAGCGGCAGTTGGGCGACCTGTTATCGCGGGGCAAGTCGCACGCGCAAGCCGCCGTTTTGCGCTGGTGCGATGCAGTGGTCTGTAATTCGAGAGCGGCCTTAGATGGGTTGATTCGACAAGGTGTGCCAGAGAGCCGTTTAGTAGTTATTCGCAATGGGCTGCCGACATCGGCATTCGCGGCCTACACGCCGGCTCTTCCGCGTGTCGCCGGAGTGATTCGCGTTGTCATGGTTGCCCGCATGAACGCATGGTCGAAGAACCACAGGCTGTTGCTGCGCGCCGCGGCTCGGTTGCGTAATCGCGTGCCGAACCTGCACTTTCTTATGGTGGGAGATGGACCGCTTCGGCCGGAATTGGAGCGAGAAGCGGAGATGCTCGGCATCCGCGATCGAATCGAATTCTTGGGCGATCGGCGTGACATTCCGGCGGTACTCGCATCCGCCGATATTTCGGTTTTGCCTTCCGGTTCTGAGAGTTTTTCCAATGCCATCCTCGAATCGATGGCGGCAGGACTGCCGGTCGTCGCGTGCCGGTTGGGTGGCAATCCTGAGCTGGTCAGCGAAAAAACAGGAATTTTGATCGAGCCCAACAATAATAATAATGAAGAGGATCTGGCGGAAGCAATCGAGCGGCTAGCGCACAGTCCTGCGACGCGGGCAGAGATGGGCCGGATGGCGCGGGAAGTCGCGTCGTCCAACTTCACTATCGGCGAAATGCGAAGCCGTCATCAGGAGCTCTACTCGGAACTGCTCGACAAAAAGAAGTGGCGGCCGAGGAGAGCTTTGTCACCGCTGCCTCTACCGGGCCATAAGCGTTTGCGTATCGCATTGGTGGCCGCTTCTTTGAGATACGTCGGCGGGCAATCGGTACAGGCCGATTTGCTGCTGCGGAACTGGCGAGAGGATCCTGGCGTCGAGGCGAAATTAATTCCCATCGATCCGCCTTTGCCGCGCGTTCTTGCGTGGGTGGAGCGCATTCCCGGGCTGCGCACCATGGTGAGAGAGCCGTTTTATGTTTGGGCCTTGTGGCGAGGTTTGAAGAACGTTAACGTTGCGCACATTTTCTCTGCATCGTACTCCTCGTTTCTAATCGCGCCTGCTCCTGCATGGTTAATTGCTCGTCTGCGCGGGGCGAAATCCCTAATTCATTATCACAGCGGGGAGGCTCGAGACCACCTTCGTACATCTCCTAGCGCGCGCTATATACTCCGGCGGGCAGACCAGTTGGCGGTCCCTTCAGGGTACCTGGTAGACGTGTTTCGCGAATTCGGTCTCGAGGCCTCGGCTGTGCCGAACATTGTGGACCTGTCACAGTTCTCATTTCGCCTGCGCTCGCCCTTGCGTCCGCACCTGGTGTGTACCAGAGGATTTCACCCGTACTACGCGGTGGATGTTGTAGTGCGTGCTTTCGCGGAAGTCCGGAGCGTGTTCCCGGAAGCGCAGTTAGATCTTGTCGGACAAGGGCCGATGGAGGAGCAGATTCGGGCGCTTGTACGTGAACTGAATCTGCAGGGCGTCAATTTCTGCGGGGTGGCATCACGTGGGACAATTGGGCGGTACTACGATGATGCGGATATCTTTATTAATGGGTCTTGCCTGGACAACATGCCGGTATCTGTGATGGAAGCCTTCGCATGTGGAACCCCCGTGGTGACTACGGCGCCGGAAGGGATGCGCTATCTAGTCGAGCATGAACGCACCGGATTGCTTTCCCCGCCGGGAAATGCTCATGCATTGGCGCAGAACGTTTTACGGCTTCTGAACAATCCCACATTGGCGTCACAGCTAGCGCGCCAAGCCTATGAGGAGTCTCAGCGTTTCGCCTGGCAAATTGTCCGCGAACAGTGGCTTGAGATCTACCGGGGCACAGTATCGAATGAAGGGGAGGCTGCTCGCGAACTGTTGACAGTTTCCAGAAGTTCGCGCGAATAGGCATGAGTTCAGCTTCGTCAGGAACTTTGACCGAATCCGAGCGCGGCACAAGTCGCGGTAATCGGCGACTGTGGTTGTGGCTCGTTCTGCTGTTCCCGCTGGCGATCGTGGCGGTATTGCGATGGGGAGCCTTATTACTGATCTCGAGCGATCCACTGCCGGTGCAGGTGAATGCCGCGATCGTGTTGCAGGGCTCCATTGCCGGGCAGATTGCCAGGATCCGTGGCGCGATGACGCTCTTGAAACAGGGCCGGGCTGAGCGTATGGCGCTGAGCCTACCGAAAGAGTCGTATTGGGGCGAAGCGGTGGCGCCCGCGGCGCGCCATTATCTGGAAAAGAATTATGGTCCTGACCTGGCCAGTCGTGTAGATTTCTGCGAGACCGGACCCGGCGTCGATTCGACCGAGCAGGAGGCGGACGCACTCAGTTCATGTATTCACGAGCACGGATGGAAAACAATTGCGATCGTAACCTCGAATTATCACAGCCGGCGTGCTGGCATCATTTGGAGGAAGACGCTTCCAAAGCAGGAGCCCGCGGTCCGGTTGTGGATTGAGGGCGTGCCCGATCCTGAGTTCCAGCCTCGAGGTTGGTGGCACGAGAGGCTGTCGGCGAAAATCTGGTACATGGAAAGCACCAAGCTCGTTTGGACCTGCTTGTTCGGATAACCAGCTACACGCTAGATGTGACGCGAGCCTCGCGATTTTCAATTCCGCCTCGGATCTCTCCTTCCAAGCAAGCACGATACCAAAGCTCCAAGTTCAGCAGGCGCCAGATGCGGTCGTAATGATCGCGATACTTCGCCCGATGCTCGCGAAAGAGCCTTTCGAGGGCAGAGCGCTTGAAGAGGCCTCGTTCCAGGCTGCGCGGCTCGAGCAGCATGCGCTCGATAACGTCCAACTGCGGCCCGGCCAGCCAGCCGCTCCAAGGTGTTGGGAAGCCCAGCTTGGGACGATAAATAATCGAGTCTGGCAGCAGGCCTGCCATGGCTTTCTTCAGGATTCGCTTGCCAGACATACCTCGGATTTGCACGCTGGCCGGAACGCGCATGGCCCACTCGACCAGAACGTGATCCAGAAAAGGCACACGACTTTCGATCGAGGTGGCCATACTCATGTTGTCTTGCTTCATAAGCAGTTCGACGAGGTAAGTCTTGATGTCGGTGTAGAGCAGCCTTTGCAAAACCTCTCCGGAAGACTGGTCCCAATAGTCCAGCACGTGGTGGTAGGCCGCACCCTGCGTAAATTCGTGGGCTAGCTCCGCGGTGAGCAGCTCCGTTTGATCTCTTTCGCTGAACGCAGAAAAGAAATTATCGAAGTAGAACGAAGCCCAAGACTCCCCGTCCAGACCGAGGAAGGTATGCGAGAGCTTGCGGCGCACGGTAGCGTTGATCCAGTTTGATTCTGCGATCGCGCCGCGAATTCCTCGGCGCGCGAGGCCGGGAATGATTCCCCGGTAAATGCGGTCCCATGCAGTGTTCTTCAACGTGAACGCATAACGCGAATAACCGGCCAGGGTTTCGTCACTCCCTTCGCCGGTCAGTACCACTTTCACCCGCTCGCGCGCGAGCTGAGCGACGAAATACAGTGAGACGCTGGAAGGCCAGACGATAGGTTCGTCTTCGTGCCAGATGAGTTGCGGAAGCGCGTCGAAGAAATCTTGGCAGCCAACGAATACTTCGTGGTGAATCGAGCTGATGTGCTTCGCGACGGCGCGGGCGTAAGGAAGCTCGCTATAGGCGTCCTCCTTGTACCCGACCGAAAACGTCTCGACCGGCTCGCCCCGTAACTTGGTCATCAGGGCAGCGACTGCGCTGGAGTCTAATCCGCCGCTCAAGAAGACACCTAGGGGAACGTCGCTCATCAGGTGGCTGTTGACGGCGCCTTCGAGCAGTTCACGGTACGAATTGACGTAATAAGATTCGTCTTTCGCGGGTTCATCGGCTACGGGCTCGAGATCCCAGTACTGCTCGATGCGCAGCTCGCCTGCTTCGTTCACTTCCAACCAGTGGCCGGGCATCAGCTTGCGAATGCGGCTATAGAACGTGTCGGCGCCGGAGAGATAGCCAAACGCAAGGTATTCTGGGAGTCCGGCGCGGTTGAATTCCGGGCGAACTTCCGGGTGGGCAAGCAGAACCTTGATTTCTGATCCGAACAGAAAGGTGTCGGCGCTCATGCGGTAGTACAACGGCTTGATGCCTAGCCGGTCCCGGGCGATGAACAGGCGCTTCTGCTTGGTGTCCCAGATGGCGAAGGCGAACATGCCGCGCAAATGCTGGACGCAGTCTTTCCCGTATTCCTCATACAGATGAATGATGGTTTCAGTATCGCTGTGAGTGCGGTAGGAGTGTCCACGGGCGATCAGTGGTTCGCGCAGAGATTGGTGGTTGTAGATTTCGCCATTGAAGACGATCCAGAGAGAGCCGTCCTCGTTGCTCATGGGCTGGTGGCCGGTGGCGAGATCCACGATGCTGAGCCGGCGCATGCCGATGCCGATGCGATCCTGCGTATAGATCCCCTCGTCGTCCGGCCCGCGATGGGCCATCACGTCACACATCTGGCGCAGGATCGCTGGATTAGCTTGCGCGTTTTTCTTAAGCTCGAGGAGTCCAGCTATTCCACACATTCTGTTTTGTCCATCTCATCGTGGCTTACAGCACAGGATCAAGGCGCTCGAACTTGGTTTCGAGGACTTGCTCGAGTGCGGTGCTGTCGGAGGAGAATGTTTTCAGCTTACCTCGCTCATACAAGCATTCGAATCTTTCCACCGGTCGCGAGTGAGACACGACCGCGGTGCCATGCCATCGGGCTACGCTGCCCGCAACCAGTATAAGGTGCGACAAGCGCCCGTGTTCCAAGCGGCAATACAGGAATTGCGCGTCGCTCGTCCAAAGGCCGTGAGTCCAGCTTTCAGCTGTCGCGGCGTAGGCGTAGAAGAAAAGATGTGTTGCGTCGGCTGCCTCATAACGGTAGGCACGCAGGCGCGCGTTTTCGGTGATATCCGCCATGCGCCCAGGGTTCGCGTCCGCCTTATGGCACACCAGCATGACTGCGCATTCGGCGGGAAGTGCAATGCTGGTGCTAATCCGTGCCATGGGCGCGGGCTCCTTGATTCCGTATGCGGGTGAATACAGACCCGAGCCCATTTCCATCCGCCAAGGCGAGTCTTGAGCCTTCAACAGAGCAAGGCGGAAGCTATCGCCAGGCGCTGATTGACCTGAGGCGGGCAAGGCGATCAGTGCCCCGGCCTCTTCTCTGACTTGCAAGTTGGGTGCGAAATGCCAAAAGGTTTCGAGCAGATGCAGGCCTTGGCCCTCGGCCAGATCTCGAATCATCCAGACACCGGAATTAATGCGTAGGGTGGTGCGGCGGTGGCGGACGGGTTCGGCCAAGCGACAGTAGCCGTCATGGGTACCAACAAACAGGTCAAAAGTTTCTCCGCTGACCCAGCGCTCTGTTTTCACGTTTGGAATCGATGTCCAAGCAAACGGCCCCGCCGGCAGAGCTTGGTCCAAGCCATCTACACAAAGCGTGTTGTGAGCGCTGGTGGCACGGAACAAAGCGCGATCATCGGGATCGGAAATGTAACTGCCGGTGCCGGGATCGATGAGGTAGGGTCGTCCGTTCACACTGAAGCGCACACTTAAGGCATCGGCGTGTCCGTGACCGCATCGGCCGGTACCTTGTGGACCGGCGTCGATCATCATCTGTTGCGGGCATGGATCCGCGCCGGCCAGAACATAGATTCCATCGAAGCTTCTCGAGCGGATATCACGTGGGGGCCGCGGTTTTGCGAAAAGTTCGACAGCATGATCCCCAAACAGCCAGATTGCTTCTTCGGTCAAAGTTGCTGCCGCAGTGATGCGCTCTTCGCCGTAGATGGCGGCTCCCAGGGCCAAGGGATCGGTCATGTGCTCCGGGCGATTACGGCGGGAATTGAATAGGCGCCCGCCATCGTCATCGCCGAAACCTTCGGTTGGGCCGGCTTGTGAGAGGGCTTCAACGACGTCGAGCATCTTTTCAACCACCGTATCGAACTCGGCGGGGATAGCCGTTCCGTTGCGGGCAGCGAGGACGCGAGCGTGCAGGAAGAAGTCAAGCGCGTACACGTGATAGTACAACGCCTGCTCGAAGTAAACGCCTTCTGGCCTCACTTGGTGTTTGGCTTCACGCAAAAGAATTTTCCATCCTTTGTCGCGCCAGCGATCAGCATCGGCGAGTTGCGGACAGAGCATCCCAATGAAAAACAAACCGAGGCCTTCTCCGAGCAAATGAGTGTTGGGCGAAAAATACGTGGAGAGGTAGAGCTCGATATAGCGCGCGGTCAGCCACAGCCCGCTAACCAGGTCGTCGCGGAACGAAGCCGGGACACGGCCGGCGCCGGCGTCGGCATCACCGATCAGGTTCCGAATCCAAAGCCAGGACAAACTGCGGAAGGCAACCTCCAGGGCACTGCCCCAGTTGATGCCGATCGGATAAGGGTTCGATCGCTGCCAGCCATACCAGTGATCTGATAACTCGGTGAGATAGCGCGTGTCCTGGGTCAAGCACCAGGCCTTGGCCAGTGTCACGAGATGCTGGTGACGGTTCAGTTCCCACGTGACCTTGTGGTCGCCGACTTCGCTGAAGTCAAGAAAACGTACTTTGTACCAGGGCTTCAGGGGGGCGCGCTTTCCGTGGACGGCGTCGAAGTGCCAGTCGATCTGCGGACCGTAATCTAGTTTTTCGTAGCCGAGGAGGCTAAAGCGATGCCGGCAGATGTCATCCGCATCGACGATGATTTGTTCGACTTCAGAGGGTAAGTATTTGCGGAGCAGGGCTGCGCGCCCCACTAATTGATCCGGTGAAAAGAAGAATTTGGGCGAACGCGTGGCGGCGCCGAGAGGAGGCCCGGTAAACCGATAGCCTGCCCGGTATCGAACTAGGTCAATTCGTTTGCTGATTTCCTGCGCCACACGGGTGCGCAGCTCATCCCCGCTCATCTGGGAGCCGCGGCGCCAAGTTTTCTGCCATCTGGAGGTCACGAATTTTCTAATCTTACACTTGGATTGGTCGGTAGCGGTGCCTACCTACTCGCGGAATCCTGGACAGCAGGAGCACGCAGGACAGGCAATGCACGATTTGCAACTGCCTTGAGTTCCAGGTACTTGCAATCGTAAGGGAAAAGGTTTGGTCACCAGATTGCCTTTGGATGGAAAAGGTTTTTCCACTTATTTCCCTCGTTCGCGAAACCAGAAACCGGCCAGAATTATGCTCCTAAGTACCTGAAATAAAGGCAAATACGAACTGGTGGCGAGCTTGTTACGAAGGTTATGGAAGTCGGCTTGCACCCAACGTCTTAGCAATTGCTATAGTGGGGGATCAGAATCTTGGCCGCGAGGTGCTAGCGCTTGAGTCTCTCAATCAGCATTTTTGGGCTGGGCTATGTAGGCTCAGTTTCGGCAGCCTGCTTTGCCTCCATGGGCCATCGTGTGATGGGTGTGGACGTGAGTCGCGCCAAGGTCGAGATGCTCGAGAGCGGCCGTAGTCCGATCGTCGAAGCCCGTATGAACGACATAGTGGCCGAATACCACAAGTCCTGCCTGCTGCACGCCACCACCGATCCTGCCGAGGCTGTGTTGGGCTCGGACCTCTCTTTCATCTGCGTGGGCACGCCGAGTCTTCGCAATGGCAAGCTGGACCTGGGCCATATTGAAAATGTTGCGCGCGAGATCGGCGCCGCGTTAAGACAGAAAAGCACGCATCACGTAGTCGTGCTGCGAAGCACGGTTTTGCCGGGGACCACCGAGTCGGTGCTCCTGCCTATTTTAGAAAAAGAGAGCGGCAGGAAAGCCGGCATAGATTTCAGCGTCTGCTACAACCCGGAATTCATGCGCGAAGGCAGCGCCGTGGCCGACTTTCTCCAGCCTCCATACACCATTCTTGGCTCGCAGGATCCCAGGCATCTCGAGCCGCTGCGCGAGCTTTATAAGAACACGCCGGGCAAAGTGTTCGAGACGAGCATCACCGTTGCTGAGATGGTGAAGTATCTGTCGAACGCATTTCATGCCGTGAAGGTTACGTTCGCTAATGAGATGGGTACGCTGTGCAAACACCTGGGTGTGGATGCGCAGGCTGTCACCGAAATTTTTACTTCTGATACGCGGCTGAACATTTCTCCAGCGTACCTCGCGCCTGGGTTTGCGTTTGGCGGTTCTTGCCTGCCTAAGGATGTTCGAGCGCTCACTTATCGCGCCAAGGAATTGGATTTGAAGCTGCCGCTGCTGGAATCGCTGTTGCTCAGCAATGCTGAGCACGTTGACCGCGCGCTTGAGGCGGTGATGCGCACAGGAAAAAAGAGAATCGCACAGTTGGGTTTGAGCTTCAAGGCAGGGACCGACGATCTGCGCGAGAGCCCGCAGGTGCAGCTTATCAAGCGGCTGTTGGGCGAAGGGTACAATGTGCGGATTTGGGACAAGGACGTTTCCCTGGGGCGACTGGCTGGTTCCAATCGCCAGTACATCGAAGAAGTGATTCCCCACATTGGGTCGCTACTGACCACCGATCTCGTCGAAGCACTGCGCGAGGCTGATGTCGTGATCATCGGCAACAAGTCGGTGGACAAAGACGAGTTATCGCAGCATCTGCGGGCTCGGCAAATCGTGATCGATCTCGTACATCTCGACAAGTCTCGCCGGCCAGACACGGTTGCTGCTTACGAAGGTATTTGCTGGTAATTTACAAATGAACTCCGTGCAAACGAACCCCGTGCAAAGGAACCCCGTGCAAAGGAACCCGTGACCACGTTGAAGTGTAATCTGCTGGATCTCAAGGCGGTGAACTGGGGGCTGCTCGACAGTTTCGGGGATCGAACCATTTTTCAAACCCGGGAGTGGCTCAACTTCGTTGCTGAGACCCAAGGCGCCACTCCAGTCATCGCAGAGATTCAGGATGGCAGCAAGGTGGTCGGATATTTTTCCGGTCTGACTTTCACGCGAATGGGCCTCAAAATCCTCGGCAGTTCGTTTCCTGGATGGACGACACCTTACATCGGGTTCAATTTGCTGGCGGGAATCTCACGCGCCGACGCGTTGGCTGCCGTCGAAAAAATGGCGTGGGAGACCCTGAAGTGTCTGCACATGGAAGTTTCCGATCCCGATTTCACCGTGGAAGATGGCCAGCAACTGGGATTTAATTGCGAGTTCTACACGTCCTATCGCACCGATCTGACCCAGCCTGAAGAAAAACTATTCAACAACATGGATAGCGCTTGCCGTCGCTGTGTTCGGAAAGCGGAGAAGAGCGGCGTGGTCATCGAAGAAGCCCACGATCTCACTTTCGCTGATGAATACTACGAGCAACTGAAAGACGTCTTCGCCAAGCAGGGCCTGGTTCCGACCTATAAGGTCGACCGCGTACGCGCCCTGCTGAAGAACCTGGAGCCCACCGGGCGCGTTTTGCTGGTGCGCGCGCGCGATCCGGAAGGCAAGTGCATCGCCACCGGAATTTTCCCAGGGTTCAACAAGATTGCCGAGTTCTGGGGCAATGCCAGCTTCCGCTCCAGTCAAATTTTTCGTCCCAACGAGGCGATCCAGTGGTACGTCATGCGCTACTGGAAGAAATGTGGCGTCGAGGTGTACGACTGGGGCGGCGAAGGTACCTACAAAGAGAAATACGGGTGCACGGTTCATCGTGTGCCCTGGTTCACCAAGTCGCGCTACCAACTGGTTTCCACACTGCGCAATGAGGCCCGGAACATGTATGCCCGCAAGCAGCGGTTTCTGGGATGGCTACAAGGAGAGCGCGGCCAGCGCAAGGACGACAGCAGAGTTGAGGAGAAGGTCGGATGATCATTCAGCGGGGATTCAAGCACTTGTCGCGAGTCAGCGACGTCTTATTCCGCAGACTTAAGTTGGAGCGAGAAATCACTATTTTCCCGGATGATGTATTTCTGACTTCCTATCCGCGCTCAGGCAATACTTGGAGCCGTTTTCTGTTGGGCAACTTGGTGTATCAAAGCGACCCGATGACCTTTCTTAATCTCGAGCGGCGCATCCCCGATATGTATGTACACTCGGACCGCGAGATGCGAAACCTCAAACGCCCGCGCATGATCAAGAGCCATGAGTGTTTCGATCCCCGCTACAAGAAGGTCCTTTATATCGTTCGAGACCCACGAGACGTTGCCGTCTCGAACTACCATTGGGAAATGAAAAAAGGTTCTTTCAACGACCGCTTTCCAATTGAAGGATTCATTCCGAAATGGATAGAATCTTATTACTGGCCGAGGCTGGGCTCTTGGGGCGATCACATCACTGGCTGGCTCGCCACCCGCGAAGGCCATCCCAATTTCATTATGATTCGGTATGAAGAACTCCAGGCAAATCCCACTCGTGAGTTGGCAAGAGCTGCGCGGCTGCTCGAGGTTGATCCCACTCCAGAGGTGTTGCGTAGAGCAGTGGAACTAAGTTCGGCCGATCGCATGCGGCAGATGGAACAAGACCAGGGGCGAAAGTGGGTGCAGACCAAGTACACTCGACAGGACAAGCCATTTGTGCGCAAGGGGTCGTCAGGGAACTGGAAATCGGTGTTGCCAGCGGAATCCGTTGCGCTGATCGAAGCGATTTGGGGGCACTTAATGATCAGGTTGGGGTACGAGCTAAGCGCTCCTGCCCGCAGTGCCCAGCCGGCAACTACTACGCCTGTGGGCAGCTAGGTGGTACTTCTTTGCTCCCACGGGATACGCGCCCGCACCTCAATAATTCCGAGGAAGCCCATCTCCGTCTGCTCGCGTGAAGTGAAACCGTGACTTCGTCTGTTCGAACGGTTGGAGCTGAGCAGCCAATTGTTTCGAAAGTGCAAGAATGAAGTTTGATTCCGCTTGTAGAAAGCCTGCATCCTTCAATGCCCGGCGCCACGAGTTATGACTCTGGTTAGAAACGATCAGCTCCATTCCCTGATCTTCCAATACGTCCGCAGCCGCGCGAACCACGGCGAGAGCATCGTCGGGCAACGACCAGCAATCGACGATCGAACCTACCCGCATCGTGCCATATTTCGGATCTCTGCGTCGCTCGGCGACGACTGCCCAGCCCACATCAATTCCATCGCGACTCACCTTTAGACGGGTGAAATGTGTGTCCGAGGCAGGATAGAGTGTTTGTAGGGTCCCGCTGTCCCGCACGGCGGTCATCGCGTAGGCGTCCTCTGCCCGGTTCCAGAGCGAATCGGACCACTCAGAGAATTCTCTGACCTCTGCAACCCTATAGTGCGTCAGCCGTAGGGCGCGGATTCGCGAGCTAAGGCGGTGCATCTTTAGCGCGGCCCACCCTACACCTGTGTAAGCTGCCAGGTCCATTGCCAAACTGAGCATGGACGACCTGCGCAAGGCGTGGACCTCTTTTAAGAACCGATATGCATTGACGATCCGAAAGTAGAAGGGAACTGCGCAGTGGTTCCAACCCAGGCCTACCAGCATTTTGGGCAAAGGTCTATCGTAGCCGCCCATGCCCAGGCAATAGAGCAGGGGAGATCGTTGCATGGCATCTCGCAACAGCAAGGCTCCGACCGGAGCATAAGACTTGTTGATGATTCCTTCGGAAAGAGGATGGTGGTAATACCCAATGGACCGCACAGTTCCGTCTGGAAAAAGGAAATTCTGTCGCTTAAGAGCGTACCCTCCACGAACCACGCCGCCGTCCACTGCCACAAAATATTCGTTGTAGAGAGAGTCGTTAGCTGTCGGAGGCAGCCATTGCGGAAGTGCGTACCTATAGAAGACCAGATCGGGTTCCGCGCCCGCGGCCTGTAATCGCCGGTTAAACTCGTTAACTGCCGGCTGGTGTTCCTCCCGATAGGGCTGGATTATGATAGCCAAGACTAACTCGGCGTAACTTGAGGTTTGCTTTCTATGAGTCTGGTAACGTCGCCGATACTCTTCATTTGCTCGATTTCTTCGGGCGATAATTGCAAATGAAATTTTTCCTCAATGGCGAGTACCAGGTTGAGGTGCTGGGTCGAGTCCCATGCCTCGATGGTTTCCGGCGAAGAAGCGGCATCGATGCGGTTTTGTGGAACATCGAAAAGATCGGATGCAATTCCTCGGATCTGTTCAAAGACGCTCAGTGTCAATGCAGCCCTCCATTTATCGCTGAGATATGGATCCACTCAGGGCAGGCGATCTTACTTTGGGCCAGATCGAGTACCCATTGGGATCCCTCGCCATTTTGGTGTGCGAGTTCAAAACCATGTTGCCGGTAAAATTCGCGTGCCGGAGCATTTTTCTTAGTGGGGAGAAACCAGCCAGTCAATCGTTGCCGTCCGCGAATGGCTGCGCTCCCCGCCAAATAGGACAAAAATGCCGTCTCCACGGTCCGGCCAATGACTCGACAGCTCAGCAGGAAAGTATCGATTTCGCATTGCTCCTGATCGTCACGAGTGATCGCAACCCCGACTAGGCCGTGGTCCCCGAACCGATCTCGCACATGAATGGACATGACTTGCCAACCCGAGCGTGATGCGATTTCCGCCACCTGCTGCTCTGAATATCGGCGCGTGGTCAAGTTGAATTGATTGGTTTTCTGCGTGAGCTGAGCGATTCGGGCTAAGGTGGCCGGCACAGCTGGTGCGATCTCGGCTTCCTGCTGAAGAAAACGATAAAAGTCCTCCTTTGATTGGAAGCTTTGCTCTGACTGCGCCCGCTTGCGCTGGTATGAATAAAACGTGGTGCGCTGCTGATCTTCCGCCGAAAGAGTGAGACGTTCGAAAACAGGGGAATCGCGCAGGGTGGCAGCGTACTCGAGAGGATTTTCCGGTAGATCAATTACCATGACCTCCGGAAGGGCCGCACGAACTTGTTCCCGCTCGAAGCGATTGTCGTCCAGAAAAGCCAGGCTGTCGATCCCGATGTTCAGTTCGGAAGCGATTTCGTGCAGACCCTGCACTTTATCGTTCCAACTGATACGCATGGCGGCGAAGTGCTCGGGGCGAAGCAGCATACCCGAGTGTCTCTCCAGTACCTCCTTGGCATCCTCAGGGTTGTTCTTGCTGCAGATGGCCAGAAGGATTCCTTTATTGGTCAGGTCTAACATGGCGCGTTGCAGCGCCTGATATGCCGCGCCGGGGTATTCAGCGCCGAGCTTGATGCCGGTGATTCCATCCTCGCCAACGATGCCACCCCAGAGAGTGTTGTCCAGATCGACCACCAAGGCCTTGGCCGTTCTGCCCGCGAGGGGCACAAGGAAACGAAGCCACTCGCTGGCTAGATGGACGAACTGGTCGGCCGCGATCGGCAATCGGGCCATCAGCCAATTGCGATCATCGTGCCAGCGGAGTCGCCCACGACGGGCGGCCAGAGCATCATAGTCGAGAATATACACGCCGCGGATCTCGCGGGCGCAACGGCGAACTTCCTGGTTAATGCGTTGGGTTACCTCTGCCAGGCTGGTCTCGCGCTGAGAATCCAAGACACCTAAGTTAGGGCGGAGAGGTTGTTCTAAGTTGTGGACGATGAAAGGCGCCTGGCTGCGTTCCCGCAAAGCACGCATCCAGCCCTGAAGGGTTCCCGACACGCGCCGTACCGCATCCTCAACTTCACCGGCCGACATGCCGGCATATTGATTCCAAAGGTCAGGAGCTATGTCGGCGGTCTGAACTGCTAGCACGACTGCATTGACTGCAGGACCATACACCAGGCTCTCCGGGTCGAGAATTTCCTGGGCGTATGCGTTGAAATTCCCCACGCTGACCGACAGATCAACACCCAGGCAAAAGGCGGCTGCCCGCAGCAATGGCAGTACCGGTTCCACAGTGAAGGAGCGCAGAATCGTTACGTGATAAGGAACCAGAGGAAGGCGGTCGCGGAGTCTCTCAAACCGGGAGGTCACAAACGCGGCAGTCGCTGGGCCAGCCTCAGTACGCCAGAGTTCCCCGAGAGCAATGGCAGCCTTGTCCGCGCAGTTCAGAGCGATTAGCCCATCAATTTCGCTGCGGAGAGTGGAAATTCTAAGGTCTGGGGCCATCGCTCAGCGCTCCAGATACTCAACCAGCAGCTTGTTCCTGGTATAGACCCAGGCAATTCGCCGCCCGCCAAAAGCGGCGGCCGGAAGAGGTGGACGCACGACCAACATGCGCTGAGAACGGCAACGATCCAATTGCGCTTCAAGCGATCCTACGATGTAGCAGACGTGGTGGATTCCTCCACCTTTATTGGCAAAGGACATCACCGGTGAATTTTCAGAAGCTGGTTCGACAAGCTCAAACAATGGGTCAGCCGACTCTTTACTCTGAAGGAATGTGACCCGCACTTCCTGGTTGGCGTCATGGACGATGACTCCGTCCCACTCAGCGTCGAGAGATTCCCGAAAACCCTGCACCGTTTGCTGAATCGAAGCCACAACAAAGCCGACATGATGAAAATGGCCTCGCGGCTCCCAGGAACGAGCTACGGAATCCTTGGCCTCCATCAATTTCTCTTCAGCTGACATGTCCTCACTCTCGAATAAGAATAAACCGGCGAACCCTCCATTTACGAGTTGCATTGTTACTTTAGAGAGGGTTGGCTCGCAATGAACGCAACCTCCAAATGTTATCCTTGGGTTGTGCTTCACACAACGATCGGTTCTCGGGAGTGGGGATCAGTTCTGGACGCCAAGCACATTACCGAGCGGGCAAAAAGTCCTGTGTTTGTAATGGGCTGCCATCGCTCTGGCACGAACCTTCTATATGATACTTTGCTCTCCGCCGGTGGGTTTGCGGTTTACAGCGGCTATTTGCCGGTACACAAGATTCTGATTCCGCGGTTCGGGCCCTTCCATAAACTAGAGAACCGCAAGAAAGCAGTAGCGGTATGGCTGCGAAGCAAGGGCTTCCGCAGATCGGATCTAGACCCCCAGAAGTTCAGCGAGCGGGTTCTCGGCGAATGCCGGAACGGCGGCGACTTCATTCGCATCACAATGGACGAGATCGCCCAGAATCAGGGTGTCAGCCGGTGGGCTGTATACGATCCCGATGCCGTTCTGCACGTCCCTCGCATCAAGGCCGACATTCCGGAGGCATTGTTCATACACATCATCCGCGATGGCCGGGACATTGCTCTTTCTTTGAATAAGATGGGTGGCTTCAGGCCATTTCCGTGGGCGGGGAAATCGAGGAACCTGTTGGCAACCGCGCTGTACTGGGAATGGATGGTCGGCAAAGGTCGCTACCATGGGCAGCAGATTCCAGGCGACTATATCGAGATCCATTATGAGGACTTGGTTGCTCATCCGCGGAGGACCCTAGCGACCCTAAGCAAGTTTCTCGATCACGATTTAGATTACGACCGGATTCAGCGCACGGGGTTGGGTCGTCTTCGGGAGTCGAATTCATCGTTTCTCGAGGATTCCAAGGAAGCCCAGCAGAATCCTGTGGATCGCTGGAAAAGCCGACTATCAGCCGAGGAAATAAACGCGCTGGAAGCTCTAGTTGGTGATCGCCTCGAAGAGTGTGGATACTTGCTAACCACACCAGAACGGAATAGAAATCTGCGGGCTCGACACCGCATCATGCGCAACTTCTATCCTGCCTTTCTGGATGCGAAAGTTTGGCTGCGCACACGGACTCTAGTCGGCAGATTTGCCGACCTGTCCGTATTAGAACTCACCTCGTAGATCCCTGAGCTGCAGGGTCAACATTTGCTCATACTGTTCGCGGGGCTCGCCCATCATGGTTTCGATTCGGAGAACATCATCTCTGCGGGAGCAGCAGCGGGCGGGATGGCCAGTTCATAACCTAGAGTTCGCATCAGCGGACCCCATCCGGCCTCAATTTCTGCGGCTGATTTCGTAGGCAATTCGTCGCGCCAGCCACCAGTTTTGGCCTTCCGTACGAACTTCTTGTCTGGTCGCGTCCCCTTAGTCAATTGCCACTGGTTGGCCTGGCTTCCTTCTAACTCGCGCATTCTTTCTGCAGAACTGAGCTCTACGGCCCGAGAAAGCCTCTCCGGTGTGGCGTCTACATTGAGGAACCCGGCCAACTTCGTTAACTCGCGTCTCGGATCTTCGAGCATGTCTTCGTAACGCAGTAGCAGAAATCTGCGGTTATGCCTCATCGCCAACCAGCTAGCCACGTTATCGTACCAACTGCCCCAGCGAGGGTCAGCAAGCAGCCCAGATCCGAAATTGCCACTCATGAATAAGGGCACGAATTCTTCGATTGGGCATGTGTCAGGCAGACTTCGCACCTTGATCGCGTAATGATAGGCGGACACGGTCACATCCCTTGGGTCACGCACAATATAGATCACGTTACGATAGCGAGGGTCGAAGCAGTCATGGCTTTTCAGCACTCTCGGTAAACGGCGCAGCTGCCGATCCGAAAAGATGTAGATTGAGGGAATCCGGTTCTCCACATTAGCAAATGTCACCGGCTCATCTTGGTAGATTAAGTTGCCGATGAGAAAGCGAGTCCAAGTATTGCCCGAACGCGGATAAGAGACGATAAACCGATCGTCTGGGTAGACTCTCATTTGCCTGCCCGCGGGATTACGAGCCAATGCGACATCCCTAACTTTCTTGAAATGTTCGACCAAGGCGCGAGCTTTGATCATCGAGAGTTATACTCCTGGTAAGCCGGAGTCGCTAAGAACCGAAATCTTGGCATTTCATCAGGCCTCATAAGATTTGTTTCCCGCTTGGGCTCGCATACACCTCGCATAAAGAATCATTGCCGCGCTGCGCTCGAGCACTCGGGAACAGACTCACGGTTAGATTTCCAATGCAAGTTGATAGAATTCTAAAGCAGCATCGGGTCTGCTCCAAGTCTCCAAAGTATGGGTCCTCGACTTCAAGGTTCCGATCGGAAGAGTCGGCATAGCAAGACATCATAAGAACTTTTGGTCGAGCCGAAGGATAACGAGCCAGGATTTCAACTAAATTTTTCAAATCCATTGCGAAAATGGTGTCCGCTTCGTCGATCATTTCTGGCGTGAGAAGCCGTGCGCGATGTTGCCCAAGGGAAACACCGAGTTCTTCGGCTGCAACCAAGGCCCGTGCGTCCGCAGGCTTTCCTGCCTGGGCGTGAAGTCCGGCGGAAATAACCCGGATGTGGCTCTGACCAAGCTCAGCTAGTTCCTTTCGAAACAGTGCCTCGCATAGCGCGCTTCGCATGATGTTACCGTGACAGACAAAGGCAAAGGAATGAGCGCCGGTGGAAACGCGTCTTCTTCTTTCGTTTGCTACGCCAAGGCTGTTGAGTAGTTTCATTTTCAGGTAGGTCGTTCGCCCCACATCTCCAAAGCTGCGAAACTTCTCAACTTTCTGGATCAATCTCGTTGGGGCAAGTTGCCTGAACAGCGCCTTGGCATCGGCTTTCAATAACCCCTTGACCGTACTGGCCATTTCCCGCAGACCAGGAATCGGGTCGGAAAACGACCAGATCGCATCCCGCACGGCGGGGTTCAAACAATCGGCTAGAAGATCGGCCATCGCTTTCCAACGCGAATCTTGACCTGACCTGACGGCCGAAGTCACCAGCAAACGATGGGTGCGTTCCAGATAGCCAGCAGTCCAACGCCAGCGGACGCCGACCGTGTAGCGTTCCGGAATCTTCGGTTCCTGTCCGTGCAAGAGTCTCCACTGGTAGACGGGGAACTGCAAGCCCGCTTGGAGCGGCAGGGATGTGGTCCCCCAAAACCGGCCATTTACTTCCATCAACGCGGCTGTGCCGTCGGCAGGGTTCTGCCGGAATTCGACCATGGCTACGCCTTCCCATTCCAGGGCGCCAAGCAATTTTCGCGAGGCATCAACTAGAGCTTTGTCGGGCGGTTCAGCAATAGCCACTACAGCCACGCCGCCGGAAGCAGGGTGCTCTTTCAATCGGCGGTGCTGAAAACACGCGAGGCACTCACCTCCGTGTATCAACATTTCAATTCCTACCCCTTCACCAGGGCAGTACTCCTGAACCAGCCACGACCCACCTTGGTTGCTGGTGAGCCATTTTAGAAGATCTTCCTGCTGACGGAAGTAAAGCGCTTTGAAAGAACCAGCACGATCCATGCCAGCCGGTTTGACGACGACAGGGTAAGACTGTTGATTTCCAGCCGATTCTATGTCGCCGATGCTTGATACTGCGCAGGTCTTTGGAACCCGGATTCCACATCGTTGAGCCGCATTCAAGGTAAATTGCTTGTCGAGTACTCGTTGCACCACGTGGGGTGGGGGGCAGGCAACCGTAAGCAGCCCTGTTAACCATTCGTAATTCTCGGCCACAGCCGTCAGAGCCGCATCTTGCACGGGGATAATCAAGTCAAACTGTCGTTCGCGAACTAGTGCAAGCAGCTCGCGGTTAAACGCCGTGCGTGAAGCCCGGAAGTCGGGCAAGCGCGTGAAATCTCTAACCGAACGCGAACGAACGGTCTCATCTGAGCGATTGAGTGAGGCAACTTCAACCGGGACACCACATTGGAGGTCGAGCATTCTTGCGATAGGTACCGCGATGCGAGCCGAAGCTCCCAAGATCAGCACGGGCCTGGGATTGATTGGGTTACTCATCTGCTTTCATGACTCGGCCACTCATGCGCTGGGCTCTTCCGTGTACACCAGGCTCACCGGCTGCTGGGGCTCGATCTGGTCTTCCGAGTTCTCTGAATGGCGGCGAGGATTCATAGAGTTCAACGGACCTTTGACGAACATGAAGTAGTAAACAAAGGCACCATAGACCAGGCCCCCTGCCAGCACATGAGCGCTAAATTGCAGTAAAGTTCGTGGGTAAAACCATAGGCGCATTCCCAGCAGGACGGCAATCAGCGGCATACACAAAAGGAACGGAGCCGTATAGGCTCTCCTCAAAAAGATCCAGACCGGCAGCTTCAGAATGCCGCACATGTGTTGGGGGAGGAAGAGTACGCAGGTAAGCGTCAGAGGAATTGCCGTGCCGACTGCGTCGCCCATGATTCCATAGCGGCGAACTAACAAAATGCTCAGTACTAGATTAGCCAAGCCCTCCAAAAGAGTTACTCCGGCCAGAACCTTGTGACGCGCCATGCCGAATAGAATCCGCCCGGTTGTGGCCTGGCTCATCCGCAGGGTGCTCGGAAAGAGCAGCACCAGCAGAACGGGATAAGAGAAGGGGACATACTTCGCTCCCATCCAGACCTGAATTAACGATTTACCTAAAATGACCAGGCCGGCACAAATCGGAAACATCACCAAAGCGCAACCTCGGTTTCCGCCGATGAAGATTGCCCGCAGCTTGTCTAGATCTCCTTTTGCATCGAAATGGCTAGACATGGGAGTGAACACCTGGGCCAGGCTGTCCACCATCCCGGTGGCATAATCTACAACTCGAGATCCGATGGCAAAGGGAGTAATCGCAGCAGCGGAAAGGTAATGTCCTATCACGAGTGCATCCGTCTTAAACCGTAGGTTACCGGCAAGGCCAATGACGAAGGTTACCGATCCGTAGCGGAAGAGCTCATGAAATGTGGTTTTGTTTATGAATCTGAGGGCAATTTGGAGATCCGCGAGGCGAAATACGTTAATTGCATTGACCAACTGATTTATGACGGGGAGCAACACCGTGATCCATGCCACAGTCAACAATCCATAGCCACGATTGAGAGCGATAAGGATTAACACGGCTCGTAGGATGGTATTGATGATATTGATCGAATTGATCAAATAGAATTTCTGCAGACCCTCCAGAACTCCGGCAAATACACCAAGTGGAAAACCCAGCGCTAGCGAAGCGCCCACCATAAAAAACAGGACCTTGCCGGTATGCACATACGCAGCATGGAGGTGAACAACTCGATCGAGGAACAAGCTTGCTACGGACGTGACTGCTAGGACGCATACGCAGATGCACACATAAGTGAACAAACTGGTGCTGACGACGCGATTCAGTTGTTCGCGATCCTCCATCGCGCTGAACCGGGCAACATAACGGACAATCGAAGAGCGGATGCCAAGATCAAATAGTCCGTAGTATCCGGTTACGGAAAAAACCAACACCCATAATCCAAATGCTTCATCCCCTAGCTTGTGCAGAATGTACGGAGAGATAACGATCCCAGTCGCAATGTTCACCGCCAGCCCTAGCCAACTGGAGCCTATGTTTTTCATGAGCGCGATTTTCTCGAGGTACTTCACGAAGGACGAAATACCTTTCTGGGAGATGCAGGCGGGGCATTTACGCTGAGGTGGCCATCCAGCATTCAGGACGCCTCGCTCGTCGAGTTTGCAAGGGAAACCTCGACTAGTTCCTGGTCTCGCATGGGGCGAGCATCCAGGGAAAAGGCATTCTGCAAGGACTCTACCAAACGTTTCGCCAGAACTTGAACCGTCGGCTCCCGTAATATGGCACTGTGGCCAATCGGCAGGACGTGGAGATCGACTCCGCCGCGGGCGCGGTCTCCCCAACCCATCAATGGATCGCGTTTGTAGTAATAGGGCTGCTTAGGATCCTTAAATAAGGTTATTCGTCCATTGAAACTGGGAGGAATGTAATCCTCAGCCGGCCAGTATGCCTGAGACCATGCGCTTCGCTCCTGCCGTCCCCGCAGCTTCTTCCACAGCCTTGCGCTTGTTCTGGACACGATCTGCGATTGTTCCTCTAGGCTAAGCTGCCGGAACTGACGCAGGCGCTGGACATAATAGGAGATTTTCCACAGGAAACGGCTTTGGCTGTTCTCGAGCGCCCAAGTATCAAAAATAGCCAACATACCAACCGGTTCACCCAACTGCTCCAGCTTGTGCGCCATGCGGATTGCCAGATGTGCACCGTCGCACATTCCTCCAAAAAAATAGGGGCCGCGGGGTTGTGTCGCGCGCATGGCAGCTACATATTGGTCCGCTAAATTTCTCATCTCTTCCCACGTATAAGGACGATCAATCGCAATCGGTCCATTGGCTTGCAATTGATAGAACGGCCGGTGAGAACCCATGTGCCGCGCCAGAACAGCATATCCAATGCCGCTTTCCCCTGGCGAAACGATGGCAAAAAACGGTGGCGTAGAATTTGTGCCGACTTGGATTAGTGTCACCGTGGATTCAGCATCGGCTGCAGTTTCCTCTTCTAGAAAGTGCCTTAAATACCTAACGTTTGCACCCTGGAACAGAGTGGAGAGTGACAGCTGTCTGCCGGTGAGGCTGCGAATTTCCGTCATCAGCCGGGCGGCCATTAAAGAGTGTCCGCCTAGTTCGAAGAAATCGTCAGTCACTCCGACAGGGCGAACACCCAGTACTGTCTCGAAAATAGAAACCAGTTTTGCTTCGAGTTCGTCGCGGGGAGACTCGCGGCGATTCGGTTGTATTTCCCGAACCGGGGCAGGTAGCGCTTTTCGATCGACTTTGCCATTGGGAGTCAAGGGAAATTGGTCTACGGTTACCCAGCGTGACGGCAACATGTATTCCGGCAGTTTTTGTTTGTCCATTCTCCCGAGGTATTGAATGTTTCCATCGTGGAGGTAACGAACCAGATCCCCAGTCCTATAGATTCGGGCTCCTGGCTCATTCATGAACGGGTCGGGTACGAACTTCTCAGCCGTTAGTTCGGGCCGGTTCCAGTAACCTCTGGCCACTCCATCCCCTCCAATGCAGAGTTCTCCAGCCACTCCGACCGGCAATAGCTGCCGATTCTTGTCCACTACGTACATCCGAGTGTTGCCGATCGGACGCCCGATAGGTGCCAGCGACCAGTTGACGTCCGTTAACCGGCATATCGAGGACCATATCGTGGTCTCCGTTGGCCCGTACATGTTCCACAATTCACCACAGCGTGGCAGCAACTGTTCAGCGAGCTCCCTCGGCAAGGCTTCGCCGCCACACAGAACCTTTAAGGAGCGATCGCCGTGCCATCCACTTTCAATCAGCAGCCGCCACGTAGCCGGGGTCGCTTGCATCGCGGTTACGCCCGAGCCGCGCATCAAGTGCTCGAGTGTATGAGCATCCGATGCTTGCTCGCGCGAGGCGATTACTACTTTGGCTCCGACCGTGAGCGGCAGATACAGCTCGAGGCCAGAGATGTCGAACGATAATGTGGTTACAGCGAGCAGGGCATCCTCAGCGTCAAGGCCCGGTTCTCGGCGCATCGTGGTGAGGAAATTCACCACATTGCGGTGCTCAATCTGTACACCCTTGGGTTTGCCGGTAGAGCCGGAAGTGTACAAAGTGTAAGCCAAGTTCTCCGGCACAACCACGAAAGCGGGATCGGCCTGCTCCTCCGTCTCAATCTCGCTCCAATTTGTATCTAAACAAATCAGCTCGGCGTTAGGGCTAGGTAAACGGCTACCTAGCCTTTCCTGGGTGAGGACAAGTCGGATTTGCGCGTCGTCAAGGATGAAGGCGATGCGATCATTGGGATAGCTCGGATCGAGCGGGACGTAGGCGGCCCCGGCTTTCAACACACTCAACAGAGCTACCACCATGTCAAGCGAACGCTCGATGTAGATTCCAACTAACGAATCCGGGCCTGCTCCGCGCTTACGAAGATGTCTGGCGAGCTGATTGGAGCGTGCGTTTAATTGTGAGTAGGTAAGGTTCTTGTCTGCGAAACTAATCGCAACTCGATCCGGAGTCGCTCGCGCCTGGCGCTCAAACAACTGGTGAACGCAGGCGTTCGGGTATTCAAAGCCGGTTCGATTCCAATCTACCAGTAGCTGTTGTCGCTCATCCGCTCCCAGCAGAGGCAATTCGAAAATGCCCCGCCCTGGCTGCTTCAAGGTGCCCTTTAACAATTCCTCGAAATGCCCGCGCATCCGATCAATGGTGGCTGCCGAAAACAGGTCGCTGCTATATGAAAAGGTGAGTTCCAAACCATCTGATCGGTCGCACATGTGCAGCGTAAGATCTAGCATTTCCGTGCCAGTCTTCAGAGCCAGCCTGGTCGCTTTCATTCCGGCGAAAACCGGTGCTTGAGGTTCAGCATCGATAGCAAATTTCACTTGAAACAAAGGGTTGCGGCTTAGATCTCGTTCTAGGCGGGTATTCTCGATCAGTTTTGCGAATGGAAAGTTCTGATGAGCCTCCGCCGCAGTAGAGACATTCGTTACCCGATGGATAAGCTCCTCGATGGAAGGATTGCCCGAGGCATCGACGCGTAGCACCAGGTCGTTGGCAAACGGGCCGATTGAATGGCTTGTGCCTTCTAAGGTCCGGCCCGGCACTGCGGTTCCCAATACGATCTCGTCAAGTCCGGTATAGCGGCAGAGCAGAGCAATGAATCCAGAAAGCAGAACCACACGTAGAGGAACTCTTTCTCGGTTGCTCAACGACCTCAGCGCGCTAACCAGCGGCGCGGGCAGGGAAACTGATTTTTGCTCCCCACAAAAGCTCGGCTCGGGCGGTCTGGGAAAATCGATCGGCAACTCGATGCCGCTAGCTATGCCTTCCAATTGCCCTCTCCAGAAGGCCAAATCGCTCCCGGAGTTCTTGCTGCCCAGATATTCGTTTTGCCCACGAGCGCATTCCGAGTATTGCATGACCGGCTCGGCTCGACCCGCTCTAGAACCCTGCTGGAGTCCTGCACCATAATGCTCGGCAATTTCCTGCAGCAAGAGGTCTGCTGAGGTCGCATCACAGGCGATCTGGTGGGCGATCAGCAGCAGAACATGATCGTATTGGCTCACTCGCAGGAGCCGGATACGTACGGGAGCAGCCGCCACAAGATCAAACGGCTTGCTCTGCTCTAAAGATACCAACCGTTGGAGACGGTCTTCACGGTCAAACTCGGACAGGGCGCTGAGATCGGTGAAGACGAAGACCTCGGTACTCTGGGGCGCAGGAACCAGCGTGGGATGCCCGTCAACCGCGATAAAGCACGAACTCAAGAGCTGGTGTCGGCTTAGTACCAATTCGATGCTTTTCTCGAGGAGCGACCGCTCCAATCGACCCTTAAGCCGTACACCGACAGGAACGTTGAACACCGTTCGGGCATGCTCGAGCTGATGCAATACCCAGAGCCGCTGTTGCTGCACGCTCATAGCTGAGTCCATGTCAGTTGCAGCTCCAAGGTGAGGGGCCCGATTATTGGTCGAATCCACGGTCTTATTTTTAATCATCGCAAGTGCGACAGTGCTCAGCTGGGGTTAAGAAAGTTTGCATGATGCTGGCCTGAGATCGAACCGATGGATCGAGCAGCACGCATGTCGTCGATTTCCAATCCTAGTACTCTGGTCGAACCAGCGATCAAAATGCTCGTCGAACTGGTATTCCGCTGAACTTGGCTGGTAAAAGGTTCTCACCGGCCAATGTACAGTAGAGACAGTGCTGGTCGACAAATCCCCACCATACCAGTATTGCTCAGAAGTGGTTCGTTCGAACCCACATTGTCGTCCGCCTGAAGAAGTTGCATTTTGGCTGCCAAGCCGGGGCTTCCGCCTTGGCCCCGCCCGCTTTAGGAGTTCGTTAGATCATTCTAATACAAAGGCTTATGGTGGTCACTCTCGTTCGGTCCCACTCGCCGCATTGCCTGTGCAAAGACTTGCAGCTACTGTCACCGCAAAGGCACACGGGGAAGCGGCTGGCTGGATGAGCGCTAGATCCGATACGCCGAACCACGATCTGGGGGCCAGGTTGTTATCAGAAACGAGTATTATGATTCCTAAATAACACTAACACTAGGAATGGTTAGGTAGCTATTGACTCTGCGTCCGGCGTCGCCAGCTTGTACTTCCACTTGAACACCACCGGCTCTTCATTCACATCTTTCAGGTACAGTTCGATGCGTGCTTTCAACTCGGCCTTCGAACTGACTCGTATCCCCCGCAATAACGTCCGGGCCAGTTTGCCGAAGAAGGATTTAATCAGATTCAACCACGAGCCGTGTTTCGGCGTGAAAATGA